>JAEEGJ010006623.1_pt1 | contig 34433 bp, 22 predicted proteins | sample 8958761 | NCBI WGS metagenome assembly JAEEGJ01 (sample SAMN16246546, study PRJNA631951) | gut metagenome | biome: gut microbiome; feature: rumen; material: RS-attached | host: Bos | place: Iran: Karaj | collected 2018-10
GCATGATAGTTTGAGGGGAAGAGCGGGCGGAGCACACGGTCCACCAGTCTTGATGTCAGGATTTCGTTGTCGCTGGCTTTGCCTTCGCGCTTGGTAAATCCACCGGGGAAACGACCGGCTGCACTGTACTGTTCACGATAATCTACCTGCAAAGGCATGAAATCTGTTCCGGGAACTGCATCTTTTGCGGCACAAACGGTGGCGAGCAATACGGTGTTGTTCATACGGAGAACAACAGAGCCGTCGGTCTGTTTTGCCACTTTCCCGGTTTCAATGGTGATGGTACGTCCATCAGCCAATTGAAGGGTTTTTGTAATTACGTTCATCTTGAATTTAAAACATCTAAAAATAAAAACTTCACAGCAACAGGAGCGCTGTCCTGTCGCAAAAACGGCGCAAAGTTACACATTATAATATAAATAAACGAAGAAATCGGGAATATTTTTCGTTTTTTTTGGTATTTTGCGCACTTATTCGTACCTTTGCAGCCAAAAATAAACAAACAACGACAATGAGACATATTTGGAAAGCGGCGGCCTTCGTTGCAACCGCATTGACCATTGCATCGTGCAATGAAGGGAAATTTACAGTAGAGGGACAGATCGAAAACGCCAAAGATTCTGTACTTTACTTTGAGAATGTCGGTCTAGAAGGTATCAATGTACTTGACTCCATCACACTTGACAATAACGGCAACTTCTCTTTCAGCGAAGCTGCTCCCGGTGCTCCTGAATTCTATCGTCTGCGTATCGCCGACCAGATTATCAACGTCAGCATCGACTCCACTGAAACCGTACAGTTCAAGGGACAATATCCGGGAATGGCTTCTAACTACACCGTTAGTGGCTCTGACAACTGTGAGAAAATCAAGGAACTTACCTTAAAACAAATGGACTTGCAGAGCCGTGCCATCGCCATTCAGCGTAATACAGCCATCGGTGTGGACGAGGCCAATGACAGTATCCAAGAGCTTATCAATGCCTATAAGGAAGAAGTAAAGCACAATTACATCTACAAAGAGCCCATGAAGGCTTATTCTTATTTCGCACTTTTCCAGGCTATTGGCAATTATCTTATCTTCAACCCTCGCACCAACAAGGACGATATCAAGGCTTTTGCTGCCGTTGCCACAAGCTGGGACACATATTACCCACATGCAGAACGCGGCCAAAACCTACACAACATCGCTATTGAGGGCATGAAAAACCAGCGTATTGTAGATGCCCAGAATTCTCAGTTCCAGGTTGAGGCCAATAAAGTAAATGAAGCAGGCGTACTCGATATCGCCCTACCCGACAACCACGGACAAGAACGCCATCTGACTGATTTGAAAGGTCAGGTTGTACTCCTCGATTTCCATATTTTCGCCATGAACGATTCTCCTGCACGTATCATTATGCTCCGCGAGCTTTATAACAAATACCATCAGCAGGGACTTGAGATCTATCAAGTATCACTCGATCCTGACGAGCATTTCTGGAAACAGCAGACTGCGGCACTTCCTTGGATTAGCGTCCGCGATGCAGATGGTGTGAATTCACAGCGACTGATGTTATATAACATTCAGGCTGTACCCGACTTTTTCATCATCGACAGAGGTAACAACCTTGTAAAACGCGCCATTCAAATCAAAGATTTGGAGGCAGAGATCAAACAACTGCTATAGACACAAAACGAGTGATTTATGCAAGAATTTCACGAATTTTCTTGCATATATCACTTTTTCTTCTTACCTTTGCAACCGCAAATGAAAAGTCGGCATAGCTCAGCTGGTTAGAGTATCACCTTGACATGGTGGGGGTCCTTGGTCCGAATCCAAGTGTCGACACAAAAAGAGGCAACTTCATTGTTGCCTCTTTTTGTGTCGATACCCTATCTTTCTCAAAAGCTTTCAAGCCAACCCTTCAACTCAAATACCATCTGATAGTGATAGGTAAACGACTCACGATAGCCCCAGCCATGACCACCAGTAGGATAGATATGAATCGAGGCTGGCACATCATGTTTGTAAAGCTGTTGATAATATCCAAAGCCATTTGCAGCAGGCACCGCCTTGTCATCATCACTTAAGGCAAGGAACGCACGAGGTGTCGTACGGTTCACCTGAAGGTCGTTACTATACTCTGTCTCCAATTTACGCAATTCTTTCTTTGAATGACCTCCGCCGAGGAAATTGTCGTGGGAACCCTTATGCGTAAATCCCAAATCCATCGTGATAACAGGATAGAAAAGAATCTGGAAATTCGGAGCAGCATCTCCTGTGGAATGAGTGGCAATAGTAGAAGCCAGATGACCACCTGCAGAGAAGCCCATGATACCGACATTATTACGATCAATATGCCATTCCACAGCATGACGGCGCACTGTTTTCATAGCCTCCTCAGCATCAGAGATTGGAATCATAGGATTACCATGAGGCATACGATATTTCAACACGACAAGGGCAATTCCCTGATTGTTGAAGAACGTTGCCCACTGATGTCCCTCATGATCCATAGCCAGATGACTATAGCCACCACCAGGGCAGCATACCACAGCTCTTCCCGTCGCCTTCTTTGCGTCTGGAAGATAGACAGTCAATTCCGCCCTGTCTGTGTCATCGCCGTTTGAATTTGGTGCCCCTTTGGGCCATAGTTCCATGTTTGTCCCTTTCTGTGCAAAACTCACTGCCGAAACCATCAGCAGCAAGAGTGTTGGTAGTAATTTCAGATTTTTCATTAATACAATATCCATAATTTTGCTGCAAAGATAATTATTTTATTTTTATTTTTTTGTTTTACGCCCAACTTTTTCGTATCTTTGCAGGCAGAAAACTTAAGACAACGACTCAATATGAAGAAAATTCTAACTATCCTGGCACTCGCCACACTAACCATCAGTACACAAGCAAAAGTAAGGCTGCCGCATATTATCGGCGACAACATGGTACTTCAACAACAGACAGAAGCCCGGCTCTGGGGATGGGCAAAACCTGGTAAGACAATTAAGGTTACCACCTCGTGGAACAATCAGGCTGTAAGCACTAAGGCCGATAAAGATGGACAGTGGCTCGTAAAGGTGAAGACACCCGAAGCTTCCTACACCCCATTATCAATTACCTTCGACGATGGTGAGCCTCTCACAATTAATAATGTACTCGCGGGTGAGGTATGGGTATGTGCAGGCCAGTCGAATATGGAAATGCCAGTTAAAGGTTTCTGGATGTGCCCTGTCAATGACTATAATAAAGTCGTCATCGACGCAGCCAACCACACGGGTGTCCGTTCGGTGAAGATTCCCAGTGTGATGTCATCAAAACCGCTCAACGATGCCCAGTGCGAATGGCGTACCTGCTCCCCTAACACTGTCGGCGAATTCTCTGCCACTGGTTATTTCTTTGCTCGCACGATGCATCAGGCCTTAAACATCCCTATTGGTCTAATCGAGGCGAACAAAGGAGGATCACGCGTGGAAAGCTGGCTGACCAAGGAGAATCTGAAAAAATACACCAACGACCCGACAGATTCTGTTGAAATCTGCAAGAAATGGGACAAATGGGACTATCATCGTTCACTGCTTTGGGGTAACGGCACCTTCAATCCCATCCTAAACTTCACCGTCAAAGGCATCCTCTACTATCAGGGTTGCTCGAACGTAGGCGATCCTGGTGACCAATACTCAGAACGCATGAAACTGCTTGTTGACCAATGGCGAGGACAATTCGGATTGGGTGAGATTCCTTTCTATTTTGTACAGATTGCCCCTTATGCATATGGTGATGGTCTTGATGGTATCAGCGGAGCCAAACTTCGTGAACAACAGTTCAAGGCTTCTCAGATTATTCCCAACAGTAGCCTTGTCTGCACCAATGACTTGGTCTATCCCTATGAGTTCTCCCAGATTCACCCCACTCAGAAATGCGAAGTTGGCGAGCGACTGGCATATACAGCCCTGAACCGCGACTACGGCTTCGAAGGACTTCTGTACAAGAGTCCGTCGTATAAAGATATGACCATCAAGGAAGATGCCGTCTATATCCATCTGCAAGACAACTACCATACCGATGCGCCTTTCGAGGATATTGAAGGTTTTGAGATTGCAGGTGAAGACAAAGTTTTCCATCCAGCTACGGCTCAACACTTCTGGCAGGAAGGTGGCGGCTATTGGGACGAGGCCATCAAGATTAGTTCGCCCGAAGTGAAGAAGCCTGTTGCCGTTCGTTATTGTTTTAAGAATTTCCAACTCGGCAATGTAAAAAATGCCGGAGGACTGCCACTATTCCCATTCCGTACTGACAACTGGTAAGACATGACGCATCATCCACTTGAAATCTTCAAGTACTGCCCAAAATGTGGCAGCGAATTGTTCGAAGAACATAATTTCAAAAGCAAGCATTGCTCGAACTGTGGGTTCACCTATTATCAGAACCCCAGTTCGTCAACGGCTGCCTTCATCCTGAATAGTAAGGAGGAGTTGCTTGTCGTACGTCGTGGTAAAGAACCAGCAAAGGGTACACTCGACTTGCCCGGAGGGTTTGTTGACAATGAGGAGACTGCCGAACAGGGGATGATTCGGGAAATCAAAGAAGAGACTGGACTTGATATCAGCAAAGTGGAATATCTCTTCTCGATTCCGAACATCTATCGTTACTCTGGAATGGACATCCATACACTCGACATGTTCTTCCTCTGTCATACTGAAGTCGAAACGGTCAAGCCTGCCGATGATGTGGCAGAATGTAGCTGGGTCCCACTGCATGAAGTGTATGTCGAGCGTTTTGGATTACGCTCGATACGCGAGGCCGTACATCGTTTCCTACAACGGAAGTGTTAAGAAATTAAAAAAACCTCTATATAAATAAGGTGTGAGAGAGTTTTTTGCTTACTTTTGCAGCCCGTAAGATTAAAAACGAGACAAAGTATGCAAAAGAACTTAGTGATTGTTGAGTCTCCTGCCAAGGCGAAGACGATAGAGAAGTTCCTCGGAAAGGACTTCAAGGTAATGTCAAGCTATGGCCACATTCGTGACTTGAAGAAAAAGGAGTTGAGCATCGATGATAAGACGCTCGAACCAGAATACGAAATCCCCGAAGAGAAAGCCAAGCTCGTAGCAGACCTGCGCGCCAAGGCTGACAAGGCCGAGAAAGTATGGCTCGCATCCGATGAAGACCGTGAGGGAGAAGCCATATCTTGGCATTTGTGTGAAGTATTGGGACTTGACAAGCAAAAGACCAACCGTATTGTATTCCACGAGATTACCAAACCCGCCATTCTGGAGGCTATAGAGCATCCTCGCCATTTGGACATGAATCTTGTGAATGCCCAGCAAGCCCGTCGTGTACTCGACCGTATTGTGGGTTTCAAGCTCTCACCCGTACTCTGGCGTAAGGTAAAACCAGCTCTATCCGCAGGACGTGTGCAGAGCGTGGCTGTGCGTCTGATAGTGGAACGCGAACGTGAGATACAGCAATTCACAACCGAACCCTATTATAATGTAGGTGCAATCTTTGCCATCACCAATCAAGACGGTTCGGCCACAGAGGTGAAGGCCCAGTTAGCCAATCGCTTTAAGACCGAAGCAGAAATCATGGCATTCTTAGAGAAATGCAAGGAAGCCAGCTATACGGTTGACAGCATTACCAAGAAACCCGTTAAGCGTACACCCGCTCCCCCCTTTACCACATCTACCCTGCAACAGGAAGCCGCTCGTAAACTCGGCTTTACTGTTAGCCAGACCATGATGGTAGCCCAGCACCTTTATGAAAATGGACGTATCACCTACATGCGTACCGACTCAGTCAACCTTTCTAAGCTTTGTCTTGGTGCCAGCAAGGAGGAAATTACCCGTCTCTATGGCGCGGAGTACAGCAAGCCTCGCCAGTATCACACCAATGCCAAGGGAGCCCAAGAAGCCCACGAAGCTATCCGTCCTACCTATATGGATCAGACGGAAATCGAAGGCACGCAACAAGAAAAACGTCTGTACGAACTGATCTGGAAGCGCACCATTGCCAGTCAAATGGCAGATGCCCAGATTGAGAAGACCACAGCCAATATCACCATCAGCAGTACATCCGAACAATTCGTGGCTCAGGGTGAGATCGTAAAGTTTGACGGTTTCATCAAAGTCTACCGTGAATCATCAGATGATGAAGAGCAGCAGGAGGAGTACGGTCATATCCTGCCACCACTGCACAAGGGTCAGGAACTGACACGTCGTGAGATCAGCGCAACAGAACGATTCAGCGCAGGCCCACAGCGTTATACCGAAGCCAGCCTCGTCCACAAAATGGAAGAACTCGGTATCGGCCGTCCGTCAACCTATGCGCCAACGATCTCTACTATACAGCAGCGCGACTATGTGCAGAAAGGCGACAAGAAAGGTGAGGAACGTCTCTATAGCATCTTCACGCTGAAGGGCAAGCAGATTACACAGAAGAATCGCAAAGAGATTGTCGGTTCAGAGAAAGGCAAGTTGATTCCTACGGATATCGGTATTGTGGTTAATGACTTCCTGATGGACAATTTCAAGGAAATCATGGACTACAACTTCACCGCCAAAGTGGAACAGGACTTCGATAAGATTGCTGAGGGCGATGAGAAGTGGACTGATATGATGCATAACTTCTACAAGAGTTTCGAACCCTCTGTGGAAGAAACGATGAATAGTCGTCAACAGCATAAAGCTGGAGAACGCCAGCTGGGTATTGATCCCAAGAGCAAGCGTCCAGTTTATGTGAAAATCGGACGTTTCGGACCTGTGGTACAGATAGGTTCGGCAGAAGACAAGGAGAAACCTCTTTTTGCACAATTGCCGAAAGAGCAGTCCATGGAGACCATCACCCTTGAGGAGGCAATGGAACTTTTCAAACTGCCTCGTGAACTTGGCGACTACGAACATAAGCCCGTCACGATTGGCGCCGGCCGCTTCGGTCCTTATGTCCTGCACGATCGCAAATATACATCACTCCCCAAAGATACGGATCCCATGACCATCACACTCGAAGAGGCCATTGCCCTGATTGAGGAGAAACGCCAGCAGGACACCCAGAAGCACCTGAAGATTTTCCTGGAAGACGAGAAACTGGAAATCCTCAACGGTCGCTATGGTCCTTACCTGAGCTATGACGGCAAGAACTACCGCCTGCCGAAGAACTTGCATGAGAAGGCCAAGCAGTTGACTTACGACGAGTGCATGAAGATTATCCAAGCCCCAGTGAAGAAGAGCTGATCGATGAAAAGAATTATCCTGATAGGCTATATGGGTGCTGGAAAGACAACCATCGGCAAGGCACTCTCAAAAGAACTAGGCATCATTTTCTATGACCTCGATTGGTATATCGAGAGCCGCATGCATAAGACTGTGCCCCAGATTTTCGCTGAACGGGGTGAAGAGGGATTCCGCAAGATAGAATACAATATGCTGCACGAAGTGGCTGAGTTTGAGAATGTCATTATCAGTTGCGGAGGCGGTACACCCTGTTTCTTTGACAACATGGACTATCTAAACCAGCAAGGACAGGTGGTCTATCTGAAAGCAGACCCCGAAGTACTCTACAAACATTTGCTGATGGCAAAAGTGGAGCGCCCGTTACTGAAAGGCAAGAGCCCTGAGGAACTGATAGCCTTCATCCGTGAACAACTGGAGAAACGGGAGCCCTACTACACCAAGGCAAAATACATACTTGATGTCAGTCTGATGGATAATTATGAGAAAATCAAAATCAGCGTCGGGAAGATTCGCGAGTTGCTGAATATATAATAAATCTATTAAGCATTAATACTTTTATTACCTAAGCCTTATGAAGAAATGGACCATTGAGGATTCGAAGGAGCTCTACAACATCAACGGATGGGGCACTTCCTATTTCGGCATCAACGAGAAGGGCGATGTCTATGTTACGCCTTGCAAGAACGACACGCAAATCGATTTGCGTGAAGTCATGGATGAACTGGCCCTACGTGATGTCACGCCACCCGTATTGCTACGCTTCCCTGACATCTTGGACAATCGGATTGAAAAGACCTGGAGTTGTTTTAAGAAAGCCGCTGAAGAGTACGACTACAAAGGAGAGAACTATGTGGTCTATCCAATTAAGGTGAATCAGATTCAGCCCGTTGTTGAGGAAATCATCTCACATGGAAAGAAATTCAACCTTGGCGTAGAAGCAGGCTCCAAACCAGAGCTCCACGCTGTCATTGCAGTACAATGCCAAAGCGATTCCATCATCGTCTGCAATGGTTATAAGGATCAGGGGTATATCGAGTTGGCGTTGCTCGCCCAGAAGATGGGCAAGCGTATCTTTATCGTTGTAGAGAAACTCAACGAACTGGATATCATTGCCAAAGTTGCCAAAAAGATGGGTATCCGTCCTAATATCGGCATCCGCATCAAACTGGCCTCCAGTGGTTCCGGCAAGTGGGAGGAAAGTGGTGGTGATGCCTCAAAATTCGGGCTGACCAGTGCCGAACTCCTGGAAGCGCTCGACATGCTTGATAAGAAAGATATGCGCGACTGTCTGCGCCTGATTCATTTCCACATCGGCTCACAGATTACCAAGATCCGCAGAATCCAGACAGCTCTCCGCGAAGCATCACAGTTCTATATCCAACTTCACAAGATGGGCTACAATGTCGATTTTGTGGATTGCGGTGGCGGTCTGGGTGTTGACTATGACGGCACACGTTCTCCTTCAAGCGAAAGCTCCGTCAACTACAGTATCCAAGAATACGTCAATGACTGTATCTACACCTTTGTTGATGCAGCCAACAAGAACAACCTCCCCCATCCTAACATCATTACAGAAAGTGGTCGCTCATTGGCTGCCCATCACTCTGTACTGGTTATTGATGTGCTGGAAACAGCCTCATTACCTGAGATGCCAGAGGAATACGAACCCGACGAGAATGCCCACCAGTTGGTAAAGGACCTCTATGAGATCTGGGATAATCTGTCGCCTCGGAACGTACTTGAGGACTGGCACGATGCAGAGCAGATTCGTGACGAGGTGCTCGACCTGTTCTCTCACGGCATCGTTGACTTGAAGACTCGCGCAGAAATTGAGGCTATGTATTGGAGTGTCTGTCACGAGATCAATATCCTTACTAAGAGTCTGAAACACATCCCTGAGGAGTTGATGAATATCGACAAACTCTTAGCCGATAAGTATTTCTGCAATTTCTCGCTGTTCCAGAGCCTCCCCGACAGCTGGGCCATCGACCAGCTCTTCCCCATCATGCCTATCCAGCGACTTGACGAACGACCTACACGTAACGCCACTATTCAGGATATCACCTGCGACAGTGATGGCAAGATAGCCTCGTTCGTAACCAATCGCAACAACTCTCACTCCTTGCCCGTACACCCCTTACGTAAGAACGAGCCCTACTACCTCGGTGTATTCCTTGTAGGTGCCTACCAGGAAATATTGGGCGATATGCATAATCTCTTTGGCGACACGAATGCCGTACATATCTCTGAAAAGGATGGTTCTTATCATATTGACCAGATTATCGATGGCGAAACCGTAGCCGAAGTACTTGACTATGTGCAGTACGATCCGAAGAAGCTTGTACGTCAATTGGAAGTATGGGTGGCCAAGAGTGTCAAACAAGGAAAGATCAGCCTTGAGGAAGGCAAGGAGTTCCTATCCAATTATCGCTCAGGCCTCTATGGCTACACTTATCTGGAATAAAGGTAAAAAGGTAAAAAAGTAAAAAGTAAAAGAGTAAAAGGGTCATGATGAAAGAGAAACTGACAATAGTAAAAGTCGGCGGAGCCGTCGTTGAAGACGAGGTTCAGTTGGCACAATTACTCAAGGATTTCAGTGCTATTGAGGGCCGAAAGGTGCTGGTACATGGCGGAGGCCGTCGCGCTACTCAAGTAGCCGCCAGTCTCGGTATAGAATCGAAGATGGTCAATGGCCGACGCATCACTGATGCCGATATGCTCAGCGTCGTGACGATGGTCTATGGCGGTCTGGTCAACAAGAATCTTGTCGCCCGTCTGCAGGCCAACGGTGTAAATGCCTTAGGACTCACAGGAGCTGATATCAATGTCATCCGTAGCCATAAACGCCCACTTAAAGATGGTATCGACTTTGGCTTTGTCGGTGATGTCGATACAGCCGATGGCCAGATGCTCAGTCGTCTCATCGAGGTAGGCATCACCCCTGTGATGGCTCCTCTGACTCACGACGGTATGGGGCATATCCTCAATACCAATGCCGACACCATTGCTTCAGAGACAGCCAAGTCACTTGCGCCCTATTACGACGTGACCCTTATCTTCTCCTTTGAGAAGAAAGGCGTACTCAGCAATCCCGACGACGATGACAGCGTCATCCCCACTATCACGCGCACGGACTTTATTAAATATAAAGCCGACGGAACCATCAGTGGTGGCATGCTGCCAAAGATTGAGAATGCCCTAGCAGCTATCGACGCAGGTGTCTCCCGCGTTATCATAACACTCGCTACTGCCATCGACGGACAGCATGGGACCATCATAAAACAATAAAAGGCGAAAAAAATCGCCTTTTATTGTAACTTTTCCGTTTTACAATCGTCATTACTTTTAGAGAGGATGAAAAAGATCAGTTTCCGAAACGATATATTACCGCTGAAGAACGAACTCTACCGGCTCGCCCTTCGCATCACTCTCAACCCTGCGGAAGCAGAGGATATCGTTCAGGAAACGATGATCAAGGTCTGGAACCGTCGCGACCAGTGGGACGACATCGACTCGATAGAAGCATTCTGCCTGACCATCTGCCGGAATCTGTCGCTCGACAAGATGAAAAAGATGGCAAACCAGAGCCAGAGTCTTAGCGAAGGAGAGCATGACACGCCTGACCGTAGTTACTCATCCAACCCTGAGGAACAGGCTGTACAGCAAGACCGAGTTGCACTAGTGCGCCGCCTCATCGATGAACTGCCAGAGAAACAGCGAAGCGTTATGCAGCTCCGCGACTTTGAAGGCAAGAGCTATAAGGAAATAGCAGAAATCATGGCCATCAGCGAAGAGCAGGTAAAGGTGAATATCTTCCGCGCCCGTCAGGCTATTAAACAACGATTTATTGAAACAGAAAAATATGGATTATAAATACATCGAACAACTCATCGAGCGCTATTGGCAGTGTGAGACCACACTGCAGGAGGAAGCCATTCTCCGTGCTTTCTTCAGCCAGCCCGATATTCCGGAGTCGCTGCGTCAGTATCAGGCGCTGTTCACAAACGAGCTCCAGAAAGAGGAGCCATTGGGTGAGGACTTCGATGCCCGTATCCTTGAGCAGATTGGTGAAACACCAAAGGCTAATATCGTTACGCTGAAGTCTCGCCTGATGCCGCTCTTCAGGGCAGCAGCCATTGTGGCCATTGTGCTCACGCTAGGCAATGCCGCTCAGGCACCATGGGAGTGGGGTTGGGATGATCCAAAAGATGCCTACGCTAAGTACCATAAGGAGAAAGGCGATTCGGTGAACGTGCTGAATACAATTCAGGCAGAAAACATCACTGATAGCCTCAACAGCATCAAGGAGGCACCGGTGGAGAAAACCACCTACATTGAATAGACTATTTTTTCTATGCTTTCTTTATAATAATCAAAGTTTTTTAAACACAGGCGGAAGCTGTGAAGTTTCCAATTCTCTCAAATTAAAATTATACTAACTAGGAAGGAAAGGGCTGCCACGAGATATCGGGCAGCCCACTTCATTTCTATACGATAATCACCTATTTCTTCAGCCGCAGATTCAGTTGGAACAATGCAGGCAGGAAGATGCAGAACGAAAATCCCAGCGCCATCATCACCACACGCTGACTTCCAAACAGGTCAAGCAGAGTCAGATCGGGATTTGGATACAGGTTATACATGATATAGGCCACCGTATTATTCACCCAGTGATACACGACCCCAGGCACAATGCTATCCGTGCGATAGTACATCCATCCTAACAACAGACCAATCAGGAAAGCATGCGGCATCTGAGCCGGATTCATATGAATCAACGCGAAGAGCAGAGCAGAGATAGCAATACCTATCCAAGGATTCTGCTTCCAGCGGAGCAATGCCTTGAGGACTGCCCCGCGAAAGACCAGTTCCTCTACCAACGGAGCAAGCAGGCCTACCACCAGATAGCCCATCCTGTCTTTCAGAATAAGATCAAACTCCTGTTCAGCGATATTCGGCAGTTCAGGCATCTGTTCCTGCAGCCACGACGACGGGATAAGGGCACCCAAAGCCGCCATCACACACCAGAACAGCACGAACCAAGGACGCGTTCTCACCCAATGACGCGACACCTCTGCCCATCGTGCCCAAAGGAATACCACCAATGTCACTAGACTGAACACCGCCATTGTAACTATCAGTCCCAGAGCACCCAGCGGTGTATCTTTGCCGTATATCAGTGTCCAGACAGCCTGTACACCGAAACTCGCCATAATCTGGATGGCTGCAAAGACAACTGTATAAATGATTGCATTCTTCATATTACCTTTATATATTATAATCCCAATATCTCGTTGACTCTGTCCCGATCCTGCTCCAACTGTGCAGCCAATGCCTCAGGTGAGTCGAACTTCCGTTCGTCACGCAGCCGCTCTACAAAAGTGACCTGTACCGTCTGCCCATACAGATCGCCATCGAAACCGAGGATATTCACCTCCAGTGTCTGACGATGGCCGTCAAAGGTCGGTCGCATACCGATATTCATCATCGCTGCCCTTGGCGACTGTTCTCCCTCAAGCATTGCCCATACAGCATAGACACCTGCGGCAGGAATCAGTTTCCCTGTACCCTCAGGTTCCAGATTCGCCGTTGGATAACCTATCTTATGGCCGATATGCTCACCAGGCATCACCCTTCCCTTCAAGACGTAACGACGTGTCAGATAGCGGGGCATCAGTTCCACCCTCCCCTCATCAGCCAGTAGTCTTCGGATTTCCGAAGAACTCACCGCCAAACTGCCGCCGTCCATCAGCTCCACATCACCACGCAAAACCTGCATACCCAGTTGTTCACCATAGCGCACGTAGTCGTCGAAGCCCTCAGTGCGATCGTGGCCGAAACGATTGTCATAGCCAGTGAAAAGCACCTTCACATGAAGCTGGTCTGAAAGGACCTGTTGCATGAAGTCCCATGCCGAAAGAGAAGCCATCTCTCGAGTAAAGGGCAGCACCACCAACTGGTCAACACCCAGCGAAGCGATGATGTCCGACTTCTCCTCAAGTGTTGTCAGCAGCTGCGGGCGGAATGACGGATCCAATACCTCCCTCGGTGAACGGTCAAAGGTGATAACCGTAGAGACAAGTCCCCGTTGACGAGCCTGCTCCAGCACCTTACTGATTACCAGCTGATGCCCGAGATGCACCCCGTCGAACACACCGATGGTAGCTACGCTGTCAGGACATTTCTCCAGACGTTTATTCAAACAAATGGTCTTCATGAGCCGACAAAGGTACTCAAAATTATTCAAAATTCAGGTCAAAACCCACATTTTTCGTTGTTTTCCCCTAAAAAATTTGGATATTTAAGGTTTTTCGTGTAACTTTGCATCCCAAATCCCGGACTTGTAGCTCAGTTGGTTAGAGCAACAGACTCATAATCTGGAGGTCCCTGGTTCAAGCCCAGGCTGGTCCACAACATCTTAAGCCAACCATTTTATGATGAAAAAGAGCTATTGGATAAAATGCGTGGCTGCTGTTGCCCTTTGTATAACGGCTGCCAGTTGTTCCAAAATTGATGGAACTTCTAAAACACAAGAATTCACACAGGATTTCAATGCACTCGTCATGGGAGGTAAGGACATCGATCCTACCCAAGATTGGAGTACAGTAGGCAACATACAAGTGAAGATCAATGTCGATTTCGACAATGAGCAGACCTATCGTGTGTATATTTTGCAAGCTCCGCCCGTGCTGATGTCGAATGCCGCCTTTATCGGTATGGCACTCGTCAAGTCAGGAGAGTCGAAGACCATCAGTGTCGCCAAGCCTGCAAACTGTGGCCTGCTCTATGCAGCCTGTTACGACGCCAGTGGTCATGCGATGTGCCAGCCATTCCAGGCAAAAGCTACAGGCACAGAAATCAGCTTCAATGGCAAGAGTCCCGTATTGTCAGAGACCTTCCCGACATCCTCAGGCAATGCCTGGAGTGTTGATTTCCCCAATATGCCCGACCTGAGTGCCTACACGACAGGAGCGATGGTTGAAGCCTCAGACGCGGAGAAGATGGAGATTGGCGATGAGAAACTGCATATAAAGATCACGACTCCCTATGCCGGTTTCGTCCCCAGTTTAGGTCTCAAACCTAACAAGTCGGTTTATGTCACCAACGCATGGGAACTGAGTTTCAATCAGCAGGTGGCCTATGGCAACGTGATTGTTGTCGGCGAAGGCGGTACACTGATTGTTCCTCGTATGTTCACCTTGAGCACAGCCCCTTCCGACGAAGAAGCCAACGGCCACATCTATGTGCTGCCAGGTGGTAAGATTATGGGTGAAGGCACCGTTGAATTCGTCACTGCCGAGGGTACCTTCTGCTATAATGCTGGCACCATCACGGCTAAGAACATCCAGATTAATGGTGGCACACTCTACAATGCTGGCACTATCGGCAATCCTGAGAACCCCACATCCTCCATTACCAGTGAGGAAGAACTGGCAGACAACAGTCTGCTCGTCAATGGTCCGAATGCCACCATCGCCCTGCAGGATGTTGACAGCGAAGAACTGAATATCGAGAACGCTGGCTATCTGAAGACCAGCGGCAACTTGGTACTCAATAAGAGCATGAAGTGCGACGACGGTAGTTACATCGAGTGCGCCTCGCTCACCCTCAACGGCAAGAGCGACGGTAGCTGCGTGCTCTATCTAGGCAATGCTGCCTGCGTGAACTGCTTAGGCAATATCTCCATCGACAACTTCGGCGTATGGGGTCCTTCTGGTGACGCTTTTACCGCCAATGCCATCTTCAAGGTGAAGAACTGCACTTCGTGTACGACTACTGAAGGCGTAAAGGGCACCTATCTGCTCGATCACGTCGAGCTGGTGCTTCCCTCCACCTTCCCCACCGTCTTTACCACCAATGCCCTCAACGTCTGGGCAGGTACAATTAAAGGTGTTGGCATCGGTAGCCTGCAGCCTGCTTTCGTCGGCTACCATAATCTCTGCATGTTCTACTACTGGATGAACGGTTACGAAGGCAAGATGTTGAATCCCGACAACTACCAGTGGGATACCTCTAATAAGAAGCTTAACCTCGTGTGGAACAATTCGCTCCCAACAGGTGCCAGCGGCATTGACGCCAGCAACCAGACCTGCACTTACAGCACCTCTGCCAGCTACGACTATGCCCATTTCGACAAAGGCACTAACGCCATCCCTGAGGCTGGCGGCATCTTCTATGCTTTCGAGACTGCCGAAAACTCACTGAGGGATTTTGACTACAATGATGTCGTGCTATTCGTCAACACACCTGCTGATGACGGTAACGGCTATACCTCGCTGATTCAGGTAATGGCTGTTGGTAATACTACCAAGACACTTGTGCTCAATAATGGAGAGCCCTTTGGTACCGAGGTACACATGGCTGCTGGCGGTATTCCTACTGCCGCCATCAATACGACTAGCATCACACGTAGTTTCCGAGGCCTGGAGCGCATCAGCGTCGAGGCTACCACAAAGATTGATCAGTTGCCGTTCACCATCATGTGCGAAGATTCAGAGGGTAACACCACGATTTCCAAGCCATCAACAGACTATACCGAGGTTCCGCTTTATCTCGTTGTCAACGGCGACAAACAGGGCAAGTGGTTCTGGCCCAAGGAAGGTGTCAATATTGGCGTTGCCTACCCACAGTTCAGCACTTGGGCCTCCAACGTTCAGAGCTATATCGATTGGTACGACAAGCAGAACGCCAGCTCTAAAGTCATTACTTATTAGAATACCTGGTTTTCCGTCGGATAGAGATACCAGTCAAGTGCTTTCGTGTGATCCATAGACCACTCGCCGAAAGAATGACCAGGCTCTTTGTAGGCACCGAAATTAGACCCTTTAATATAGAATCCTATCGTACTACCATCAATAGGCCAGCGGAAAGCCCCGTAAGGTATGGCAAATGCCCAAGGCAAACTCTTAATTTCTGAAGGCGGATAGGAGTTAAGCGCTTGTACAGTACGGTAAGTATAGGTATGCGTCTCAAGTATAGCGCCATTGAATTCTGTATAGATGAAAGGATCAATCTGCCCCATCGAGATGCTATTTGCCGAGGCTACATCCTTGAAGGTCACGATATAAACGATTTCTCTTGGCACCATCATCTGATGGGTTTCATCTGTACCTTTCGTCACATTGTATTTCTTACGCTGCATCATACCGTATTCCGTACTCATGGCATCGCCCGTTGCCCAGTGGGCATCCACAAAGAGGTTGATCACGGCATCGCCAGTCATAGCCTTTAACAAATTACTCGTCTCCTTCTGCACAATCATCATCTGCTCTGGGAAGGCCTCACCTTTGGCTGTCACGTTAAACGACTTATCATCGACAGTCTTTACGCTCTCAACGTTATCAAAACTTGTCCCCACCAGACGGATACCTGCAGCCACCTGCTTGCTGGTACCAACGGCAGCCAGTTGCACATGATAACGCACCTCTTTCTCGCCAGTACGCTCCTGAGAGATACGCAACACAATATCATTGTAGTCAAAGTCGCCCGCAAAATAAAACTCATCCTCATAGCAGTAGGTGAACAGCTTGGGCTGGGGCACATAGGAAATAGGCTCATTTACAACAATGGCATTCCTGAAGTTGATAACTGAAGATGAACTACTGACGTCATATTTGACAATCGTATATTTATCCTCAGCATCAATTGCTGCCACATAGAGCGTATGAGTGGTGCTTGGATAGGTGATGTTCACAGCTGTCTGATTGCCAGAACCGACAAAAGCCGCTCCCACCACTTCGGCATCACCACTCTCATGCGGATTCTGAGTCAGCACCAGAATACGTTCCGTCGTCATATCTTCTGGCGGCGTCACCATCAGCACCTTTGACACTGTAAGCAGCCAAGGGTGGTTTGCCTCGATAGTATCCACGGGGTTCGTAAGATTGTAGATCTTCTGAGCCTCATCCACATCATATAGATTCCTGCCACAGGAAGCCACTACCATCATGGCACACAAGGCAGCCATTGCCTTCCACATTATCTGTTTCATTCCAAATATGTTTTAATTTGGGCCAAAATTACAAAAAATCCCTCACACCTATATCATAAAAAGCATAGTTTTACAGATTTTAACATGATTATTGATACAAGTTCGCGAAATTTTAATTAATTTTGCACCCAAATCGATTGATCAATTAAGTTACGTAACACCTATTAAAATTTGATTTGCAATGAAAAAGTATTTGATTAACGGAGCAATGGCCCTCATTGTGGGAGGTTTTATCGTCAGTTGCTCGCATGATGACATTAGTCAGCCCGCTACTGTGGACCAGATGACTAAGTCTTTCGACGAAATGTTCACAGAGTTATATGGTCCTATCGCCCCCAACCACAACTGGGGTTTTGAAACCGTAGCTGCTGAGCCAGGAGAAGAGCAACTTGAAGCGGCAGAAGAAGAAAGAGCTGCAACTCGTTCTGCCGAACGCGCTGCCACACGCACTCCTGCCGAATTCGGTTGGGAAGTTTCAAGTGATTATGATGCTGAATTCAATAGGAATTTCTATTTGGATGTATTAAACCTATTGCCAGAAGAAGTTGATGCTAAAAACAAACTTAACAACTATGAGTTTGAATCTAACGGCAAGTTCCAGTTCAGTATCATCTACGCCCAGACAAGCGGACAAGACGAGGTCGGTTATTACTATTACAACCCAGCAACACAGACTATCGCAAATCATACCCGAGTTGCATTTGTAAATAACATACAAAATCTCGGCAACTATGTGAGAGTCACACAGTCAAAATATTTATCTCAAATAGTAGACTGGGGATGGAAGGGAATGAGTCCTTATGATGGTGCAGACCCTTGGAAAAACTGGTATTTTCCTTATCAGTGGTCAAATGCGAAGATATTTACAGTTAATATTCCTGCAGGTTATCGTGTAGGATTCTATATCAAGCAAGGGGACAAAATTATGTACTCTAACCAAACGCTCAATAATGATGTGCGCCCAGAGGGTAGCCGGTACTATTCTGCATATAGTGCAAAGGATAATAATTCATTCCTTGTAGGATTGGAAGACTGGTTTTTCGCCGATAGAGGTCATGTAGCAGATTGCAATGATGTGATTATATCAGTTAGCAAGAAGGCCGACAATCCCCCAACCATTGTGAATGTAGATGAAAATCCAACCCCCATTAAAACCCCCGCATATCAAGAGAGCTACAGTGCTCAAAATGATACCTATATGGAAATCAAGGACCAAGGCCGCATATTTTGTGAGGATATCGCCACAGCTAATATGGGGGTAAAAGAAGATATTGACTACAACGACATTGTATTTGATGCTCGCGTATGGCGAGTTTATGAAAAAGAAGTTACAACCGCCAATGGCGCTGTTACACAAACTGGTGAAAGGAATGTAAGATATAAGTACGACATTAGCATGCTCGCTGCCGGTGGTACCATCCCTGAGAATGTGGGCATAAACAATGATGACGTGCATGATGCCTTCGGAGTAGGCCTAACTTTCATGGTGAACACATGGACTCCTAAATCTACTGCTTTCGGCCAGTATAACACGCCTACTAATGTCATGCGACCCAAAAAAGAAATTTCTTACACGCTCAGCTACGACAAAGTAGATCCGAACAATATTAGTATCAGCACTATCCCCATTGAGGTGAAATACAGTGGCAATAAAGCGATGGCACTTAACAACAGAGAAATCAACGAAGAAGGTAAGTCAACAGCACCTTACAAGCTTTGTCTGCCTTTAGGTACGCTGTGGCCCATTGAGCGCGTCAATATACAGCAAGCTTATTCTGATTTCAGTAGTTATGTCAGCTCGCCTGATAACCTATTCTATAAAGGCACAAAGGTAGAAGAGAACCTCTACACTTCTGCCCCCAAGTCGAGCATCCAAGATGGTAAGAATGTAGGCGATGTGGTTAAGATTGAAGGTAAGAAAACTGAGTCAACATGGTGGGTTGTCTGGACTGGTGAGGCTACTGGATATGAGGGATTAGACCTTTATGATTACAATTTCGCCGATGGACAGACTGTTCGCCTCGTTGGCACAGGAACCATTACTGTAACTTGCGGCGCTGGCGGTGGCGTTCCCCTTGTCTCCAATGGAAATATGAGTGAGGATGGCTATATTGACGTTAAAATTAATGCTAATCAGGCCAGCAACCTCAAACAAGGTATTTTGGTAGACGGCAAAAACTTCAAACTGACCAAGATTGTTGTATTAAAGAAATAGATATCAATAAATAGTAATACGATTCATTGCATTGATGAAGGGGTGTCTGCGCGAGCAGATGCCCCTTTCTTCATCTCCAGCTTTGCATTATTTGATATCTTTACGACGAGAATCGCCTTTTCGCAAACGATTACACATCATTTAACACTTTTTAATCGCCAAATATTTGCCACCTATTATTATTTTTATTACCTTTGCGTAATCAATTCACGAACTTTGAAGAGATATTGACAATTTATTATAACCAATATTAACAATTAAAATTATGAAAATTATGAAGAAGTATTTGATGGGAGGTATCGCAGCCGTAGCTATTTGCGCTGCATTTACCAGCTGCTCAAAGAACAATGAGCTTTTTGACCAGAATGCTGCAGAACAAGCAAAGCAGCAAGAGCAAGTCAACAAAATGAATGAAAATTATGAGAAAGCTTTCATTAACACTTTTGGAAAGCCTTCTTCTACTCACACATGGGGTTTCGGAGCCACAAAAGCTAGCACACGTGTTAATGCCGGAGAAAATTACAAAGAAACAAGTACGGGTATTAATGCTAATGCAAACCAATGGGCAGATAAGGCCAATGCCTCTCACGGATTTGGCGGATGGGTAGTTCCCGATCCTCTAACAGATACTCAGAAAGCTGTTGTGGCAGCTTATTTTCAGGCAAATCCCGACCTTGATTATGATGATCCCGAGTGGCGCCATTTCTTTGTACAGCAAGTATATAAAGGTGGTAAAACTACAGTTGGCAATACAACTGAGGGAATTATTGCTGCCGATGGTTCAAGTTACAGCAGCGATAATATGAACCTGCTTACCGTTGGTGCAAATAATCAGCATATCAACAATTTCAATGCAGGCAATTGTTCTGTAAATAACAACGTACTCAGCAATGGGGGTAACACAAATGATGGTCCATTCCATTCTGATCAGATTATGCTGATGGTGAATATCGATGACACAAGCTGCATGGGCTACCATGAGACTGGCAGTAGCACTCACCACAACGACAAGGCTGCCCTTGTTGATTGGGAAACAATCCGTACTTGGGCTAATGCAAACGGCCTTGACGGCGATTGTCTGAATGACGGTTGGGACCGTTCGTTTGTTGGCTTCGACTTGGCTATCAAGGAGGGTGAGCAGGCTTATGAGAAAGACAATAATGGTAATGTTATTTATGCTACCTATAATCAGGCAGCAGAATCACCAAAGTATGCATGGGATGGTGAAAAGATCATCGAAATTGCAGAGCAGAGTCAAGCTACTGGTTGGCAGGTTGTTTACAAGGAGGGTTACGAAAACATCCAAAATCTTGGTTGGCTTACATCTAACAAGAACTTTTATGTTGCAGCCGATCAAGTTACAATGCCCCAGACTATCAGCATGAATCGCGCTCAGGCATCAACAATTACTACCATTCAGAACGCTCCTGTTTTGAAGGATATTATGGTGGACAACACTTATTACCAAAGCGTAATTAATCTGCCTCGCATCAATCAGTTAGTTGCAGATGGTTATGTACCTGTTAACAACAAGAATCTGACCGAGTGGGTACAGGTTGGCACAAGCGATGGTTACTTCAGTGACTGGATTGTTACGCTAACAAAGGCAGAAAGACAAAGCGAATATCAGGGCCGTATTATGGCTGAAGACTTGAATGCAGTTGAAGAGTCTGACTTTGACTTCAACGACGTAGTATTCGACTGGAAGATTGAAGGAAATGTTGCAACGATTCAGCTTCGCGCTGCTGGTGGTATCTATCCTCTTTACGTAGGTGATCAGGAGGTGCATGCCAAGTTTGGCCAGAGTGCAAGTGCAGGCAAGTATCCTATGATTAATACTGGTGCTGGTGTTACTGCTTCAGCAGAACCTTACACATACACCTTCCCTGAAGGCACAGAGGCCAAAGCTGTTAACATTCCTATTTATGTAATTAAGGATGGTAGCACAAAGGCATATCTTAACGCAAGTACAGGTAAGGCTGCCAGCAAGTTCAATACCAAGACCACAACACGTTGGGTCAAGGAGTTTGAAGATATCTTAGATGCTTATCCTGATTTCAAGGGATGGGTTGCTAACGAGGATCTTGATTGGACTACCAATAAGAACTTAGATTACATTTATTAACACATCAAATACTTAAATAAACTAAATTAATGAGAGGGGGCTTCTGCGTGAGCAGCGGCCCCTTTTTTTGTTTGAGTTAACTCGATGGATGTTTTGAGTTAACTCACGGTTTTCGTGTTCCCTAACTAGACAATATTCCCACCTTGGGAATAAAACGTTCCCAGCTTGGGAACCAAAACATTCTTCGACTAGCGAAGCGGCAAAGAGACGACCAACTCATGCGCCTTTGGCTCGTTTCGTGAATTTGCGTTAAAAAATAAAGAAAAAGATTGCGGGTTTAAACTATTTTTTGTATTTTTGCAGAATAAAATGCATTTTATTAACGAATAAGCTTATTTAAACTTGTATTGGTATGAAAAAGTATTTGGTAACAGGACTAGCCGCAGTAGCTATCAGCGGCATGTTTACGAGCTGTACGCATGAGAATGACACTGCTGGCGGCAGCTCAGATCTCGGTGTTGTAGAAACCTACGAAAAGGCTTTCATCAGCCGTTTCGGCACACCTTCTCCAGACGCAGACTGGGGTTTCGGCCCAAGCACAGTCAAAGCAGGCACACGTGCCGCTCAAACTGTAGTAGAGCCGGACAACAAAAATAAGCAAAAGCCTACTCAGCCTGCATTCAGCGACGAGATTACTATGCCTACTCAGTACAAGAATACACTTGCAGAGGCAAAAACCATCGAGGGTATTGAATTATTAAAAAACAATTATAGAGCTGGCGGTACTTATTATATTGATGCAGAACATTGGGACAATAATAACCCGTATGCTGTTGACATACAGAACAACGCTCTTACCCTTTATTTCGATGGCGATATTAAATTCTATGGCAATAACGAGCAAAATAATGGTACTGTATTTTGTGTGACAGAAAATTCAAAGCTTACACTTCTAAAGGTAAGAAATGGGTTAACCGTCTATCTTGCCCCAGGAGCGACTTTGGATCTTACTCAACATGAACAGAATTGGCAAAATCTGCCTGTAGCAACTTTCCAAAATACCAATTCGGGTATTTTCCTGAATACTGGAAGTACTGTAAAAGCTGTTAATCTGGAATTTGTTGGCGGATCTAAGATTCGTAACAATGGTACCATTGAGACAGATTACCTCTCATTAAACGGCCAAAACCAAGTAAATAGTTCATTGTGGAATGAAGGTGAGGTTAAGGTAAAAGAAACTCTCACTTTATACAATCAGGATGGCGAATTCATCAACCGTAATAAACTCACTGCAAAGAATCTCGATATGAAAGCAGGAGGTAGATTCCTCAATGTGGGTTCAGCCAATATCACAGGGACTTCATATATTACGAATAGCAATAGTCAGTGGGAGAACGAAGGTGAGTACATTTGTGGTACATTCCAAATTGAAAATGCCCAGCGCGTTTATAACAACTGTAATCTGACGGCTACAACTTTCACAATGAATACCAGAGGCCAATTTGTACTGCAGGGCGGTGATAAATTCGGTGCTTCTGTTGTTTGTGATAATTTCACATTCGGTGACGACTGTGACTTCTGGTTGGGAAACAAGTCATTGTTATCAGTTAAAAACGAGTTGACTGTTGCTCATGCTGACAGAGGTTATGGTTTCCGCGGTGAAGGCAACACTTCATATGCTGTTATTCAGGCTGGAAGCATTGCAAAAGCAGCAAATATGAATCCTGATTGGAGCCTGTCATATTATGGAAAGTTGTACATTGATACTCCTACTCATTTTGCTTATGAGAACGAACAGGCTCATCCTCGCTATGTATGGGACAGCGACGTTAAGTTCAGCTTCCAGGGAGACGACAGTCCTGTGGTAATCGAAAAAGACGAAAATGGTAAATGTAACCCAGGTTATAAGAAGACTGGTGACGACCCATTCGAGCCTGTAATCCGCGTGATTGCTGAGGATATGGGTGACCAGAGTCTCAAGGAGGCCAGTGACTTTGACTTCAACGATGTTGTATTCGATGTGACATGGGTTAGCGAGAGCAAAGTTAAGATCAAGATTCTTGCTGCTGGTGGTACACTGCCTCTGACTGTAGGTTGGGATGGTACAGGAGAAGATTACATAACACATGAGGTTCACTACATGCTTGGCTATAGCGAATCAACAATGATCAACACCCACTCAACTGTTGGTAATCACATAGATGGCGTAGCACCTTACGAATTTGAGTTCACTGGTTCGTTCAGCAAAGACAACTTTGCAGCAAACGTAAGAGACAACATCCCCGTGAAGGTAAGAAAGAACGGTGTTTGGTATGACATCAATGCCGAACAGGGAAGAGCTCCTGGCAAGATTGCTGTTGGTACAGACTATAATCCTTGGTGCAATGAGCGCGTGGATATTGATGATTGGTGGCAGAACAACAACATTCAGGGTCTGTTCTATCTATATACACAGAGTCCTGCTACACTTACGAAGTTCTGGTATAAGCAGGCTACCTACCGCAATGGTGAGCCGATTTCAAAATAATAAGAACAACATTTAATCAAGTACTTAAATACTAATCAAGTTTGAGGGGCGTCTGCGGGAGCAGGCGCCTCTTTTGCATAATTAACAATAATTAACCTGACACATATAGGAAAATTGGCTACATTTGTGTACCTTTGCGCCCGAAATAAACATCAACTAGACACGTAAACCATTAAAATTAGCAAAATTATGAAAAAGTACTTGACAAGTGCGACAATGGCTATTGCCATGTGTGCTGGTGTTGCAAGTTGCTCTCAGGGCGGTGATCTCTATGACGCCAATGCTGTTGAGCAGAACAAGCAGGCACAGAAAGAGCTGCAGCAGTTGCAGCAGATTGAGAATCTGAAAAAGGCTTACAGCGATGCCTTCACCAAGGAGTTTGGCACCATCGCTCCCAATCACGACTGGGGTTTCGGCAGCACAGCTGCAAAGACTCGTGGTGTATGGAACGAGGATTTCAGCAGTTATGAATTACCTGCAATCATTAAGAACAATGTAGGAAAGAATTTTGATAAGACATTCAATTCAAGCAAAGCTACTACTGTTACTGAGCTTCCTCAGTTCATTAAAGATGGTACATACATCCTGCAGCATGTGTTCAAGCAAACAAGCAATGGCAGTGGCAATGGTACAGGAACAAATGATTCACATCATCAGGAAGCTCAGCTTCAGGCTTATGACTTCGTAGCTGGAGCTTGGATAGATGTAACAAACTTTGTTGGAGGTCAGAACGTGCACCACATTGTGGATCACAATGGCAAAAAGATGACCAAGGGTTGTACCATGCTTGCAAATATGGGAACACCCACTGAAGGTCAGCCTTTATTCCAATGGGTAGCTAAGCAAAACAGCAATAGTCCTGACGATGTATGTTCTAATTATATCATTAAGGAATACAAAGGTGAGTATTATCTGGGTATGGGTTATAACAACACAAACAAAAAGCAGTACGACGCTTGGATCATCAAGATTGTTCCTGCTACTGCGATTAATCCTAACGAAACTCGTGGACGCATCTTCTGCGAAGACCTCGGTAACACAGGTGATATCGACTTTAATGACATCGTATTTGATGCTACCATCAAATCTAATGGCAACATCGAAGTAAAGGTTTTGGCTGCTGGCGGTACACTCCCTGTTTGGATTGGTGGTGTAAAGGTTAATCTTGGTGAGATGACTAACACTGGTGTTAACAATAACAAACCCGTTCAGGAGTTCACCATTCCTGCAAGCAAGGGCTATAAGACGCTGAATCAGATTCCTGTGGAGGTTCAGAATGGCGACCTGAAGTATGAGCTTACCGCTGAGTATGGTGAGGCTCCTGGTAAGATCTGCACCTACATCAACGTACCCTGGGCTGACGAATATGTAAAGATCAGCAAAGCTTACGTTGAATTCAAGACTTGGGTGAACGGAGCTGCTCCTGTTGACTGGTTCTTGAACAGAGACGAGGAATTGACTGACCTTGACCTGACGAACAATAACAAATAAACTACAGTTCATCTGATATACATCAAAGGAGCATTTGCTTAGGCAGATGCTCTTTTTCGTTATTTTATTTTGTGTTTTGCCTAATTTACACTACCTTTGCAAACAATATGGTACTAAATTATATTTGGATTGCATTTTTCATCATCGCATTCGTGATAGCGCTGGTGAAATTGGTGTTTCTGGGAGACTTCGACGTGTTCCCGGCAATGATGGATTCGACGTTCTCATCGTCGAAGACGGCTTTTGAGATTTCACTCGGACTGACAGGCGTGCTGTCGCTCTGGCTCGGCATCATGAAGATTGGCGAGAAGGGCGGTGTCGTGAATGTGTTGGCACGCATGCTAAGTCCTATCTTCGTGAAGCTGTTCCCTGATATCCCCAAGGGACACCCCGTAACGGGTTCCATCTTCATGAATATCGCTGCCAACATGCTGGGCCTCGACAATGCGGCAACACCGCTCGGCTTGAAGGCGATGGAACAGTTGCAGGAACTGAACACGAAGAAAGATACGGCCTCGAACCCGATGATCATGTTCCTCGTGCTGAACACCTCGGGCCTGACGCTGATTCCTATCTCCATCATGGTGTACCGCGCCCAGATGGGAGCCGCCCAGCCTACGGATATCTTTATCCCCATCCTGTTGGCGACCTTCTTCTCGACACTCGCAGGTATCATCTTCACCAGCCTCTATCAGAAGATTAATCTGCTGAACCGTACCATGCTGCTGACGCTGGGCGGTGCCGCTGCCGTCGTGGCAGGCATCATCTGGGGCTTCGGACAGATGGATTCCATCTTGATGAACAAGGTGAGCACCTCGTCTGCCAATATCATGCTGATGATGATTATCATCGCTTTCATCATCGCAGGTGTGCGAAAGAAAGTAAATGTCTATGACGCCTTCATCGAGGGTGCGAAAGACGGCTTTACGACGGCTGTACGCATCATCCCCTACCTCGTGGCTATCCTCGTAGGCATCGGCGTGTTCCGTGCCTCTGGCGCAATGGATATGCTCATTGACGGTATCCGCTGGAGCGTGGAGGCCACAGGTGCCAACAGCGACTTCGTGGGTGCCTTACCAACGGCGCTGATGAAGCCCCTCTCGGGTAGTGGTGCTCGTGGTATGATGGTCGATGCGATGACCACCTATGGCGCTGACTCATTCATCGGGCGTCTGAGCTGTATCTTCCAGGGATCGACAGACACGACCTTCTATATCCTGGCTGTGTATTTCGGTAGTGTGGGTATCGTCAAGACCCGCCATGCCGTTGCTTGCGGTCTGTTGGCAGACCTTGCTGGTATCATCGCTGCCATCGCCATCGCATACTTGTTCTTTGGATAAAGGTAAAAAAGGAAAAGGACAAAAAATGGCAAATCTGAAATCACTCGCAAAAGATACGGCTATCTATGGACTGAGTAGCATCGTAGGCAGGTTCCTGAACTACCTGCTCGTGCCGCTCTACACGCACTATATGCCCAAGGACTCGGGCGACTACGGCATCAGCACCAACGTCTATGCCTATGTGGCACTGATCCTGGTGCTGCTGACCTTTGGTATGGAGACGACACTCTTCCGCTTTGCCAATGACGAACGGTATAAGTCGGACACCGTCTTCTCGACCACAATGGCAGTCGTAGGTTCGCTGACAGCCGTGTTCCTGCTGCTCATTTTCGGTTTCATCGGACCTATCAGTGGTGCGCTTGGCTACACAGAGCACCCTGACTATCTGCTGATGATGGCAGTCGTAGTGGCGCTCGATGCCTTACAGGCTATCCCCTTCAGCTATCTGCGCTATCAGAAGCGCCCCTTACGCTTTGCCTCGCTCAAGATGCTGTTCATCATCCTGAACATCGGTCTTAACCTGCTCTACTTCGTGGTACTGGGCAAGACCAGCGTATTCTACGTATTCTTCATCAATCTGCTCTGCACAGGCTTCATTACCTTCTTCTTCCTGCCAGACCTATTCCGCATCCATTGGAAATTCGACGGCAGTCTGTTGCGCAACATGCTCAGCTACTCGTGGCCTATCCTGATTCTCGGTATCGCCGGTATCCTGAACCAGGTAGCCGACAAGATCATCTTCCCGCTGGTCTATCCAGATCAGGCAGAGGCCAACGTGCAACTCGGCATCTACGGTTCCTGCGTCAAGATAGCGATGATCATGGCGATGATCACACAGGCTTTCCGCTATGCCTATGAGCCTATTGTGTTCGCGAAGAGCAAGGATGCCGACAAGACAGAATACTACGCTGCAGCCATGAAATACTTCCTCATCTTCACACTGCTAGCGTTCCTCTGCGTGGTGGGCTGGATGCCTCTGTTGCAGTATATCATCGGTGCCGACTACCGTGAAGGTCTGGGTGTAGTACCCATCGTGATGGCAGCAGAGATTATGATGGGCGTCTATTTCAACCTCTCATTCTGGTATAAGCTCATCGACAAGACCATCTATGGAGCCTGGTTCTCGCTGGCAGGTTGCATCGTGCTCTTTGCCGTCAATATCTTCTTCATCCCCAAATACAGCTACTGGGCTTGTGCCTGGGGCGGTGTGGCAGGCTATGGCACGGCGATGGTGCTGAGCTATATCGTAGGACAGAAGAAGAATCCTATCCCCTACCCGATGAAGGATATTGCCATCTATGTCCTCATCACCGCATTCCTCACCGCTCTGATGTATTTGCACGAGGAACGATTCCAACTCGGAATGGCCTCATTGGCTTTCAATACGATGTGTATCGTTCTCTTCGTGGTTTTCATCGTGCGTCGCGACTTCCCGCTGAGTCATCTACCCATCATTGGAAAGTTTTTTAGAAAATAACAAAAGAACTACAGATATGAAAAAGTTTATTCTATTGGTTTTACCATTTTACCTTTTTACTTGTTTACCCTTAAAGGCCGACGAGGGTATGTGGACACTCTACAACCTGCCCAATGCCGTCTATGAGACGATGAAGCAGGAGAACTATCAGCTGCCCTATGGTGCCCTGTATCAAGGTGAAGATGCAGTGAAGAACTGCGTCGTCAACTTCGGCGGCTACTGCTCGGGCGTCGTGGTTTCACCCGACGGTCTGGTGTTCACGAACCACCATTGCGGTTTCGAGGCCATCCGCTCGCACTCTACCGTAGAACACGACTACATGCTCAATGGCTTCGTGTCGAACTCGTATGAGGAGGAACTGCCCAACAAGGACCTCTTCGTGAGTTTCATGGTGGAGCAGAAGGACATCACGCCCCTGCTCGACTCTCTGGGCATCAACCAGATGAGCAACGACAAAAAGTACCATTTCATCGACTCGCTGGAGAATGCGATGCTCAAGGAGATAGAGGCCAAAGACTCTACCCTGCGGGTGGAGATCAAGCCCTTCTACGAGGGTAATGCCTATTACCTGACGACCTACCGCGACTATCCTGACGTGCGCCTCGTGTTTGCCCTGCCTAAGTCGATGGGTAAGTTTGGCGGTGAGACAGACAACTGGATGTGGCCTCGCCAGACCTGTGACTTCAGCGTGTTCCGTATCTATGTTGATCCCAAGACTGGCGGTCCTGCCAAGTATTCGAAGGATAATGTGCCGATGAAACCGAAGAAATGGGCCCCCGTATCGCTGCAAGGCTATGTGCCAGGTTCTTTCTCAATGACCATCGGCTATCCTGGTTCTACAAGCCGCTACCTGTCGAGCTACGGTATCAAGGAGCGCCGCGATGCCCGTAATAAACCCATGTACCAGACACGTGAGGTAAAGCAAAACGTGATGATCCGCCACATGCGTGCCGACGAGGCCGTGCGCATCAAGTACGACTCGAAGTATGCACAGAGTTCAAACTACTGGAAAAACTCCATCGGTATGAACAAATGTATCGATTCCATCGGACTCATCCAGCAGAAAGCAGCCTTCGAGCAGCAGATCCGCCACTGGCAGGACTCCACTGGCTACCTGAAGGGGCTGCTCGACTTCAACCTGCTGGAGCGACTGTATCAGAAGCGCTTCAACGCCATGCGCGCCCTGACCTTCTATAACGAGACCTTCGGGCGCCGTAATACCGATGAAATGACCCGTCGTGCCCTGCGCGTACACAACAAACCTATCATCAACGGCAAGGATGGTAAGCCGAAGAGCTATTATATCGAGTTCAAGGATAACAGCGACACCTGGGACGAGGCCACAGACCGTGAAATCCTCGCTGCTCTGCTGAAGCACTACCGCGAGCAGGTGGAGATCAAGTACCAGCCTGACTTCTATAACGTCATCGACCACGACTTCAAGGGCGACTACCAGAAGTTCGTCGATCACATCTACAAGAAGTCGAAGCTGATGAAGAACGATAAGAAGATCTACATCAACAAACGGAGTTACCAGAAAGATCCGGGTGTGGTCTATGGACTGAGCCTCATCGACGTACAGGCTGCCATCCGTGCTGACCTTGAGTCAACCTACGATTCCATCGACATACAGGAGCGCTATCTCTGTGCTGCCAAGCTGCGCATGGAAGAAGACCTGCCTAACTACAGCGATGCCAACTTCACCATGCGTCTCTCTTACGGACAGGTAGGTGAATATCTGTTGGGTGGTCAGCCCTCAGGCTACTACACGGAGGCCAGCAGCATCGTCAAGAAGATGGAGCAGGGCGAGAAGGGCGTCATCGACTACGAGGCAGAGCCCATCATGAAGGAACTGCTCTCGAAGCCCGACTTCGGCAAATATACCGATAAGACCACGGGCAAACTGCACCTCTGCTTCCTGACAAACAACGATATCACAGGTGGCAACTCAGGTTCTCCGATGTTCAATGGCAAGGGCGAACTGATTGGACTGGCCTTCGACGGTAACTGGGATTCGCTGTCGTCAGACATCTTCTTCGACCGTCAGCTGGCCCGTTGTATCGGCGTTGATATCCGCTACGTGCTCTACATGATGGAGAGCTGGGGCAAGGCAGACCGTCTGCTCCGTGAAATAAACGCCAAGTAATCCAAAATAAGTGCCACTTATCGTCGCATAAGTGGCACTTATTTCGCAATAACCATCCCTTATTACTCAATAACTGTTCCTTATCTAAAAACTAAAACAATGAAGAGAATCAGCTTATTCCTTTCCTTACTGCTCAGTCTCAGTAGTTATGCTGCCAACGACAGTAAGACCATCAACCTCAGCGGCACGTGGCAATTTGCGTTGGACCGCCAGAAACAGGTGCAGCCCGACAACGTCATGACAGAGACTGTCCAGTTGCCAGGAACCACCGATACCAATAAAAAAGGCGATTTCATCGCGAAAAGTGAGGAAACTACCCATCTGACGCGCCCTTGGTCGTACAAGGGCAGAGCCTGGTACAAACGTGAAATTGAGATACCTAAAGTATGGAAGGGCAAACCTGTTTACCTGATACTGGAGCGCACCAAGCCAACGGAGATCTATATTGATGCCAAGCTTGCCGGAAGCTCTAACGACATCTCCACCCCTCAGGTGTTTGAACTATCCAAGTGGCTCACCCCTGGCAAGCACCAGCTCGCCATCATGGTGGATAACAGCAGCGGAGTGCCAGAACAGATCTATGCCAACAGTCACGCTTATACCGAGGACACCCAGACTAACTGGAACGGTATCATCGGAAGAATGGAACTGACGATTGATCCCCATCAGACAAAGGCGATGGATAAGAATGCAAAAATCCACCAGAACTTCAAGGACTTCCACATCGAGGGACAACACTTCTATGCCAATGGCCACAAGATATTCCTGCGGGGCAAACACGATGCCTGCGTATGGCCTCTCACAGGACATGTCGCTATGGATGTCGATTCGTGGATGGATTACCTCGGTACCTGTGCAGCCTACGGTCTGAACCATGTTCGTTTCCACAGTTGGTGCCCTCCCGAAGCCGCTTTCGTCGCAGCTGATGAACTCGGCATCATCCTGCAGCCAGAGCTCCCCTTCTGGGGCGACTTCAACGAGAAGGACACCGTGCTGATGCAGTTCCTGCACAAGGAGGGTGAGAATATCCTGCGCACCTACGGCCATCATCCCTCATTCCGGATGTTCGCTCTGGGCAATGAACTCTGGGGCAGCATCAGTAAAATGGCCGAATTCATCGAGGATTTCCGCAAGATTGCACCTGATAAGGTCTTTACCTTCGGCAGCAACTACTACCTCGGCTACCAGGGTGTGAAGAAAGGCATGGACTACTTCACGACCTGTCGTGTAGGCGGTGAGGGCTGGGGAAACTACAACACCCACACCCGCGGCTCTTTCTCGTTTGCCGATGCAGCCGATGGCGGTATGATCAACCATTTCTACCCCAACACGATGATGAACTTCGAAGAAGGTTGTAAGCTGGCATTCCCAGAGGGAGAGGCATGGACGAAGGCCGTACCCGTCATCTCGCATGAGACAGCACAGTTCCAGACCTACCCCGACTTCGATGAAATCGCGAAATATAAGGGCGTGCTCTATCCTTATAATATGGAGGTGTTCCGCTCACGCCTCGAGAAAGCCGGCATGCTGGATCAGGCCAAAGACTTCCATCAGGCCAGTGGTGCCTGGTCGTTGCAACTCTACAAACAAGACATCGAGATGGACCTGCGCACCAAGAATATGGCAGGCTTCCAACTGCTCGACCTTCAGGACTATCCAGGGCAAGGCTCTGCCTATATTGGCATTCTCGATGCCTTCATGGATCCGAAGGGACTTTGCACAGAGCGCGAATGGCGCGAGTGGTGCGCCCCAGTAGTGCCACTGCTGGTGGCAGACCGTTTTTGTTTCACCAACGAAGATGGGATCCACGCCTGGATCCAGGTAGCCAACTATAGCGGAGCGTCGCTCAACGGCAAGACACTTCGTTGGGAACTGCATGCTCCGCAGGCTGAATCTCACAGCCACCCCGTCCCCGTGAGTGGTGAGATGAAGTTGCCCGCTACCGAAGGACTCTTCACCGCAGGAGAACTGAAGATCGATCTCAAGAGCTTCGACAAGCCGACACAGTTGCAGCTCTGTCTTACCATCGAAGGTACAGAATTTTATGGTGTGCCCTATCACAACACATACAACCTCTGGGTTTATCCAGCCTGGAGCGACTTGAGTAAGTTAGAGAGCCAAGTCATCGTTACCAATGAACTGACAGACTACATCGCCAAACAGTTGGAAGACGGCAAGCGCGTACTGCTGATGCCAGACTCCACAAACCTCTGTGTTGGTGGTCTCTTCCAGACGGACTATTGGAACTACCGTATGTTCAAGACCATCTCGGAGAACAACAAGAAGACTGTATCACCAGGTACTCTGGGCATCCTGACAGACCCCAAGCACCCCATCTTCAAGAGTTTCCCCACAGAGATGCACACCAACTGGCAATGGTTCCCCGTGATCAAGGCCAGTCATCCGATGATGCTCGACAACACTGGTAAGGACTATCGTCCTATCGTACAGGTAATCGACAATATCGAGCGCAACCACAAGCTCGGTCTCATCTTTGAGTTTGCCATTGGCAAGGGCAAGTTGCTCGTCTCGATGGCAGACCTTGAGAAAGCCACCGCCTACCCCGAAGGTCGCGCCTTCTATCGTAGTGTGCTATCGTACATGACCTCTGAGGATTTCGTGCCTAAGACGCGCATCACCCTCGAGGATTTCCAGAAACTGATGACAACCCCCGTCGTGGAAGGTAAGATTGGTGAACTGAACAACATCTCACCTTATTAATATAATAAAAGCCCCGAATTCATCGGGGCTTTTATTATTTCTTCTTTTTGCGAGGCTTGCGCATCGCCCAACCTTCTTCGCTGAAATCTGGCTCGTCACCTCGTAGTTCCTTCGATGATTTCTTCTTGCCCTTCGAGCGAGCCTCTTCCGAGTGCATCAATGAGCGCCAATCGTCCTTTTTCTGGTGTTTAGGCTTGGATGCTGACTTTGCTGATCTGCCTTCAGATGGTTTTCCACCCTCATCCGCATCATTGCAGCGCACGGTTCTACCCTTATGTCTGATACCTGTCAGCTGGATCATCACCTTCTTGGCATCCTTTTCAGGCACCTCAAAATAAGAGATGGTATCCAGCAAGTCGATATGCCCCACCTCCTGACGACCACCTACAAAACGGTTCAGCGTCTGCATCAGCTCACCTGGATAGAAGCCATCGCGCTTGCCTAAGTTGATAAAGAGTCTGCGATAACCTTTCTGTGCCTTATTCTGGAGTTTCTGCTTGTCAGTCTGAGGTTTCTTTTCCTTTTTATCAGGCTTCACCTCTTCAATCTCAGGTGCCTCAGCATAGTAGGCGAGGAACTTACCGAACTCAAGCGATACAATCTTCTTGATCAACTCCTCCTTATCGATATATTCGAAATAGCGATTGATATCCTGCATGAAAGGCGCAATCTCCTCATCATCGACATCCGTCTTCACAATCTGGTCCATCACCTTATAAAGCTGTTTCTTACAGATTTCCTCAGCCGATGGAATCTCAGCCTGCACGAACTGCTTACCAATCTCCTTCTCGATATTGCGGATCTTGAACTTCTCTCGACTATGGACGATAGAGATGGAGGTGCCCTTTTTGCCAGCACGACCCGTACGACCTGAGCGATGGGTATAGTTCTCGATATCGTCAGGCAGTCCGAAGTTAATCACATGTGTCAGGTCATCCACATCAAGTCCTCGCGCTGCCACATCCGTTGCCACAAGCAATTGCGTCAGATGGTTACGGAACTTCTGCATCGTCAGATCACGCTGCTGCTGACTCAGATCACCATGCAGCGACTCTGCGTTATAACCGTCCTTAATCAGTTTGTCTGCAATCTCCTGTGTCTCGATTTTCGTGCGACAGAAGACAATGGCGAAGATACGAGGATAATAGTCCACAATGCGCTTCAGGGCGAGATACTTGTCCTTCGCATTCACCAGATAATAGATGTGGTTCACGTTCTCCGCACCCTCATTGCGACTGCCCACTACTATCT
>JAEEGJ010006625.1_pt1 | contig 34419 bp, 36 predicted proteins | sample 8958761 | NCBI WGS metagenome assembly JAEEGJ01 (sample SAMN16246546, study PRJNA631951) | gut metagenome | biome: gut microbiome; feature: rumen; material: RS-attached | host: Bos | place: Iran: Karaj | collected 2018-10
TGCCGGGATAATCCAGCAGCCACAAAGGATTTAACAAAAATTGCTATCACTATTTTTAATATCTTTTTAATATTTATTTTGTAATATTTTTGTAATTTGAGCTATTATTTCTTATTTTTGAGGTTCTTAACGTAGGTCTTAAGCTCTTCCTGAGTTTTCTTGTTGAGCTTATCCAGTTTCTTAATAACAGCGTAAGCAGCTGTGCCTTCGCTGGCAATCAAAAAGTCCACATCGCCAGCACCCTTAGAAGGAATTGTATCCTGCAGCACATCAAATGGCGATACATCAAGGGCATCACAAATGCTCATGATTTTGTCTGCAGCCGGATTTGTCTTTTTTCTCTTCCAGTCACTGATTGTACTTTGAGCTATGCCAGTCTTTGCAGAAAACTCTAACTGAGTCATGCCCTTTTCTTCCATTAACTTGAAAATTCGTTCACTAATAATCATACCTGCTCCCCTCCATAAGACGTTTATGTTAACAACTTACATTACAATAACTCTATGAAAATGCAGAGTGATGAATCTGCTTTTCCTCGTACATTAACTTATCGATTTGCTTTTGGAAGTCCTCAGCTGATACCCCGCTCTTACAATCGTATACACGATATCCGCAGCTTACATCCACTGCCTTTGGCCATCCGTTTTTCTTGCGAAGTTTGGAGATTTCATCATGTAATCTCACGATTTTGCTTCGAGTCTCATCCTCATCCACCTCATCGGTTATTACACAAAACTCGTCTCCGCCAAATCTTCCGATAAATGCGTCTCCGCCAAATATATTAACAAGAAGATCTGCCATGCACTTTATGGCTTTGTCTCCTGCCGCATGACCAAACTGATCATTAATAGACTTGAAATTATCAATATCCATCATAAGGGCTGAAAAATTCTTGCCGTTATAGATGCTCTGCTTGACCTTGTCCTCCATCTTGATGTCAAGACCACGGCGATTCAAAACGCCGGTAAGATAATCCACGTTGACGTCCTTGCTCTGGAAAAAGAAGAACAATATCAGACAGCCTATTGATATTCCCGCATAGGTTGTAGCCAAATTAGCGAAGAATACCTGGGACAGCGCCCCAATTAATGCAAATATAGGCAAACACAAAATTGAATTTTTGTATTCGCTCATAAAATTGTTTCTAAAGCGAAATGCGTAAACTAATAGCAGAACGATGAAAATCATCAGTGCCACGGCCCTTACCAAGAAATACTCCCCTCGGTAATATATTCCATCCTCGAAATAGAAAAACCATCTCAGCCTAAATATCGAAGATACGGTTACCGTAATTCCGTTAAGAATCGCAAAAGCGGCAAATGTGGCTTTATAAAAACCCCTCTTTTTTAGGTTACCCTCATCCATCCAGCAATCAACATAGTTAACTGCAAACAAAATATCTACCGGATCAAGAACAAAAATCAAGAAATACCCTACCTGCGCTAAAATCAAGTATTTGTCCGGATGGGTCTCTCCGATTCTACCGACGCTTTCAGATAACAATAATATAAGGGTACACACCAGAATAGCTGAATATTTCCGTCCCTTAGTCAATCTGGATGTGTTACTCTGGAATATCAAAAGCAAAATCAGTAGAAAGGAAGTGTAAAAATTGAGAATCCCCCAACTCTCCACCTGAATCAAATTATACTCCTCCAATACGTTTATACGAATCCCAATCAGTGCACTAATTATAGCACCTTATTTTTATTAAATTGTGTCCAAATCAAGTATTTTCGGGATTTTAAATAATTATTGCTCTAAGAAAAAATATCAATTACGATATTTTCCCCTTAAAACCTCCCTTAGATTACATCTTCCTTTGAAATCTTCTCATTATCTTCCACTATATTTATGTCACCATCTACTGATGCAGCCTTCTTGCGGCTCTTGGTGTAGAAGTTTAAGTACACACAAATCATTACTGATACAAGCATAAGACCACTGACTATTCTCCAGCCTGAGGCTGCTCCCGCAATGGATAAAAGCTTTCCTCCTACGTAAGCACTAAAAATCGCACCAACTCTGTTAAAGGAATTGGCCTTAGCCGACAAAAATCCCACCTGACTTACCTCGGCATTTTCGATAATAAATGACATATAGTTGATAGAGAAAAGCACCTCCGCAAAGGACCACATAATTGTGCCACCGAAAATCAAAGGCCTATTCATTGGAAGTGAATAAATAAAATATCCGCAGGCAAAAAGCGACTGTGAGACAATAAGTGGAATTATGGTTCTGAACTTTTTAAAGACTCCAGTGCAAAGTGGTGAAAATACTATACAAATCACAGCATTTACTGTCATTAAAATACCAAAGAGCAGTGGTCCATCCCCAGTTACCTCCTTCAAAAAGATTGGCAACATGAATGAAATCTGTCTATAGCACAATGTATTTATCAGTATTGTAACCATGAAAAGATAGAGGAACCATGGAGTTTTAAGCTTCTGGTTTGTATTAGTCTCCACCTTTTCTTCAACCAAAACGCCCTCTTCCTTCTGATGGATTGTAGCTAGATAGAATAGGAAAAGTGCCGCCAAAGTTGTCATTGCATCACCTATAAATACAATATATGGATTTGCATCATAAATGCTGCCGACTATGAGGCTTCCGATAGCAACACCGATATTCTGGCAAAGATAAAGTAATGAAAAGGCGCTTCTTCTGGTCTCGATAGTAGTGTTTAAGGAAACATATTTGTCCATCGCTGGAACTGCCATGGAAGCAAGGCAAAATCCTATGATGGCAGAAACAACCTTTAGATTGTATGTTGGGAAAAAAACTACCCCAAGATAAAACAGCGCAGAAATAACCTGAGTGGAAATAATTGTATCCCTCGATTTAAACTTCTCGATTAGCTTGCCGCCAATAAATAAAGTAGGTACGCACAAAGCATTAGCAATAGAGATAATTAATCCCGCAGTATCAGCCTTAAGCTCAAGCTCCTGAGTCAAAAACAGACTGAGATATGGAATGACAAAAAATCCCACTCCTGACACCAGTCTAAATACCGCCAAAAATAATACTTCTCGTTTTAATCCTTTGTATACGTTCATTTCATCCAGCCTTTCCGTGAAGCTAAAAACCTGCCTCTGTATTATTTTAGTTTATTGCAAATTACTCTATAAAATTCCTAGATAAATGTCTAGTATTTTTATTTGTTTTTTGATTGTTCCTGTTCTTTCAATCATTTTTTAATAAGACTACAAGCCTCTTTCATACTGATACATTTGGCATATCTTTCCGGCCACATAAAATCATTATAATAATGATAGCAAGTCTCTCTATCCATGTAGTCATTGTCAAACGTTGAATTGGTAAACTCTGGAATAAAGGCCTCCATGCCATTATCAAAAGCACTTCTGATAGTTGCATCTATGCAAAAATTGGTCTGCAATCCAACGATTATTAAGGATTTCTCACCCTTATTCTTTAGGTAATCAAGAAGTCCCGTAGAAGGATGAAGTGCACTATTTACAGTTTTGGTAAATATTTTCTCATCTGATTTAGGGGCAAATTCATCGAAGATTTCATAGTCCCAATCACCAACTGAAAACCCCGTACCAGGGCCATCATCATGCTGAACATAAATCACCTCTTTAGCATTTTCTCTGGCCAAAGTGATAAGCTCCTTTATATTTGCTTTAAGCTTTTCAAATTCAAAGAGTCTTTCATCTGTGATTCCCTTTTGAGTATCGATTACAAGCAATACCATGAGTACCTCCATCTACACTGCTGCATGTTAATATTTATAAATGCTTTCCTATTATTAAGTCCGCTCTCCACTGTGGCACGTCTCCGTCTTCTGCCCAGTATTCATCCATTTCACTAATCAATCCGTCACGAAGCTTGATAAAGCTCACAACATGAAATGATTCAGTACCTTCCTTGGCAAAAACCCTGGCAGCAATTATGACACTATCATCAACAGTTACAATCCTTTCGATCTCACCGTCCCAGGAATTTGGATACATGCAGTTGACCTTTATGTACTCCTGGGCTGTAAACTCCTCGCCGGTGCACATCCATCTTACAACTGCATCCTCAGAAAAATATTCCTGCAATTTATCCTCGTCTTGCGCAATTACATACTCGAAAAAACTTCTGGCATTCATAAATTTTGCGTATCTCCCATTCAGTAGTAACTCTTAAAATAACCCGTTTTTATTTCTACTATTCATCAGTAACAAATATTGAAATTATTATTTTTTATCCCAACAGCTTATTAATAGTAAGAATTGAGCTTATTATTTTAGCTAAATCCCTTACTTGCAGTAAATACTATAGTTCACCTCAAATATTTCTCCTGCCCCAAGCTTATTTCCATATTCGCGCTCCTCAACCTTTTGGTTAAAGTCCACTCTATCGCAGCGTCCATACCATGGCTCGATACATACAAATGGAGCATGCTTGCCAACAGGCGACCAAACACCGAAAAGTGGTGCATCAAAGCTTACTGTTAGCACATCCTTTCCATTAGGATCAACAAGTGTCACCGAATCCGACTGTCTGTCTTCGATAATGAGAGCATCGCGACTAAAAAGCTCGTCAGACATTTTAAGGATTCCACCAGCAAGCTTATATGTGCTTTTCACATCACCCAGGCAACCGCTGCCGTCATCAGAAATAATATTGGCAGTGATTTCTGAATTTGCCTTTCCTGACTTCTCAAATCTAAGTGTGTAGGTATCCAAATCACAGTTGAAAGCAGGATGACCACCAATTGAAAAATACATATCTGTATCGTTTGTATTTTCAACCTTCCAACCTACCTTTACTTCACTTCCTGTAATCTTGTAACTTAGTGTAAGAAGGAACGCGAAAGGATACTTAGCCTTGGTCTCCTCATTATCCTTTAACTGAAACTCCAACTCCTCTGCTGATTCCTTCACCAATGTGAAATCCATATCTCTCGCAAAACCATGCTGCCCCATCTCATAGGTCTTTCCATTATAGATGGACTTCTTTTCAAAGTAATTACCAACAAGTGGGAAAAGCACTGGCGATGTGCGGCCCCAGAAAGCACTGTCCCCCTGCCACATCAATTCTACCCCGTCAGCCTTTCTCACAAGGGATTTTATCTCCGCGCCATGGTCAGCAACTGTAAGCTTGATTTGTTCGTTTTCGATAGTGTAATTCATATTGTTCTCCTATTATTTCTATGGAATTATTAAATAGCCATAGCAAATGCACTCTAACACTCACTATGGCTATATAACTTTTATTTTCCAGCTACTAAGTTAAATAATTTTATGTGATTATAATCTCACAAACAATATGATTTTAGCACGTCCTTGCATTGTCGTCACTCAAAACTTTACAGTTCTTAAGCCCCTTCTGGCAAATGTGTCTAACCAATACTACTCTTTGCATTGCAACAGTTTTCTGCTATGCATTTTTTATATTCTTCTGTGCATTCATCCATATAGTTCATGATGCTTGTTTTTAGTTTATTTAATGTGAATTCATTTTCATAACCGTCTGTGTCCTTTAAGCTTTTAGGTACTTTTATTTCTTTAAGAACCTGTGTAGGTCTTTTTGATAACACCAAAATACGGTCGGATATAGTAATTGCCTCGTCAATATCATGGGTAACAAAAATAATTGATTGTCCGTATTCCTTGCACAAATGCATTGTTAACTGCTGCATTTTTTCCCTAAGCATAGCATCAAGTGCAGCAAATGGTTCGTCCATTAGTAACAATTTGGGATTCAAAACAAGGACTCTGGCCAGAGCAACTCTCTGCTTCATTCCACCAGACAAATCTCCCGGATAATAGTTTTCAAAGCCTGATAAGCCAACAGAATCAATGTATTTTTTTGTGATAATATCTCGTTCCCTTTTACTGATTTTTCGCATCTTCAGACCGAATTCAACATTTTGTTTTACTGTCATCCAGTCGAAGCATGCCGCATCCTGATAAAGAAATCCGCAATTACACATATTGTTTTTTGCATTTGAAAAATTGCAATCACATATTCCGTTATATATTTTTTCTTCTCCAGAAATAATTCTCAACAGAGAAGATTTTCCGCATCCGCTTGGACCAATTAAGGAAACAATCTCGTTTTCATAAACAGAAAATGACACATTATTGATTATATCTAACTTGCATTTATTAACATCACAATATGATAACTTGATATCGTTTAACAAAAGTAATCGTTTATCATTCATTATCAATCTCCCAATAATACAGCCTATCTCTTTTTAACGGATAGTTCCATGTTAGGATATATAGCCTTCGCTATTTTCACCAAAAGCACATCGCTAACCTTTCCCAATAGCGCAATAATCAGCATGCAGATTATTATCATATCTACTCTTCCCATCATTCTGGCATCGCTCATAACCGCTCCCATCCCGTAATTTACACCGGTTATTTCGCCTAATACCAAATACGACCACGAGATTCCCAGACCCAATCTAAGGCCAACAAGAATATACGGGAATGCAGAAGGCAATAGAATATCCTTATATAAAGTTATTCCTTTTGCCCCTAACATTTTTCCCGCATTTTCTATTTGCTTCGGAATCTGTTGAACACCTGATTGTGTATTAAGATAAATAGGAAAAAAAGTAGCTAAAGTCATAAGAAATAATGTGTTATTTTCTCCGACTCCAAACCATACTATAGCTATCGGTAACCATCCCACTCCTGGAATAGATCTTATTGCATTCAATGTCGGATCTATCATTTTTCTTATTACTTTATTTCTTCCTGATATAAACCCAAAAATAATCCCTATTAAAGTTGCCAAAATAAACGCTCTACATATACGGCCGATACTTGCAATAAGATGTGGCCATAATTGCCTTGAATATGATGTTTCATTTGTAAGGCCCAATGCGAAATCCTTTAGGGCATAAAACAGTGATTGTATTGATGGTAATTTATAATCAGGAATTAGATTAAAAACTGAAACAAGGGTACATAATACTATAATGCTAATGGGAATAATAAATCCTATACCGTCTTCTTTTATTCTTTTAGCAATTCGTTTTATCACTTGTTGTTCCATAATCTAGTTTCCTGCATTAATATACGATGTATCAAACAATTGCTCTATGTCTGGAACCTTTTCAATCAGTCCCAATTCATACATTTTATCTGCAAGATTTTTTGTATGCTCTATAAACTCATCATCGATCTCATAAAACAATTCCATGTTATCTACCGCATACTCTAAAGTCGCTTTATCGTTTCCGAATTCAACGGACTTTTCTATCCATGCATTGGTATCATTCATTAACATGTCTGTTGCTTTAATATGAGCATCAACTGCAGCTTTGATCATATCCGGATTCTTTTGGATTTCATCCTCTGTTGTAATCATTACCGCATTAATAGCGCCGATACCTTCTTTAAAATATGGATACTCAAGAATTGTACCGCTTCCGTCTAGTACAGCTTGGGAAGGATAAGGCTCTCCACTACAAAATGCATCTATTGTTCCATCTGCTAAAGCCTGCCCCATATCAAAGAAATCTATTCTCATCAAGGTAACATCTTTATTAGGATCCAATCCGTTTCTCTTTAAGATGTCTAACAATAAAATATGATGCATAGTACCAGGAACATACGCTATCTTCTTACCCGCAAGATCCGCCTCGGTTTTGATGCCTGAATCTTTGCCTACTACTACAGCGGAGCACTTATTACATAATCCACATACAATCTTAACCGGTTCGTCATTGGCAGCTGCCATTATGGCAGTAACCAAGGTTGTTCCGCACATGTCCAGGCTACCGGCTAATAATGCTGTTTTCATATCTCCCGGATTTGTAAAAGGCATTACATTAACACTATATTTCTCATCAATGTAATCGCCATACAAAAACGGTTGAATTGTCTGTGCTGTTTTCCATGTTCCAACATTTAATTCAAAACTGCTTCCGTCCTGTTTTTCCTCATTTGCAGGTTTATTATCTTTACCGCATCCTTGCAGAACAAGCATTAGAATACATAAAAATAGTGCAATAATTTTTCTCCGTAACATCTTCTCAGCCTCCTATTACTACATTTATGAACACATCACATATGAATTACGTTCAAAAGTAGTTTTTGCTTTGAAGGCATCAAAGTTATGCCATTTCTGACTAAAGCATGCACACTTATCTCTTGGAACAGATCCAGTCTCAATAACAGTTACGTTTGCTCCAAATTTAACAGCCATTTCTGTAAATGGATGTACACATATATCCATTGATTTATATGCAGATGCAAGACGTGTAACAGCAATAACCTGTGCAAGTCTCTTTTCTGAAATCTGTGGATATTTACCAAGTGGAGTTCCCTCAACAGGTATTCTTGCCATAGCGCCTGTTACAATTGCGTTATGCTCAATTGCGTTAAGGCATATATCAGCAATTTCTTCATTGGTATGCTCAATACCGATTGGCTCTACAAGATATACCAAATCAAGTGGTGATCTCTTTATTGCGCCAAGTGTATCTAAACGATCCTGAGGATTAAATCTTGTATCCTTTCCTTCACCTAATCTGAGAGAGTGATAAATAAAGTTAACTCCCATTTCGCTTAATGTATTAGCCTTCTCATCTCCAAACTCTCCTACATTAAGACCAATTTCATAATTTCCAGGAACTTCTCTTCTAATTCTATTTATTAATTCAGCTAAAACTTCAAGGCTGTAAAACTCTGTAGTTCTAAGAACAATCCATCTAACACCGTCCTCTACATAAGCTCTGACTTCTTCAAGTATCTCTTCATCACTATATTCCTTTGGGTCAATTACCAAATTCCAAGCTTCTCCAAGTGAGCAAAAATCGCAGTTCATATTGCAAGGCTTGTAGTCTACACCCATAGCGCCCCAAAGATATGCCTTTCCATCAGAAACCTTCTGAGCCACCTCAAATGCTGCCTTGCCCAAAAGCTCCCACTCTTCACTGTTTTCATCAATACTTAAAAGATTTATAATCTCTTCTCTTGTAAGTGGTTTATTGTTAAGTGCCTTTTCCTTTGCTTCTTCAATTATGTTCCTCATATTATTTTTTAGTGTTTGTAAACACTTTTTCCTCTCTACTATTATTTTTTATAAACAAGTTTTTTCGTTATTTGGGACATCCTCTGATGCAGAAATAATTTCTTTATGATTTGGATTATAAATACACTTAACCCCCTTACAATCAGGATTAAACTTTCTAACCCAGCAATCCTTCAAATCTGCCTCCGCTTTAGGAAACTCTATTCCCAATTCATCCTTTGCAACTTCAACACCGTAAGATAAAACTCTTCTTACCGATGATGCACAGCATCTTGGTCCTCCTAATTCAGCCACACACTTTAAGGCTCCAGAAGTCACTTCATTTGCAAAACTTCTTTCCTTATCGCTCATAGGTGTAGCCTTTTTTATTATGCTAAAAGCCGTTCCTAATGCTATTCCAGCCCCACAGGCTCCATAATATCCACACCATCCTCCCGGAATGGAGGTCGCCCTAAATATTCCTTCCAGAACCTCGTCATCTGTTATGCTTCCGTTCAGATTCTTAATAGCTGTTAAAAATGCAGCTGTAACAATAACGTGTGGAGAGTTACCGCTGATTCCGCATTTCAACATCAGTTCCTCACCTATATCAATAGGATTTGCTGATGTTATGGTAGGAACCATTTTATTAATCTTTGACAGAACTTCTTCATGTGCACATCTATCACATAAGTAATGATTGTTTTCACAAACAATATTAGTTCTTGCGATTTTGTTACACTTTTCGCATCTAACTTCAACACTCTGTACGTGGTCGATAAGCTTACCGCCACATACTAAACATCTTCCTGCAATCATATTTTTCTCCTGTTTTCTAGTAATAATTGGAAGTTAGTAGAGCTATATTCCTTTTACATTTTTATATTAAGTTCATTCGTTAGAGGCTTCGAAAGCTAAATTAATCAGCTCCAATGATTCTAATACTTGTTTTTGCTTATCTTTTGGTATGTTATTGAAGATATCAAAGAACTTGTCATCCATAGATTTTTCAATTTTTTCAAAATGCGCACTGCCCCTGTCGGTAAGGCTTAATTCCACATATCTTCTATCAATCTCTGATGGCTTACGAACGACATAACCATTTTTCACCAAATCATCAACAGTTCGACTAACCGTACTTTTATCAACATGGATTCTATCTGCCAGTTCTTTCAAAGATATTCCTGGAACTCTTCCTATTTCAACCAAAACAAAGCATTGCTGCCTATTAACGCCACAGCAACAACAATCCACTTCATTGACAATGCCCATATGAACTTCAAATTGTCTAACATGTTCTCTAAAAATTTTCGTATAATTCATACCTTTACTCCTTGTGAATATATACAACTACAAGTTATTTCATCACATTACCTCTACCAGTTTCATTAATTTATTGCGTTCTTCAACTTCCATATCCAGCGATATAAAATAACCTAATCTGGAAAAACTATCTACAGTCCTATTAAAATGCTCTCCATCGCTGCGGAATAATTTATATGTTAGAACTTTGCTATTATTTTTAAGTTCCTCTTCATCAAGAACTTTAACAATGCCATCTTTCAGTGAATAAAAGAAATTTATACCTACTGTCTCTGCCATTGGTTCTGAAGTCTTTTTGCACTGATCATATTTTCCAACCGATAAACAAACTGCAATATGAATTAAATCCATTCCTGTAGAATATTTAACCAGGTTACATATGTTATCGCCACCAGGTCTACCGTTTACTTCTATTATTTTAACTCCTTTTGTAGACAATTTGAATTCTACATGTATTACAGCATCTTCAATTTTAATTATCTCTACAACTTCTTTTATCATTTGTTGTATTTCATCAAATTGTTCAGTATTGATAACAGCCGGCACTGTATGACCAATCTCAACCGGATTATCATCGGAAAGTACCTTTTTTTCTGTTATCGCTACTACATTAACTTCTCCAGATGCTATGTACACTTCTGCACTATATTCGTTACCATCTACGAATTCTTCAACTAAAATATCAAATTGTTCTACTCTGTTTTGAATTTGACTAATTGCTATTCTTGCTTCATCCTCATTATTGCATAAATAAATATTTCTACTTCCTGTATCGCAAGAAGGCTTAATAATTATTGGAAATTCCAACTCGTCCAAATTGTAATTCGCTTCGCCCTTTTTTATGACCTTATATTTCAGCGCTAAAGCGGGATATGCACATAAAGCCTCTCTAAGTTGTTCTTTATGTTTACACTTATGAATAGCCTCATAACTAGGACCATACCCTATATTTTCCATACTTCTAATATAAGAGACAATCTCTATACAGTTTTCGTTTAAAGTAACTATTCCCTCTATTGTATATTTACTTTTAAGATCCCTGATTTTCTCTAGTACATATTCTCGATTCGACATATCCATTTTTATAGGCACATCTGATTTCATGATATGATCCATATTTAGATATTCGCCAATTACAATAGTTTTATATCCAATTTCATTAGCAGCCATTATTTCTCGACATTCAAGCAATGGCCCCACAATAATAATGTAGCTCATTTAATCACAATATAGTCTCAAAATCTGCTGTATCTAAAATATGCTGAACAAATTAATTTTTGGCTCTTCCATCTGTAAATCAAATGATGTGTAAATATGTATTAATTCATCCTTTACTTCATCAAAAGAATCACCGTGTACTATTGCATATCCAGTTCTACAAGCAGTATTCCTATTTTGAGAAATAACATCTCCTTCCTTATAGTTTATTAAAATGGTATCAAGATTTATTTCTTTAAAGTCGTCCACTTTGGAAATCTTACGAATTGTTCCTTTTTTATATGGAAGCGCGACATAACCGCTATATTGATGTTTTGAAATATCAATATCCAACTCCTCTGCCAACCCAATCTCAATAAATTTCTTGTACATATTAATTCCAGATGCGCTCTCAATAGCACGTCCAATTAGCGGTCCGCCGCCCAAACGAGATGCTATTTCTCCTACTACTAAATCTCCATTGTTTTCAAACACTTCCAAATGACATACGCTTGTCTTTATTCCTAAAGCCTTTACAACTTTTCTATTTAATTCTTTTATTTCGTCAACTATAGGATTGTTTGATTTGTCCGGAAATATAACAGCTGCAACGGGCTTTTCTGTATTTATAGTGTCTATACAATTTGTATAATATTTTCCAACAGAAGAAAAGCACACCTCTCCATTAACCACAATCGAATCACAATGATATTCTTCTCCTGGGTTAAATGATTCAATAATAAAGTTTTCCATTTGGCCTTCGATTCTCTCTAGAGAATCATCCAAATCCGACGCATTTTTTATTAAAAATGTGTTTACAGTAGCAGATCCGTTTCTTGGCTTAATAACCACTGGGAAACCATAAAGTTCTGCAAATTGTCTTGCATCTTCCTTTTTCTGCAATAGACTTACTTCAGCAGTTTTAATTCCTCCTTCACGGAATTTCTGCTTCATCTTATATTTATCGCGAGTTAAAATGGCCGTATCTTCATCTGTACCTTCAATATTATACTTTCCTCTTATATACCCACAGACATTAACAGCCCATTCAACATTTGCATATATTGATCTGATATTAAATTTTTTATTAATCCTGTCTATTACTTTTGAAATACATTCTTTACAAGTATAATCAGAAACAATAAAAACTCTATCGAGCTTAATATCTGAGTTTATATGAGGATATCTCTCTGCAATTAGTATAATTTCAAAATCATCAAACTTCTTGCACTCAGAAAATACTTCCTCTAAATAACCCACAAAGACAAGTGCTTCTTTCAACTTTTCCCTCCTACACTATTTGGTACAAGAAACAACATAATATCCCATTTCTCTTTCAAGAAAATCTGCTGCAAAAGGATTTTTCTTCTCAAAACTATCTATTTGCTTTCTTATGTCTTCGCTATTCTCCAATAATTCTTTGTATCTTTTCTCTTTCTCATAAGAATAATCTACAATTTCAATGTTAGCAAAGCCTGCATCTTGTAAGTATTGAATATTTTCATCCATTGTTATAGCTCCCGCACGACATCCACTAACAAGATTTAAATCATCTTTTATCTCAGCAGGAACCGCTACTTTAGAAACAAAGTCAGTATAATAGAAAATACCACCCTTCTTTAAAACTCTATTAACCTCGTTAAGAGCCTTTGTTCTGTCTTCCACCAAATTCAATACGCATTCTACATAAACAAAATCAAATGACTCATCCATATATGGTATTTCACAAATATCACCTCTAAAAAAGCCCATTTTTTTCTTAAGCTCATCAGGCAAAGACATTTTTCTTTCGTTGGCTCTTTCAATCATCTTTTCGCTAAAATCAATTCCTATCATCAATTCCGCATTTTCATATTCACCTGCGATTCTAGCCAAAGTGGTTCCCATGCCACAGCCTATATCCAATATGTGTGTCTTTCCACTTTTATATAGATTTTCTACAATCTCTTGAGTAGGACCATCTGGAGAAAATTTTTCAACATCTTTGTCATAAATACCAATTCCCTCAGCCGCGTCGTTATAAAACTTCTTTATGGCCATACTCTTTTCTGATAACTTCTTTTCCTCTCCATTACAACAACAATTCATTACTTTCACTAATCTCCTTATTTTTATATAAAACACTAAACATTATCGCACCGATAATCCAAAAACCGGCTGCGAATATAATAATATAATTAGATGACAAACAATCAGCGACTACGCCTAATATAATAGGTCCTATCACTGCACCTAAACTTGCAGCTGAATTAATAACTCCCATGGTCTCTCCCATACCTTCAGCCTTTCCAATAATGGCCGACAAAGCAGAAGATGCTAGCAATAAAACAGCTGATAGGCATGATAATATAACAAAGATGCCTATTATCATTTTTTTGTCTGATGTAAGTACTAATGACATTGTGGCTAATCCTGACAATAGCGATGCGATTCCTATCGCTCTCTTTTTATTAATTTTGTCAATAAACTTTGAAATAACTATTTGACTTCCACCAACAATTAAGTTATCAATTGTCAAGATAACACCAACAATTGCTGTGTCAACATTAATTGAAATTAAATATAAAGAATAAAACGACATTGCAAATACTGCTGCTATGGTAGCTACAATCTGAACTACGCATACCGCCATAATATTTCGCTTAAAAACAAACGTAAATTTTTTATTCTTTGATTCATTTTTTTCTACAACAGTATTCTGAAAATCTGGCAAGAAATTAATAATACAGAATGCTATAACAGATAAGATTAAAAGTGATGAAAAAGCAATTTTATATCCATAAAAATTTGCCACTCCACTTCCGACTGCTGGACCAACTCCGTTAGCCAAATAGATAACCGTGTTATATATACTCATATAGCGGCTTTCTTCACCATCTGGACTTATAGCCCCTATATAAGTCATTACCATAGGTAACATCATTGCTGAAGCCAATCCATGTACCAGTCTTGCAAGAATCAATACCCAATATGTATTTGCAACTACATACAACAATCCAATTATTGGATACAAAATCAAACTGTACCTAATAATCGCCTTTGCACCCTTTTTATCTGCCAATATCCCTATATATGGGCCAGCTAAAATTCTCACGCAGTAAAAACCACTAAAAAGCAGACCTATATTTATTCCCGTTACACCATCAAAAGTTTTAGCATATGGTGTAAGTAGAGGTGCAACTATGCCAGTACCTACTACTAAGACAAAAACCGCAATGCAAACTATTATTAACCCTTTTTTTCGATTCACTTCTTAACAGCACCTTTCTGAAGAACAACAACTCTCCTTTTTGCTTAACATTTTAATATTTCTTCCAGTTTGAAGCATTGACACAAGATAAGATACATACTCAATTTGGCAATTAGTATACTCACTTTGTTTTGCAAGCATACAAGCATTTTTATATGCATCATTATCGTTCATAAGTATTGACACTGTTAATGAAATAATTGCTTTTTCCTTGTTGCTAAGCTTTGAACTCTCAAACACCTCCTCCATTAATTCTTCTTGTTTCTTTTTAATTTGTTCCATTTTTCCTTCCTCCTTAAAAAATGCTAAACTGATTTTACATATAACTGTTGAAATTTGCAACTATTTATTTTTGCATCTATTGAATATCGCAAGTGTATTCTGCACCTCCATTAGAAACTTGCAACCCAAAGCACGCAATAAATAAAAGAATTTGTCACCGTAACATAAAAGGAGAGCCGATTTCTCGACTCTCCTGAAAAGTTTTTAATTTTTATTACAAAAATCACTTTATTTCCTTTGAATACAAAAGCTCTCCATGACCATCATAATTAGTAATCTCTTTACCACGAATTACAAACAAATAATAACCGTAGTCTCTACTTTGACTGCATTTATTTTGTACCAAAAGAAATCACATGGCATCTGGCAGCCACAAAGGCTTTTGAATTTTTATACTTCATGTCTACACTATGATTATTAAGAAAGCTGTCAATCTCCGACGTACCTTCTATACCAACAAAATCTACAAAATCATTAATCCTAACACCAACATTACTTAATCCCAACTGCTCCATATATACTGGAATTTTCATTCCTATTTGATAATCTCTTCCTCCAGCTTCTATTTCATCCATCCATTTTTTCCTGAGAAAACCATCATTTTCAAAAGGATTATATTTGTCAGATTCTATATATATTCCCGCATTTTCCATCGGCCTGCTTGGTTCTATACAAACCACAAGTCCACCCTTCTTCGCTGCAGAAATCATCTTTTTTAAAATATCTAACGGCTTAGAAAGATGTCGCAATACTGCCTGACATATAACCAAGTCATATTCTGATTCAGGCTCATAGGTATTCATATCCTCGACTTCAAAACTTATTTCTTTATTGCAATCTTTAAATATTTCATTTGCTTCATCAATTAATGTTTCAGATATATCAATACCTTTATAGCTACTTCCATCAGGAATAAGTGTCATTAACATTTGTGCCAAGTAGCCATAGCCACACCCAAAATCGATTATCTTTACTGGCTTATCTATTTTCCAAACTCTCTTTACAAGAAACTCGAAGTAATCATCATTCCACAAATTCTGCCGCGTGCTATGTAAATATTCCTTCTTTAATCCCCAATCATTTGTCATGTATTCTCTTCTTTCTTTATTTGTGTAAAGCCTCTATACTTTTTTACATCTTTCAATCCATTCAAACGAATGGCATCTAATTCCTCAGCTGTTAAGCATTCCGATTGATATAAACGTAAGTATTCTTTTGAAACGTCCGAATCAAAAATCAATACATCATCGGAATTGATGGTAACATTCTTGTCCGTCCCTGATAAATGGCTCTTTAATATCTCTATTCAATAGTGCACCGTAGGCATCCACCTTGCGAAAAGTATTTCCCATCATCTCATTTTTTCTATACTCTCTTATGGAGTCCATATCAAACTCAGCATAAAAAAGCCCTTCTGATAATTCATCTGCCAAAAGAATTGTATTATCAACACAGTTGCCTTCCCTATCCCAACATATTGGACTATAGGCACATGAACAACCTGCATTAATTCCATTTGGATTTGCCATAGCTACGCCAACCATATTTTCATAAGCCCTTGTAGACAGTGCATTTATCCTTGGCGCCATCGAGCCACAGTCATTAGGAACAAGGATTATCTCAGCACCTTTTAACATAAGAATTCTGGCACTCTCTGGATATTCCCTGTCATAGCAAATCATCACCCCAAGCTTAACCCCATCGCAATCGCAAACCTTGAATCCCTTGCCAGGCTCAACCGTCTTCTCATCAGCAAAATCACAGGTGTGAACCTTGGAATACTTCATGAGTATCTCTCCATTTTTGTTAATTACAAAAGCACTGTTTTGCGGAGCATTTTCTCCTTTTGTAAACGAGGTGAGCACCACCCCAATTTGGTGTTCTTTGGCCAACTTACAAATTTTATTAATGCGTATATCCGTATCATCAATACTCTTCTCATAAGTCATAGGAAGATTATAGCTTGTCATAAAACACTCTGGCAGAAGCAATATATCAGTTCCGTTGCTTGAAGCCTCCTCCATTGCCTCGATTATGGCCTGCACATTTTTATCAATCTCATCATTTATAGCTCGTTTCTGTAGAATAGCAACTTTATATATCATACACCCACCAATTTTTCTTGTTTTCTCCATGATTAACAATACGATTATTAATTCTATACACACAAAGAATAATTATTTTTAAATAGTAAATCTAGTTTTATACAACATTATACTTTATTAGACCATAAATTCATAAACAAAACTGCTTTATCTTCTTCTCAATCATTTTCACATCCAAAGCACGCTCTTCAGACTCCATTGAAATTATTAAATTCTTTCCAAGCAATATACCCGCACGTTCATAGTCATTAATCTTTTCGAAATTTCTTTTAGAATAATCAATATCGCTTACTAATCCCAGATGCTCCCAGTAAATCGTTTCTCTTTTCCTAACATTTAGCACCATAAAATCTGGATACACAATATGTCTATTGTTTAAAATCAATTGTGGCTCATATCGATAAGGAACGTTATACTTATCAAGCAGTTCAGCAATTATTCTCTCCGACTTGGATCTAACAAACGTCCCCTGTGAGGTATAGTAATTACCTTTTTCTGGAAATGGATTCTGATTATCTGCATTCTCTTCCAGCCATCTTTGGACGAATAATTCATCTGGTTCAATTATAGGCGAAATAAACTTTTTTCTGCCTTCGCTGCTTCCTTCATACACATTATTAATCTCTTCAATATCAAAATTACGAACGAAGTCTGCCAAACAATCTCTCAAAGATTTAATAATTTTATTAACAGCCAAATCATAGTCTCTTTGAACTATTTTTTGCACAATCCTAATTTGCTTCTTTCCGGCATATTTCTTCTTTCCTGTTTCTCTATCTATTAGATAATATTGGATATTTCCATGGCTCCTTGATATATTCACCCCATAATTAGATAGATTTTTATACTTCTCAATATCTTTTTCTCCCCTTACAATAAGGGAATCCAATTCTACTATTTGTGCTTCTAATTTATTCCTGTAATTAATCAAAAAATTATCCTCCGTGATATTTGTAATTATAATGTGTATACTTTTCGTGTTTGATATGTTGCTTAAAGTTTTGATTCGTCTACATTCTCTATTTACTGCTTAATAGCTATTATTTGCAGCTATTCATTTCTCCTTACAATTGTTTCATCTTTATAGGCATCACTTATAGTTTTCGTTTAGCCTCTCTTCATTCTTTTTTTATGTTTTCCCTTAACCATTACTATTCTATGCTGATATTTACGGGTTGCTGTTAGCTTATTCCCCAGTTTACCCGTATAAAAATTTTTTAAAAAAATTCTATACAGGTTAAATGAGTAAAACATTGCGATACACCCGTAATTTTCGCATTAAAATACAATATAAGCCCTCTATTCATCCATCAAAATGTTTCATTTACGGGTAAACCTATAGTTTTCTCCTTGTTACCCGTAATCCACCTTTGACTCTTACGGGTGAAATAACATAATCGTTAATATGGCCCGTAAACAAAATTCAAGCACATTTTCTTTTACGTTTTTTTTAATCAATAAAACGATATTACCCGTAAACCATCAATTATTCGTATATATAAAATGGAAAACGTGGCGAAATGAAAAACTCTGCCACAAAAAGATAAAAAATAAATATATTAAATCGTTTAAACACTATAACAACCCATAGAAAAAATGTCAACCGCCCCATTATTATCCTCATCCCAATAGTCTCCTAAACACACTATCCTGCCTTTTAAAATACATGAAATACACTCATAATATCTTACCTATGAACCTCTATAATATGCTTATAATCCAGTCATTAAACCTACCAACACCAAATACATCAAAAATACTATAAAAAACAGACCTTGAAAAGACGTTAGTTATCTTTTCAAGGTCTGCCATTATATTTTTTGATTCGTAGAGGATAGATTGTTTATCCTCGTAAAGAGTATAACAGTTCACCGGGTAGAAGAAACCCACCTAACCCTAAAACAACATTTTTCATAGCCGTGATTTCAGTTGATTTAGAAGAAAAGTCATACCTTATCCTATTCCAGTTCCACTGTTCCAGGTGGCTTAGAAGTCAAGTCGTACATTACGCGGTTGACGCCCTTAACCTCGTTGATGATTCGGCTCATTACGCGTTGGAGGACTTCAAATGGAATCTCTGTTGCCTCAGCTGTCATGAAGTCGATGGTCTCAACTGCACGAAGGACTACTGCGTAGTCGTAAGTACGCTCGTCACCCATAACACCAACTGAGCGCATGTTTGAAAGAGCTGCAAAATACTGATCTGGAAGCTTTGAAAGCCCAGCCTCAGCAAGCTCTGTACGATAGATGTAATCTGCGTCCTGAACTATGCGAACCTTTTCTGCTGTAACCTCGCCAATGATACGGATTCCAAGGCCTGGGCCTGGGAATGGCTGACGGAATACAAGGTATTCTGGAAGGCCAAGCTCAAGACCGACCTTACGAACCTCGTCCTTAAATAGGTTGCGAAGTGGCTCGATGATTTCCTTGAAATCAACGTAATCAGGAAGACCACCTACGTTGTGGTGAGACTTTATTACTACTGACTCTCCACCAAGTCCAGACTCAACAACGTCTGGATAGATAGTACCCTGTGCCAAGAAGTCAACTGTGCCAATCTTTTTAGCCTCTTCCTCGAATACTCGGATAAACTCCTCACCGATAATCTTGCGCTTTGCCTCTGGCTCCTCAACGCCAGCAAGCTTTGCATAGTAACGGTCAGCTGCATTTACACGAACAAAGTTTATATCAAATGAACCTGATGGGCCAAATACCCCTTCAACCTCAGCCCCTTCGTTTTTACGAAGAAGACCATGATCTACAAATACGCAGGTAAGCTGCTTGCCAATTGCCTTTGCAAGAAGGGCTGCAAGAACAGATGAATCAACACCTCCAGAAAGAGCAAGTAAAACCTTGCCATCACCGACTCTATCGCGAATTTCACCTATAGTCTGCTGCACAAATGAATCCATGCGCCAGCTACCAGCTGTATTACAAATGTTTCTAACAAAGTTTTGAAGAATGTCCTTACCCTGAACTGTGTGAAGCACCTCTGGGTGGAACTGGATTGCGTAAAGCTTTTTAGCCTCACAAGCTGCTGCCGCAACTGGGCAATCTGCAGTGTGCGCAATTATTTCAAAATTAGGAGCGACCTTGCTTATATAGTCAAAGTGACTCATCCATACAATAGTAGACTTATCTACGCCTTTAAAAAGTGTATCTACAGCGCCATCGATAAATGTCTCGGTCTTGCCGTACTCACGAACTGGAGCCTTTTCAACCTTGCCTCCAAGAAGATGCATCATAAGCTGTGCACCGTAGCAAAGGCCAAGAACTGGAATACCAAGTTCAAATAATTCCTTAGTATAGGTAGGGGCACCATCCTCATAACAAGAATTAGGTCCACCTGTAAGGATAATTCCCTTAGGATTCATTTCTTTAATCTGATCGATTGGGGTGCGATAAGAATAAATCTCACAATAGACGTTACATTCTCTGACACGGCGGGCAACAAGCTGATTGTACTGGCCGCCAAAGTCGATAACAATGACTTTTTCTTGGTTCATTAGACACTCCTTTAAGAATCTTTATTCATAAAATCTTCTATAATATAGTATAATTTCTTCTTTTCTTCAATTAGAAATATTAACAAATAATAATTTTCTTCGATATATATTAAAGAAGATGTTTGTAGAAAGGAAACCATATGTCTCTTGTAGTCACTAATTCACTTAGTATAAGAAGATATTATCACAGCTATTCAAAGCTTGTGACCGGTTCAACCAGGAGCAGTTCCTCTGCTGGTACTCTTTCTATGGCTGATGCCAGCGCCCTAAGAAATGCAATTAAAAAACTTCAGGACTATAAATTCGAAGATTCTAACGAGGCGCAGATACAAGAAAAATTAAAAGCTTTTACTGACACGGTAAATAATACCCTCAGTTCTACTTCTACATATGACACAAGCAATTCAACTGTAAAAAAGGCTGCAGCAACCATAAAACGTTTAAATAACGAATATGCAAAAGAGCTTAAAGAAATCGGCATAAAAGCTAATAAAGACGGCACTTTGGAAGTCTCTGACTCTGCCGCGAAAAACCTTAATTCTAAGCGTTTTGACAAGTTCTTTTCCAAAGACTCTAAATATCTAAACGACCTTTATGATGCTGCGAAAAAAATCACCAGAAAGGTAGATGTAAGAATTTAACTTGAACTTTTGCAATTTTTGGACTACAGTATCATATGGATGATTATTATTTATGCTAAATCCTTAATAGTTTTATTAAGGATTTTTATTTTTATAGAAGTATTTCTATAAAAGAAATATTTATCTCAGTAACTATGGAAATCAACTTATTATTTGAGTTTTATGAGATTTTATTTTTAAATAATCAATACTCGTCCAACAAGTAACATTTTAAAGGGAAAATAATAAATTTGGAGGCGGAAAAATGGCTTTTAGCAAATCCTCTAAGCGAGGACTAAAGATTATTATCGTAGGCTGTGGCAAGGTTGGCCGCACCCTCGTAGACAGACTTTCAAAAGAAGGTCACGACATTGTAATTATCGATGAGAACCAGGACAGACTGGATAATCTCACAAATCTATATGACATAATGGGAATCAAGGGCAACGGTGCCAGCTACAGCACTCAGGTAGAGGCAGGCATCAATGACGCAGATCTCATTATTGCCGTTACTAACTCTGACGAGCTCAATCTTCTTTGCTGTACAATTGCAAAGCAAGTGGGTGATTGTGCTTCTATTGCCAGAGTTCGAAACCCGGATTATTCAAAAGAAATTTCATATCTTCAGGAGAAGCTTGGTCTTGTAATGATTATCAACCCAGAATTAGAGGCTGCTCGAGAGATTTCATCTATCCTCTCATTGCCTTCTACTCTAGAGGTTTCATCATTCGCACATGGTCAGGCTGAAATGGTTGAGTTTAAAATCGAGGAGGGCAACATTCTTGACGGACTTACCATCAAGGACTTGAGTTCTTCTACTTCAAGCAAGGTGCTCATCACAGCTGTTAATCGCGGAACAGAGGTTATCATCCCTAGCGGTGACTTTACTCTTACAGCTGGTGATATTGTATGTGCCGTAGGTGCAAGACGATTTGCCCGTACATTCCTTAATGAAATTGGATTTAAGACCAGACAGGTTAAGGATTGCCTGATTGTTGGCGGTGGCAAGGCATCCTTCTATCTTGCCAAGATATTGTTACAGGCCAAGATCAACGTACGTATTATAGAAAGAAACAAGAGTCGCTGCGACGACCTCTCTATTGCTCTTCCTAAGGCAACTATCATTAATGGTGATGGTGGCGACGAGTCACTTCTTCGTGAGGAAGGCATCGAGTTTGTTGAAAGCTTCGTACCACTTACCGGTATTGATGAGGAGAATATCCTTCTCACACTTTATGCCAACCAGGTTAGCAATGCCAAGGTTGTCACAAAGGTAAACAGAATCAGCTTTGATAATGTACTTTCACAGTTAAACTTGGGCTCGGTGGTATATCCAAGACACATTACTGCAGAGTCAATCATCGCTTATGTCCGAGCCAAGAGTGCGTCAGGTGATGGAAACGATATCCTTACTCTCTACCATCTTTTCGATCAGAAGGTTGAGGCTATCGAGTTTAACATCAGCGAGCAATCAAAGGCTACAGGAGTTCCTTTCTCTGTGCTTCAGTTTAAGGACAATGTACTTATCGCGTTTATCAACCGCAATGGTACAATCATTATTCCAAGCGGTTCTGATACAATCGAAGTTGGGGATACAGTTATGGTTGTTACTACTCACTCAGGCTTTAGTAATATTGTAGATACATTGAGGTAATCAGCATGAATAAATCAGTCATACGTTTTATCCTGGGCTATGTCATTGGTTTTATGGGCCTGTTTCTTATGCTTCCTATGCTGGTTGCATTTATATATCACGAAGATGTATGGGTACAGTACGCTTTAGTGGCTGCTCCATGCTTAGTCCTTGGATTAATAAACAGTTATTTTAAACCTAAAAAATTCTCCTTCTATCTTAAGGAAGGATTCTTCTGTACAGGTGCATCCTGGGTGGTTCTCTCTGCAATTGGTGCCATACCTTTATGGCTAACTAACGAGATTCCACATTATATCGATGCTTTGTTTGAGTCTGCTTCAGGCTTCACAACAACCGGTGCTTCAATACTTAACGATGTAGAGTTGCTCTCTCATGCTTCACTTTTCTGGCGAAGCTTTACTCACCTTGTTGGTGGTATGGGAGTTTTGGTATTCTTGCTTACAGTTATTCCACTGGCAGGTGGCGATGGCTCTCAGTTCAATCTTATGAAGGCCGAGTCACCAGGACCATCTGTTGGAAAGCTTGTACCAAAGCTTAAGAACACAGCACAGATGCTCTACCTTATTTATTTAGGGCTTTGCGCTTTGGAAATCATTATGCTTTTATGTGCAGGAATGACTCCATTTGAGGCAATCAACACAGGTATCGCAACAGCCGGTACCGGTGGCTTTGGTATATACAACAGCAGTTTGGGCGGCTTTAATGTGGCATGCCAATGGATTGTTGCTGCATTTATGTTTATATTTGGTATCAATTTCAATTTTTACTATTACATACTCTTCCACCATGCAAGGGATGCCTTCCGCATGGAAGAGGTTAGAATGTATTCACTTTTGACAGCTACTTCAATTGGTATCATTACTATCAACACACTTAACAGCAGCAAGGGATTGTTTGACGCTATTACAAAGGCAGCCTTTCAGGTTACCTCCATCCAATCATCTACCGGTTTTTCTACAGCAGATTTTAACGCATGGCCTCAGACCAGCCGATGCGTATTGGTACTGTTGATGTTTATTGGTGCCTGCGCCGGTTCAACTGGTGGTGGTATCAAGGTTTCCCGTTTCGTACTTATGGGAAAGGCTGTACACAAGGAGCTTACCAGCTACATCCATCCTCGTAGCGTCAAAAAGACAATCATGGATGGCAAGCCGGTAAACCACGAGACAGTTCGTTCAAACAATGTATTCTTTGGCACATTTATGCTTGTATTCTTTGTAAGTATCTTCTGTCTTTCATTTGAAGACCTGGATTTCTCTACAATCTTTACATCAGTAATTGCCACCTTGAGTAACATTGGACCTGGACTTAGTCTGGTAGGACCAACAGCTAATTTTGGTTTTTACTCTGATTTTTCTAAGATTGTATTGATATTCGATATGTTAGCAGGTCGACTTGAGTTGTTCCCAATACTCATGCTCTTCCATCCTAGCATTTGGAATGATTTGTTTAATAAACGTCAGTGTAAAGAGCTTAAAAACTCTGGAAAAATAATGATTAAATAATTATGAATACAGTGATGATAAAAATGACTGATGTCTACGGGCATCAGGATTTTTTTAATAAAATAAAAGATCTTAACATAGTCGATTGCAGAGATTTAGATGGCACCCGTTGCTATCTGGACGACTCTGCAAAGGCGACTATTCTTTCTAGAATAAAGGATTACTCTCCTTCTGGCATTCACTTTATCGACTCAGGAAATTACCACTACTTAAGCCTACTTTGGCTTTCAAAAATTAAAGAGGATTTCAATCTGGTGCTGCTTGACAATCATCCCGACAATCAGCCACCTAGTTTTGGTGCCATAACCTCCTGTGGCGGCTGGGTTCTTGAAGCCAAGGATACTTTACCAAATCTAAAAAATGTTTACACCTACGGAACAGGTGATGAGATTCCTGTTTCCGACATTCCCACTGATTTACCTTTATACATTTCTATTGATAAGGATATTCTAAGCAAGGACTATTGTATAAGTGACTGGGACCAGGGTGAAATGACCTTAGATGAGATGATTGATATTCTAAATGTGCTTTTAAAAAATCATCAGATAATCGGAGTCGACATCTGTGGAGATTCGGGAGAAATGGCTGAAGAAGCCGCCTTTCTCAATAATCAGACAAATCTAACTCTTTTTGACTTTTTGTCGGTAAACTTTTAAAATAAGTTTAGGAGAAGTTTGAGGGAAAACAGGATTTTCTCAACAAGTCAAAAATTAATTGGAGGGAAATACTATGTATCCAGTAATTACTATTAGCAGAGAGTTCGGCAGCGGTGGTCATAGCATCGGAGAGGCAGTTGCAAAACAGCTTAATATTCCTTTTTATGATGGTGAAATCGTAAATCGTGTAGCCATAGAAAGCGGATATGCAAAGGAACTTATTGAAACACAGGGCGAATACACCTCTTCTACTGCAATGTGGTTTGACATTTCAGCAGCTGGAACAATGTATTTTCAAAGTCCTCAGGACGAAATATTTATAGCACAGAAAAAGGTAATTCTTGAATTTGCAAATAAGGGGCCATGCGTAATCGTTGGCCGCTGTGCAGATTATATCCTTCGCAAGGAAGGAATCAGATGTATGAATGTTATGATTCATGCAGACATGGAACACAGAAAAAAGCGTGTCCTTGATAGATACGAAAACATAGAGGATGTCAGCATTGAAAAGCGTCTTGCTAAAAAGGATAAGCAGCGTAAGACATACTACAAATATTACACCGATAAAAACTGGGGTGATTTTAGAGAGTATGATGTTATCCTAGACAGCGGCACACTTGGCGAAGGCATGTGTGTAAAGACTATATGTGAGTTGGCAGAGAATTTCCCAGAATAAAACAACGGACTAGGGGTAGTCAAGGGGTGGTCCAAGGGGACGGGGTTAGTGGTCCATAATAGTTCATTATGGACCACTAACCCCGTCCCCTTGGACCACCCCTTGACCATTTTTATGCATTCATATTGGCAGTATCGGTTGACCAATACATGCTCTTGAACTCTGTAGGAGTACATCCCTTTTGCAATTTAAACATTCGTATAAACGAAGATATGGAAGTGAACCCACAGTTAAGGGCAACATCAGTAACAGAGTTGCCTGGCTCTATCAAAAGCTCCTGTGCTTTAAAGATGCGCTTTTGATTAACGTACTTGTAAAAGCTTGTACCAGTAAACTGCTTGAAAAGTCGCTCAAAATAAAACTTACTGAAGCCACTCATGTTGGCCACATCATCAAGCTTTAGATCCTCAGAGCAATGTGCGTTAATGTAATCACATATCTCAACAAACTTTGTTGCGTATTCATCTCTTGCCGCTGGATAGTAATCCTCAGCAACATTCTTTCTATTGGAATAATTCTTTCCAATCAAAACAAGCATCTCTAACAGTTTGCTATAAATTGTAACCTCCGCAAAGGCAGCCCCACTATTGTACACATCCTTTATATCAATCATGTAGCCCCTTAAAGTCTCATGGATTGTAGGATAATCCTCAGGAGTGATGATGCAGTAAGGTGACATAAATGAAATGAGCACCTCAACCTCTCTCATAAATCTAAGGAAGTTAGTGTTGGATTGAAAGATTATTCTGCGACCATTCTCCGGTGCAAACATTCCATGAAGGCAGCCTGGACATACAATACATATATCCCCTTCTCTAAGCTCTACCTCCGTATTGGAAAAATGCATCCTGTATCCATTAGCAGTTGGCATGACAATCTCAAGTGCCGGATGCCAATGCAAAGGATAATCCTCGTATTCATCATTGTCATATAGCTTTACTGTAGTGCTCTGTTTGAAATTTACGGTTTCAAAGATACCATCTAAATTTTCAATCATATTATCCCCCAGTCAATACAAAGCAATAATTAACAATTATTTACCTTTCTAATTTTTGCTCTTATTGCCCAAAAAATCAACCCCTAATTTATTTATAATTAATATTGGCCTTATCTTTTTGTGCATATTGCACATTTTGGTGTGGCATAAATAGTAAACTATAGCTAATAGCACAATTGTTCACATATTCATCACAGCAATTTTTGATAACTGATAAACAACAATTATAAAGATACTTTTAATACCACTATGCTAAATTTATCTCAAGAGAGTTATAATCAGACGCCAATGAACGGGGATGTTTATTACAAATATCATTGGTGTCCAAAAAGCTTATTATTGGAGGAGAACGGTAAATGAAAAGAAAGATTTTAGCAACACTATTATCTGCTTTCATGGCAGCATCTTTATTTACAGGATGTGGTTCAGGAAGCAATGGTTCATCTTCAGCTTCTGCTGATGGAGTTCAGGAAATCACATGGATGTTCTGGGATGACTTAGACGCTACAGAGGATTTAATTTCTCTTGGCTACAAGGACACACTTGACAGATTCAACGAGCAGTACAAGGGCAAGTATCACGTAACAGCTGTTACAACTAACCTTGAAGAGTATTATGCAAAGCTTAATGCTCTTGTTCAATCAGGTGAGACTCCTGACGTATTTATTTGTAGCCCAGGTCCACAGCTTTCAGATTATGTAACTCCTGATGGAGCTTCTCCAGCTGATGGTCTTTGCATGAACTTAGATGAAGCTCTGGCTCAAGATGGTTGGAAAGACACCTTCGCAGGTGATGCTGTATTCTCACAGCAGACATACGATGGTAGTGTTTACGCTATTCCACTTAACACAGCTGCAGCTTGCTGCTTCTACAACACAGAGATGTTTGAAGATGCAGGGGCAAAGGTTCCTACAAACTTCGACGAGATGATCGATGCTTGTGAGAAACTTCAGGCTAAGGGATATACACCTATTACTATCTCAGCTGGTACAGCATGGTGCTTATCAATGGTAGCTGGTTACCTTTGTGAGGCAGAGGGCGTTGACCTTGCTGCACTTGCAGATGGTTCTGCTTCTTGGGAAGATGGCAAGCTTGAGGCTGCATGCGACAAGCTCTTAGCACTTTCTAAGTACTTCCAGCCTACAGCTGCTGGTGATACAAATGACGTAGCTACAGCAAACTTCTACAATAGAGAAGCTGCTATGCTTATCCAGGGTTCATGGGCTATCGGCCAAATCAATGGTGAAACAAAAAAATCTGACCCTGAGTTCCAGAACATCTGTGGTGTATTTGCATTCCCAGGAGTTGACCGTATTATTGCTAAGTCTGATTCGCTTTGCATCAGCAAGGATACAAAGTGCCCAGAGGCTGCAATTGCTCTTGTAAAGATGTTTACAGATGATACAGCTCAGAAGTACACAGCAGAAGTTGGTGGAAAGATTCCTGTAACAAATGTTGAATACGATGCTTCAAAGGCTCCTGCACAGCTTTCATACGTTATGGATGTATTTGGCAACGCAAAGGGAACATTTGGATTCTACAACGAGTCATTGCCAACAACAGAGGCAGGTTCACACTTTGATGACACAATGGTTTCAGTATTCCTTGGCGATTTAACACCAGCGGATGCTGCTAAGGATATGGAAGAATATTACAACGAAAATTGTCGTTAATTAACATTCTTTTTCTTCAACACCTTTATTGTTTTACGGGGCGCATTCCCCTGCGCCCCATTTTCTTTTTTTAACAGAAATCAACATATTTAAGGAATAAGGTTATGGATAAATTATTAAGAAATAAAAAGGCCATATTTATTTTTATGGCACCAGGATTAATATTATTTACTTTTGTTCTATTTATACCCATTTGCCAGTCACTCTACTATTCTTTATGTGACTACAAGGCAACATCTATTCTAGGTCCAAAATTCGTTGGACTAAAAAACTATCGTGATTTAATGAAAGATGACACTTTTTGGATTGCGCTAAAGAATTCATTATTCTTTTTAGTATTTTCTTGTGTAACTCAGCTTATTATGGGCTTGTTCCTTGCAGGCCTTCTTACAAATATAGAAAAGGGAAAGAACTTATTCAAAAATATTATTTACTTACCATGTGTTCTTTCTTCTGCTGCTTTGGGTCTCTTATGGATGTTCATCTTTAGCCCAAAGTTTGGTATCAACAAGCTTATCGAAACGTTAGGTGTAGAAGGCTTTGTTAAAAATGGTCCTCTATGGCTATTTGATACTAGTGGTTTTATTGTACTTCCTATGTGGGTAATTGCTTTTGTCGCTTTATGGCAGTATGTTGGTCAGTCAATGATGCTTTACATGGCTCAGATTTCTGGTATCAGCAAGTCCCTTTATGAAGCAAGCTATATTGACGGATGTAGCAAAGCTAGAAGTTTTTTCCACATCACACTCCCACTGATTCGACCTATGGTTGCAACAGCAATGTCATTGAACGCCATCGGTTCATTAAAGTTTTTTGATTTGGTATTCAACATGACAGAGGGTGGTCCAAACCACAAAACTGAAGTCCTTGCAACTCATCTTTACCAGCAAGGTTTTAAATACAGTAAGTACGGCTATGCCAGCGCTATCGGTATTGTATTATTAATACTTTGCCTCATCGTAACTGCATTTATTAACAAGGTGGTAAAGACCGAACAGTATGAGATGTAAAAAGGAAATGTTTTCTATTGCGAGGCATTAGAAAACTTTCCCACAGCACACTCTCTTTGCCGAAGGCAAAACATAAATGAGTGTGCTTTCCCGCATATAGATATATAGAGGAGCTACAAAAATTATGAAAAAAATAAAACCAATAAGAATAATTATATATATATTCCTAATTGCGATGGCAATAATATATCTTGCTCCATTACTTTGGGTTCTCATGGTTTCCTTCAAAGACAGTAACCACGAAGTAATGACAGCACCATTTAGCCTTCCACAGTCTCCATCCTTTGATAACTTTACATTTGCATGGACTGCCGGAAAGCTTGGCGTAGCAACACTTAATTCGTTTATCGTTTGTGCTGTTGCACTTATCTTTAGTATGGTAATCGGTTCAATGGCAGCTTTTGGTATCGCTCGACTTCGTTGGAAATTATCTAAGCTTTCTCTTACATATTTCCTTCTTGGAATGATGATACCTGTGCACTGCTTATTGATTCCATTGTTTACACGTTTCACTCGCATGGGCCTTAGCAATACATTAACTGGAATTATAATTCCATATGTTACCTTCTCACTACCAATTACCATTTATATCATGGTTGGTTTCTTTGAGGGTATGCCAAACGAATTGATCGAAAGCGCATGTATCGATGGAGCAACAATTTACCAGATATTCGCAAAGGTATGTCTTCCACTTGGCAAGACTGGTCTTTTCGTAACAGGACTTATGACATTCGTAGGTAACTGGAACGAACTCTTACTTGCGATGGTATTTATATCCGACGATTTTAAGAAGACACTTCCTGTTTCACTGTCTAAGTTCGTTGGTCCTTACAATACAAACTATACCCAGATGTTTGCGGCTATTATTATCGCAATCATTCCTACAGTAGTTGTTTACTGTGCATTCTCTAACCAGATTGTAGACGGCTTAACAGCTGGCGCTGTAAAGGGATAATTTACAATCCCAAATAAATAATTAGGAGAAGAAAATGAAAGAACAAAAAACCCCATTAATTTCACACATTTTTACTGCAGATCCATCTGCACATGTCTTCAATGACAGAATTTACATCTATCCTAGTCATGATATACCACATGACGGCGAGGACAATGATAACGGCGATGAATATCAAATGCAGGATTATCATGTATTCTCAATAGATGACAAAAGTGACGAAGTTATTGATCACGGACAGGTTTTGCATCAAGATGATGTTCCTTGGGTTAGCGAGCAAATGTGGGCTCCAGATGTAGTGTACAAAAATGATACCTACTATCTCTTCTTCCCTGCTCGTGACAAAGATGGAATCTTTAGACTTGGTATTGCAGAAAGCAAAAAGCCTGAAGGACCATTTGCACCTAGAAAAGACTACGTTAAAGGAAGTTTTAGTATCGACCCATGTTCTTTCAAAGATGAGGATGACAAAGTATACATCTTGTTCGGCGGATTATGGGGCGGACAATTAGAAAAGTACCGCACAGGTACATTTGACCCTAATGGCACAGAGCCACCTAAGAACGAGCATGCAGTTTGGCCAAAGATAGCAATGATGAAGGACGATATGTCTGAATTTGCTGAAGAGCCAAGAGATATTGTTATTTTGGATAAAGACGGCAAGGAGCTTCTTGCCGGAGACGAGGACCGTAGATACTTCGAGGATCCATGGATGCACAAGCACAATGGAAAGTACTACTTCTCTTACTCTACTGGTACTACTCACTATATCGTATATGCGGTAAGCGATAATCCTTATGGACCATTCACTTATCAGGGTCGTATTCTTGAGCCAGTGCTTGGTTGGACAACACACCACTCTATCGTAGAGTATCATGGCAAGACATATCTGTTCTACCATGACTGCGAAATCTCTGGTGGAATCAACCACAGACGTAATGTTAAGTACTGTGAGCTCACATACAGACCAGACGGAACTTTTGAAACCATAGTACCTTAATAATCCTTAAATAAATAATACTAAAAAGAGCTTCCCTTTTGGGAAGCCTTTTTAGTCTCTTGTTTCCATTACTATCAGATAGCCTGATTTCACTGAAATAAGGCCCTTTTCTTCTTTTAGTTCATTACTTACAGTCAAAGTATTAAAACCCTCTATATCGGCGTTTTCAAGGGGATATTTGAAGCCCTGCATTGTCACTCCCTTAACCTTACCCATATAAGGGAAAACTGAGATGTACTGGCCAAACTGCCCCTCAGCTGTCACCTCGTAGGTGTCACCAGAGCCAATCATCTGAATCTGGTTGTGAGAATCCATTATAACAACCTCACGATTATTTTTAAGCCCCAGGCCTATGAGATTGAGATTGCCCAACATGTGATCCAGCCTGATACCTGTGGCTCCCAAAAGATAAATCTCATCTCCGGGCCGAGTCCTGTCTATGGCTATTCTAAGGGCTGCCTCAGTATCGGTATCGTCCTTTATTGGATTGAGCACCTTTACCTTTATACCGGCACTTTTAATCTCCTCAAGAGAGGCTTCCCTAGTAGAATCGAAATCTCCGATTACAAGATTTACTCTGATGCCCATTCGCTTGCAAGCCTCATAACCTCTGTCACAGGCAATCACGTATAAATCATCTGTATTAAGATTATCTACGAAGGCCTTGATAAAATCCTCCTCTATCAGACCTCCTGCGATAATAGTGACAATCATTCCATCTTCTCCAGTAACTTTTCTACGTTGGCCTTTAAATCACCGCAAAAAGCTGCAGAGCCTGCCACTATAATGTTGGCTCCCGCCTCTAAAACATCCTCTATGGTATCGTCGTTAATTCCACCATCTACCTCGATGTCTATCTTAAGCTTCTTTTGGCGCGCTATAACTGAAAGCTCTCTAACCTTGTCCAGTGTGTATGGTATCAGCTTTTGTCCACCAAAGCCTGGATTAACAGTCATTATCAGCACCATATCCACCTTTTCAAGTATGTGAGTGATCTCAGTAAGTGGTGTTGCAGGATTGATAGCCACACCGGCCATAACACCGCAATCCTTTATCATATCAATTGTTGCATCCAAATGCTTGCAGGCCTCAGCGTGGACTGTAATAATGTCCGCTCCTGCTGCTGCAAACTCCTTGATATATCGCTCTGGCTCTACCACCATTAAATGAACATCCATAATACGGTCTGTGTATTTCCTGATGCTTTTAAGCACCGGCATACCAAAGCTGATGCTAGGCACAAACACGCCATCCATAACATCAAAATGAACATATTGAGCACCTGCTTCATCGATTATCTCCAGCTGCTCCTTCAGACGTCCAAAATCTGCTGACAAAATTGATGGTGCCAAACATTTTTCCATAGGTTCTCCTCTACTATCTGTACTTGTTGTTTTGCTGCTCTACCATTTCAGAATAAATCTGCAAATAGTTTTCATATCTGGATTTAGCTATCTGACCATTTTCAACGGCCTCCTTCACACCGCAATCCGGCTCCTTGTGATGAACGCAGCCGCCAAATCTGCAGTGAGTTTCCGGCTCGATGAACTCTGGAAAAAGCTTGTATAAATCCACCGGCTCACATCTTGGCACGAACAAAGATGAAAATCCCGGTGTATCCATGATATAGGTGTCGTCACCCAAATAAAGAAGCTGGGAATGTCTGGTAGTATGCTTGCCTCGACCTATCTTTTCAGATACCTCGCCAGTTTCCATGGTGTTGCCCTTGGTAAGCAAATTGACTATCGAGCTTTTGCCTACACCTGAAGGCCCTGCCACTGTGGAGGTCTTGCCCTTTAACACACTACGGATTTCTTCAATTCCCTCTTCATTTTTTGCAGAAGTAAAAATAACTTTATATCCAGCAGACTGATAAGTATCAAGCATCTGCTGCTTGAAGCTCTCATCAGCCAAATCAACTTTATTAAAACAGATAGTAATTGGAACCTGTTGCTCCTCCATCATACAAAGGAATCTATCTAAAAGGTTAAGATTAGGCTCTGGATTTTTGGTAGCAAATATGAGCAATGCCTGATCAACATTAGCCACCGCAGGCCTGATGAGCTCAGACTTGCGAGGCAAAATACTGATAACATTGCCCGTCATTTCCTCCTGAGAGATGACGTCTATCTCAACGTCATCCCCTACAAGAGGCTTAATCTTATCTTTTCTAAAGGCCCCCTTGGCCTTACACTCATAGATGCCGAAGCCTTCTACATTAACATAGTAGAATCCGGCGATTCCTTTAATAATTTTTCCTATCATTTACTACTCTGCTAACACACCCTGAATAGTCTTTGTAACCTTCTGGTCCTCAAGTGGCACTACATCTCCAGCAGAACTTGTGATAACTGGAGTAAGTGTGATTGTAAGCTCAGAACGAGTTACATTTGAAATATTAATACCGTTACCTGCTGGTATTGTAGCCGATTTATTAAGCTCAGCAATAGAGTAGATACAATCCTTATCAAATGGGTTGTCCACATGATAATTGTATGTGTTTTCCTTCTTACCCTTGCTGACTACAAGTGTAATCTTAGCATTTGGCTCTACCATTTCACCTGCCTCAATTGACTGGCTGATGACACTTCCCTCTGGAACCTCGTCAGAGAATTCTTTAGTTGTTTCAGTAACAACGATACCCTTGTCATCTAAAAGTCTTGTAGCCTCTGCCTGCGAAAGATTAACTACGCTAGGTACTGAAATCTGGCCGTCAGCGCTCTCTGGGTCCTCAGTTGGCTGATTGTTATTAGCATCACCGCCTGAATTGCCTCCGCCTGAGCCATTGCCTGAATCAGAGCCGCCAGAAGAACCACTATTTGGACCTGCGCCGGCAACTGTAATTCTAAGTGTATCCTTTAATGAGAACTCCTCGCCCTCTTTAACTGACTGAGCTGTAACTGTGTTGGCAGCCTCGCCGTTTTCTTCGTAGCTAACAAGTACGTTCTTTTCGTTGAGACCAAGATCCTCAAGCTTCTGTAAAGCCTCCTCGTACTGTGTACCTACAAGGTTAACCATCTTAACC
>JAEEGJ010006627.1_pt1 | contig 34418 bp, 27 predicted proteins | sample 8958761 | NCBI WGS metagenome assembly JAEEGJ01 (sample SAMN16246546, study PRJNA631951) | gut metagenome | biome: gut microbiome; feature: rumen; material: RS-attached | host: Bos | place: Iran: Karaj | collected 2018-10
AAAATTTTGAGAGCCATGTTTGGCTCAAATTACTTTAATAAAAACTCAATTCTTAGAATTGAAAAAGGTCCGTTTTACTTCAAGTTTTGCATTCTATTCAATTTTCAAGATCCGCGCTTTTCCTTTGTTTTCGGCTCACTTTTTTGTGTGCCTCTGTCAAAGTGCTCGTAAAGAATATAACACCGCACCTAAGATGTCAAGCACTTTTTTCGAGCTTTTTTGAAATTTTTTAAAAAGTCTACAAACCCTTTATTCAATTAAATTAAAGAGCGGTCCTTTTTAACTTATCAAAAGCCCGGCCCGAAGATGGCAAATGCCGTGTAAACACGGCATTTGTTACTTCTTGGATTGTATTTTCTTCGCCCTTCTGGCGGGTGCCCGCTTCAGTCGGTTGATTCTTACCCACAGTAATATATTAAGTATCATAATAAGAAGCATAAAGCCTCCTATTACTCCGGAGACGACCGGATTGTTTTTTACGAAGAGCTCCAGCGGAGTACCTGTCTCAACTTCCGGTCCTTCCTCTTCGGTCACCTGGGGTGCCTCTGTAGGAGTTGGTGTCTCTTCGGGAATCAGGAGATCTCCCGGATCATCACCCGGATTGATGAGCGGATCGTACTGTGGCTGCTCACTCTCGGGAGCGTTTACCCATCTGTAGTCACCTGTTGTTCCGTATACTCGGGTTACAGGATCTGCTTCCCAGCATGCGAGATTGCCGTATGCGGTTACCGAAGCAAGATACATAGTAGTATAAAAATAATAGTCCTGCGGAATTCCGCAGATGGAGATCATGAGTTCGTGACCGTTCTCATTGACCGTATAGATAGTAAGTCCCTTACCTGCCTGTGATGTTGTACCTGTCTTACCTCCGATAACAGCTGCAAGGTGTGAATCGGAACCGTTGGCTGTTTTTGATGCAAGCCAGGGATCATACAAAAGGTAATTAGAATTCTTAACGTAGCTCCATGCATCAGACTTATGTCTGTTGGTAGCAATGAATACGTGTGAAGGCGCACTGATCAGAGTCTTGAAATCTTCTGATTCTGAAGCGGCTGACATTATCAAAGTAAGATCATAAGCCGTTGTGTAGTGATTATCGTCAGGAAGACCGCAGGCGTTTACGAAATGTGTGCCCTTGCATCCCAATGTATCGGCACGGAGATTCATGAGCAGCGCAAATGCTTCGAGTTTACGTGATGACAGGATGTGCTCCTGTGTATCACCCATCTTATCCAACAGGTACTGGGCATTAACGCCGTCTTTGTTCATTGCTGTACCGCCTGCAGGATACTTTGCAAAGAAAGCATCTACGCAGCCCTCACCCAATGCATTGGCTGCATCGTTACCGGAAGGAAGCATAAGTCCGTAGAGGAGCTCGCTTACCTTAACCTTCTCACCTTCCAGAACTCCCATGAGAGATGAATCTGCACCGAGACCTGCAAGCGCGCTTGCTGTTACTTCGACCTTCTCGGATGTATCGAGCAGTTCAAGACTCAAAAGACATGTCATTATCTTCGTCATTGAAGCCGGATAGATCCTGTCATCGGGATTCATGCTGATTACAATGTAACCTGTGGTCTTATCGTAAACGCAGTAAGATGCGCAGTGAACGTCACTTAATGCAGGAACGGGAATGTCAGGCTGGCCTACATCAGCATTAACCCTGTTTGCAGGCAGTACAAAAAATGCCAGCGCAAAAATGAGAAGTACCGCGGCTGTGAAAGCAGCCGCGGTCTTTACGATCGTTCCTGTAAATATGCGCTTAATCATCAGGTGTTGTCACCGTCATTATCATCGTCTGATTCAGAAGCATCTTCAGCAGAAGCAATATTCTCAGCTTCGATCTCAGCTGCCAGTGTATCAGCGAATTCCTGAACCTTTGCGGCATTAGGGCTTAAACCGTCTTCTGTATCAGCAATTGCTTCTACGGTTGTTGTGCTGCTGATACCTTCTGCATCTTCAGCGCCTTCAACGCCCTCTTCACCTTCTTCAGGTTCATCCTCTTCTCTGTCTGTAAGAGCGAAGTCTACTACGAGAGCCTTGTTTGACTTCATGAGCTTAACGCCTGAAGTAGCTCTGGAGAGTGTAGGAATCTCGTTTGCTCTTACTCTGATGATTACGCCCTGGCTGGTGATGATAAGGAGATCATCGTCATCAGTAACGGAAACCGTACCGCAGAGTCTGCCGGTCTTCTCGTTGACCTTGTATGTGATGATACCCTTACCGCCTCTGCTCTGGACACGGTAATCGTCAACCTTGGAGCGCTTGCCGTAACCCTTCTCGGAGATAACGAGGATCTCACGTGAAGGATCAACAGGCTCCATGCCTACTACTTCATCGTCATCAGCGAGTCTCATTGCTCTTACGCCCGTAGCGCCACGGCCCATGTCACGTGCATCGTCGGAGTTGAATCTTACAGCCTTACCTGCAGCACTTACAACGATGACTTCCTGGCCTGCTCTCGTGAGCTGAACAGCTACTACGCTGTCTCCCTCACGAATCTTTGTAGCAATAAGACCGTTTCTGTTGATATTTGAATACTTGTCGATCGATGTCTTCTTGATAACACCGTACTTGGTTACCATCGTGAGGTAGAGACCCTCTTCCTCGAAGCTGTCGATCGGGATGATGTTTCTGATCGTCTCATCAGGATTGAGGTTCAGGAGGTTAACGAGCGCAGTTCCTCTTGCAGAACGTGATGTGGTCTCAGGGATCTTGTAACCCTTGATCTTGAACACACGGCCTGTGTTTGTGAAGCAGAGAAGGAACTTATGAGTCGTGGTCGTAATGATCTTCTCGACATAGTCTTCTTCTCTCGTGGACTGGCCTGAGATTCCTCTGCCGCCTCTGTGCTGAGCCTTATAGCTGTCTACTCTCTGACGCTTGATGTAACCGAAGTGTGTGAGAGTTACAACGATGTTCTCCTCAGCGATCAGTGATTCGTCATCGATATCCTCGAAAGAACCGTTGATGATCTCTGAAACTCTGGGAGTAGCGAACTTATTCTTGATATCAGTCATCTCTGTCTTGATGATGTCATCAAGGAGAGTCTTATCCGAGAGTACTCTGTGGAAGTATTCGATCTCTTCTGTGAGAGCCTTGATCTCAGCTTCGAGCTTTTCTCTCTCGAGACCTGTGAGACGTCCGAGTCTCATGTCTACGATGTGCTGAGCCTGCTTGTCTGTGAGGCCGAATCTCTCGCACATACGGACCTTTGCCTCAGCCTCGGTACGTGATGATCTGATGATGGCGATGATCTCATCGATGTAATCCATTGCGATGAGGAGACCTTCATCAATGTGCTTCTTAGCCTCATCCTTCTCGAGATCGTACTGTGTACGGCGTGTAACGACATCTTCCTGGTGGAGGATGTAATATCTGAGAGCATCCTTGAGGCCTACGAGCTTAGGCTCGAGCTTGCCGTCTGCGTCAGGTACGAGCGCGAGCATGTTAGCACAGCACGCATCCTGGAGTGAGCAGTTCTTGTAGAGCTGATTGAGAACAACGTCTGCATTCGCATCCTTCTTGAGCTCAACAACGATACGGACCTGCTCGTTACGGTCGGATTCATCTCTTAATCCGGAGATACCCTCAACCTTCTTCTCTTTAACGAGATCAGCCATACGCTCGATGAGTCTGGCCTTGTTAACTGCGTAAGGAATATCGTGAATGATGATTCTTGTTCTGCCCGCACGGTCCTCGATCTCAGCGTGAGCACGTACAACGATACGGCCCTTACCTGTGAGGTATGCCTCTCTGATTCCTGAAGTTCCGAGGATTGCACCGCCCGTAGGGAAATCAGGTCCCTTAACAACGGTCATGAGCTCATCTACGGTTACGTCAGGATTGTTCATCATCATGATGCAGCCGTCGATAACCTCACCGAGGTTATGAGGCGGGATGTTGGTAGCCATACCTACGGCAATACCAACCGCACCGTTTACGAGGAAGTTCGGGAAACGTGAAGGAAGCGATACAGGCTCCATCTCGTGTTCATCGAAGTTAGGACGGAAATCAACTGTGTTCTTGTTGATATCTCTCATCATCTCGAGAGCGATCTTCTCGAGTCTTGCCTCCGTATAACGGTATGCTGCCGGCGGGTCTCCGTCCAATGAACCGAAGTTACCGTGACCATCTACCAGAGGATGTCTCAATGAGAAATCCTGGGCAAGTCTAACGAGCGCATCGTAAACCGATGCGTCTCCATGAGGGTGGAAACGTCCCAAAACGTCACCAATCGTAGTAGCGCACTTACGATACGGCTTCTCGGGAGTAAAACCCTGAGTAAACATTGAATAAAGAATTCTTCTGTGAACCGGCTTAAGTCCGTCTCTGATATCCGGAAGCGCACGGTCGGAAATAACCGACATTGCGTAGTCGATGAAGGATTTCTTCATCTCACCGTCTAAGTCAACCGGAACTATTGTGGTCTGTTCTGACTTGAATACCTCGTCCATCTCGGCTTCCTGTTGAAGCCTGGCCTGTTTCTTCTCGTCGCTGTCTGCCATTTGTCGCCTCCGCCCGCGAAGCACTTGTTGCGGGTTAATTGAATACTTTAGTTAATAGATTATATATCTACAAACTATAGTATTATATCATAAATATACGCACGCACGCGCATATTATTATAATATATAGCACAAATGTCCTAATATCAGACTATGGGGGTTTTAGAAGGTGTGCCTGCTTTTCTCGGGAATCTGGGAGGTGTGGGACGGATCTTGCGGACAACGATAATGGTCCTCTCCATGTCCGTTCCGGGAAGCTTGAATGTATCTGACTTCTCAATCGTACCTCCGAGCAGGGCGATGGCCTTGGAGGCCTCTGTCTCCTCTTCTTCGGAATGGCTCTTCATTGCCAGGAAAACTCCTCCGACCTTAACGAGCGGGAGGCAGTATTCAGCGAGAACAGACAGCTTTGCAACGGCTCTTGCCGTTACGATGTCATACTTCTCCCTGAACTTCTTGTTTCTGCCTGCGTCTTCGGCTCTTGAATGGACCGTAGAGCAGTCCTTAAGACCCAATGCGGTAATGACCTCATTGAGGAAGTTCAAACGCTTTTCGAGCGAATCCATGAGCGTTACGGACAGCTCCGGACAGGATATCTTTACCGGGAGTCCCGGGAAGCCTGCGCCTGTGCCGACATCGATGAATGTTAAAGCCTTGCCGCCCTTAGCCTTCATCTCTTCTTCACGGATGTAAGGACAGAGCGTAAGCGAGTCTATAAAGTGCTTCATGGCGATTCCCTTATCGTCGTCGACGGCGGTAAGGTTCATTACCTTATTCTTCTCCTTGAGCATCGTAGCGTAGATCTGGAAGGCACGGATCTCCTCAGCAGACAGCGGAACACTGATCTCATTTGAATGAGACTCAAGGATGGGGGCAACATCCGTTACCTCTTCGTCCTTTTCAGTTACTTTGGTTCCTTCGGAATTGATCTCGACCTTTTTGGGAAGGCTCTCTCTCAATTTCCGGATGTCTTCTTTGGTAAGAGGCTTTCTCTTAGGGAACAGGCCCTGATTCATTGTTCTCTTCTCCTTCTCTGCTGCTCAAGATAAACCAGTAACACTTCACAGTCAGCGGGCGATACACCCGATATTCTCGAAGCTCTGCCCACATTCTCAGGCTTCATCTGCGTAAGCTTTTGCGTGGCTTCGAGTCTTAATCCCCTGATGAGCGAATAATCGGTATCTTCCGGGATCCTGATCTTTTCGAGATTCTTGAACTTCTCTATCTTCTCTTTCTCGAGTGAGAGATAGCCTTCGTACTTGATGTTTGTCTCACACGCGAAAGTAATGTTGCGTGAAAGCGGTTTTCTCTTCTTGTCGATTGGCGCGAGCAGATCGTAAGTTACATCCGGACGCTTGATCAGGTCAGCTAAGCTCTCTCCTGATTTAGGCAGTGTCTGGTTAACGGAATCAAGCAATGCCTTGAGTTCATCAGTAGGAGCTACATAAGTCTTTTTAAGTCTCTCTGTCTCAAGAGCGATGGTCTCAACCTTCTGCTCAAACTTCTCATAGACCTCATCGCTGATAAGGCCGATCTCGTGACCGATGGGAGTAAGTCTCTCGTCAGCATTGTCCTGTCTTAGGAACAGTCTGTATTCAGCGCGTGAAGTCATCATGCGGTACGGCTCTCTCGTTCCCTTGGTTACAAGGTCATCGATGAGAACGCCCATATATCCCTGTGATCTGTCAATGATTACCGCTTCCTTACCAAGCAAGGACATAGCGGCATTGATGCCTGCAACGATACCCTGTGCGGCAGCTTCCTCATAACCGGAAGAACCGTTGATCTGTCCTGCGGTAAAAAGACCGGGAACGATCTTCGACTCAAGGCTCGCCTTCAGCGAGAGTGAATCGACCAAGTCATATTCGATGGCATATGCACATCTCTGGATCTGGGCATTAGCAAGACCCGGCAGAGACTTTACCATCTTCTCCTGTATCTCTTCAGGGAGGCTCGTTGAGAATCCCTGGAGATACATCTCATTTGTATGGCGTCCCATGGGTTCAACGAAGATCTGATGTCGGGTCTTGTCCTTGAACCTCATGAACTTATCTTCAATTGAAGGACAGTATCTGGGGCCTACGCCCTTGATCTCACCGCTGTAGAGGGGCGATCTGTCCATGTTGTCTGCAATTACCTGACGTGTCTCGTCAGTGGTCCAGATTGACCAGCATGGGATCTGCTCTTCTGAAGGTGCGGGAAGCTTACCCTCCATCTCATTTCTGTATGAGAAAGGCGGTACGTCGTCTTCTCCGTCCTGTCTGGTCATCTGCGAGAAATCGATGGAGTTGGAATTAACTCTTACGGGAGTTCCCGTCTTGAATCTCAGGAGCGGAATTCCAAGTGACTTCAGTGAATCAGACAGACCGCATGATCTCGGCAGTCCGTCAGGACCGCTCTCGGTGATTACCTCACCTCTGATGATCCTTGCTTCCATGTATGTACCGGAGCAGATAACAACTGCTCTGGCTCTGTATACGGCTCTGCCCTCGGTCATTACGCCTGCAGCGTTGCCGTCTTCATCTACCAGTAACTCGGTGATATGAGCCTGCTTCAATGTGAGGTTCGGTAAGTTCTCGAGATAATGCTTCATCTCGATCGAATACATTACCCTGTCTTCCTGTGCTCTCGGAGAATATACAGCGGGTCCCTTTGATCTGTTGAGCATGCGCATCTGGACAGCGCACTTATCTGCCATAATGCCCATGATTCCGCCCAAAGCATCGATCTCTCTTACGAGCTGGCCTTTCGATGTGCCTCCGATACTAGGGTTACATGGAAGATTAGCAAGGCTGTCCAGCGAAAGAGTAAACAGGATGGTATTAAGGCCCAGTTTTGCAGCCGCATGCGCTGCTTCACATCCGGCATGGCCTGCTCCTACTACGGCAACATCAAATGTTCCCGCTTCAAAGCTCTTATCCAACTCTAAAGCTTCACGGATAGTCATTTACTTACCTATGCAGAATCTTGAGAAAATGGTATCTGCCAGAGTAGCAGAAACGGTCTTGCCCGTAACCTCGCCGATCTCATCGAGGCATGCCCTCAATGCAGATGCACAGACTTCGGTTCCGAGATTGTTATCAAGAGCATCCAAAGCGAGCGCGAGCTTCTTTGATGCCTTGTAGAATTTTGAATAGTGTCTGCTGTTGGTAATGAGAAGGCCCTCGGATGCACCGCCGCCGAGCTCGTTATAGTAGTCAATGATGACATCTTCGAGCTTGTCGATGTTGAGGTCTTCTTCTGCACTGATCGAAATGAAGTTCTCGACACCGAGTGTCTTGAGTTTGTTCTCGATTTCTTCCCTGTCGGGATTTTCTGCAGCGTCGCTCTTGGAGAATACTGCAGTAACCGAATCGCAGTCTTCAATGATGTCGCGTACGCCTGTAAATGCTTCATCGGCAGTCATATCCGGCGGGATCATGTAGAAGATCATGTCGGCGCCTCTGCCTGCTTCTATGGCTCTGCCGATACCCATGGACTCAATGATGTCTTCTGTCTCACGGATACCTGCGGTATCGATCAGTGTAACGGGGATTCCGTTGATGTTTATCTGGACTTCGATGGTATCTCTGGTCGTACCGGCAACCTCTGTAACGATCGCCCTATCAAAACCCGTAAGCGTATTAAGAAGCGTACTCTTGCCGCTGTTGGGAAGTCCTAAGAGAGCTACTCTCAGGCGCTCTGACAATATCCTTCCCTTGCCGTAGCCTTTGCAAAGAGACGTGAGTCTGTCGTGACAGTCGCTCAGGTTATCCTTAACTGTCTCAATCTTAGCAGCTTCTTCTGCTTCGTCGTCTTCCGTATCGAATTCCGTGAATGTCTCAAGCATTGCTGCCTGATCGTAAAGATTCTTTTCAATGAAGTCGATCTCTTCAGCAAGCTTGCCGGACATAAGGCTTCCCGCTGCTTCTAACTGTCTCTCTGTCTCTGAATTGATGACGTCCATGACAGCTTCCGCGGAAGCAAGGCTCATCTTGCCGTTGATAAATGCCCTTCTCGAGAACTCACCCGGATAAGCCATTCTTATTCCGGACATTCCGAGGCACTTCAAGATCTCCTGTTTAACTGCACCAGAACCATGTGAAGAGATTTCTATCATCTCTTCACCTGTATAGGAATGTGGTGCTTCAAAATGCGTGAAAATAACTTCGTCTACCTTAAGGCCGTTTGAAGGATCCTTAACATAACCGAAAGCGCACGTATAACCGGGGAGCTCAGACAGCTTGGAATAATCGCCGCTTGATCTTAAGATGACAGAACATTTATCGGCAAGTTTTCCACAGCCGTTACCCGAAACACGGATAACCGCTATGCCTGATATTCCGGCCGGCGTTGAGCAGGCACAGATAGGTTCGTCATCATACGAATACATCGTAAATAGCCCGCCAATTCTAAAGATTTATCTAAAGCTGATTACTTCTTCTCTTCAGGAGTTACTACAACGCATCTGTTGGGTTCAACACCTTCACTGTGTGTTGTTACACCGTTTACGTCCTGGAGATAAGAGTGAACGATTCTTCTCTCTGCAGGGCTCATTGCTTCCATAGTAACCTTTCTGCCTGAACGTCTTACTCTGGATACTGCCTTGTCAGCGAGGCCCTTGATGACCTGCTCTCTGTGCTTTCTGTATCCGCCGACGTCGAGGTAAACGTGAACTCTCTGCTCGCTGTGCTTGTTAGCGATGAGGTTTGTCATGTAAGAGATTGCTTCAAGTGTCTCACCATGACGGCCGATTGCTGCGCCGCAATCAGAACCTGTTACTGAAATATAGATGGTATCGTCTTCTCTGTAAGAATCCATGTTGCCGTGGATGCCGATACCTGAGAGAACCTCTGCTACGAAGTTAGCAGCTGCATCTTCAGCTTCGCTTACTGCGTCACCTTCGAAGCTCTCGTCATCACCGTAATATGTATCATCAGCTGTTTCAGCGGGAGCAGCCGCTTCATCAGAATTAACAGTTACCTTAACCTCAGCATCCTTTCTGCCGAGTCCTAAGAAACCGCCTTCTGTACCTTCTTCAACTACTTCGATAGTTACCTGCTCTTTTGTACAACCGAGCTCGGAAAGAGCTGCCTCAATTGCTTCGTCTACTGTTGCGCCTGTTTTAATTACTGACTTTCCCATATTTATAAGGCCTCCTTTGCGAGCCAAAATTAATTCTTGTTTTTCTTGCCGTTCTTCTTGCCTGATGTCTGAGCGGAAGCTGCTCCGTCTACACCTGCAAGCTTAGCCTTTGCGGACTTCTTGAATACTGCATCCTTCTTTGCTTCGAGCTCAGCCTTCTTCTCTTCGTAAGGCTTTGTGAACATGAAATATACGATAATGCTTGTGAGGATGCTCATGAGACCTGCGATGATCCAGTAAAGACCCATTGCTGCAGGCATCGCGAAAGTAGTAACGAGCATGAGCAAAGGCATCATCCAGTTCATCATCTTCATTGTCATCTGAGAAGCGTCTTCCATCTCGTTCTTGCCGTCACCAGCCTGGCCGGCTCTTGCAGGATTCTTCTTGGCGCGCTTCTTAGCCTCTGCTTCTTCTTTCCAGCCGGGCTTCATGAACTTACTCATCTGCATCATTGCGATGTTAACGAGAACTACGAGAACCGGGATGATGAGCATCGGTACATATGTCTTGGGATCTGCAATGATCGTCTTGGGGTTCCATGCAGGTGTAACTGTAAGATCCAATCCGAGGAAGTGCAGGTCGATCATCTGATCGAGCTTGAAATAACCTCTCTGGAGACATTCACTAAGGAACTGGGCGTTCTCTGTGAGTGCCTTGATAAGACCGATGTGATTGGAAGCTGAAGTTCCGGCGGGGATAATACCACCCTCACCCATCTGCATTCCAAGGTCGATCATAGCCTGGAGGTTTTCATTGCTTACATCTGAAAGATACTTCAAAGGAGCACTTACGATGTGGTAGATAGGCCAGATGAAGAAGATCTGAAGGAAAGGAAGAAGACAGCCGGACAGACCGCCTGCGCCGTTCTCCTTCTGCATCTTCATTAATTCTTCCTGATACTTCTCTTTATCGTCGCCGTATTTACGCTGAAGTTCAGCGGACTTGCTGCTCAGAGTCTGCATCTTGAGCATGGACTTCTGAGATCTGATGTTAAGCGGGATAAGAGCTGCCCTGATGATTACGGTAAGGAAGATAATTGCCAAACCGTAATTACCAAAGAACATGAATAAATATTTTGTGATCCATCCGAATAAGATATACAACGGATTAAGGATCGTATCGAAAAAAGCGCCCATTAATATTCTCCGGATAATGAATAAAGTCTTGCTTACTTAACGGGATCGTAACCGCCTTTAGAGAAAGGATTGCATCGCAATATCCGCCATATGCCCATGAGACCGCCCTTAAGAACACCGTATTTGGTTACCGCATCGATCATGTATTGAGAACAAGTCGGTTGGTATTTACAGTGAGGTCCCATAGCGGGTGAAATATATTTCTGATACCAGCGAACCATCCCTATTACGGCTTTACGGATCATGTGGCATTACCATCCAGCAGATCAAGCCTTGCAAGACACTTCCCCATATCTGCACTCAGATCATGAAAATCAGGAATTCCGCCCTTTGCCTTTAAAGTAAATACGTAATCATATCCTTGAGGGAGTCTGTCTTCGAGTAATCTGAAGGATTCTCTCATCAAACGTCTCGCACGGTTTCTGCCGACGGCGCCAAGTTCTTTCTTGTTTGCGCAAAAGCCGGTCCGCCTTAATGCCGGATCTACTTTAAAGCCACTTTGGGTGGTTCCTTCTCTACGTCTGAGCACGTGAACCGACAGGTATCTGCCGGTTGCGAATTTTCCATACCGGTAAACCCTGTTGAATTCAAAATTGAATCTGAGTGCTACCGATCTCACAGCGAGAATGCGACCTTAAGTCTTAGAAATCAGACTGCGAGTCTCTTTCTGCCCTTAGCTCTTCTAGCTGCAAGAACCTTGCGGCCGTTAGCTGTTTCCATTCTTGCTCTGAAACCGTGAACCTTAGCTCTCTGTCTCTTCTTAGGCTGAAATGTCATCTTTGCCATAAATATAATCCTCCGAATAATTGTTTCTTCAAGTGCACACCCGCGTTTCTGGCGGCAGCGCATAGTAAGACAATTTTATTTTTAACCTGAAAATTATATTAGGGCATTCTGCTGTTGTCAAGCAATCAGCACTTACCAAACAGATACTCGATCATTTTTACGTGATCAGGATCAGTTCCTGAATCAGTTGAGTATGCAAAAGCGATGTAATATGTATACTTCTCGTCGAGTCCGAGTTTTCTCTCAATATCGTCAGTAAGCTTCAATGCTACCGGAACAGGACCCTGCTCCTCTTCTTCGCCGCCGAACAGATCCTGGATGGAGAATTTGCCTGCATCCAATGCCTTCTCCTCGTCTGTTTCTTCGAAGTAATAGAAATCATCAGGTGAAAAGTTGTTCATGTCTACGATATGGTTCATGTCCTGGAAGTAATCGAGCATACCGTATGTGTATGTCGCATCCTCTCTCATGATCAGATAATCGTATGCACCTGTGAGGATCGATGCTCTGAATGCAACTTCGAGATACTTCTCTTCATATTCGAGGTCGCTCTTGAAGTTAAGGTCAGAGTCGAGAAGCTCTGCCGTTCTGTTGCCGGAATAGCCGCCCCATGCAAGGAACTCGGAAGTCATGTACTCCCTGCCTTCATCAGACACGTGGCAGTTGATAAGTCCGCCGTTAAGGACTCTCATCTGTGAAACATAGATATCATGTCCGTACCAGATAACAGCGCCGAGAAGCAGAAGAATGACTATCGTTCCGGGGAGATAATACTGAGCAAAATATAATAATTTCTGCTTAGTGGTAAGTTCCTTAAGTTTCTTCTTCTCTGTTCTGAGGAATCTGCCGAACTTGGTGCCTGATGTATCCTCAGGTTCTTCAGGTGCTCTCTCAGTACCCTCGAGATCCTTAGCCTTTATCTTGGCACCTGCAAGTGAAACATTACCAATGGCGTCCTCTTCAGAAATTTCCTGCTTTGCCTTCTGCTTCTCAAGTTCAGCCAGTCTCTCCGCTTCCTTGAGGGCCGCAATCTTGTCTGCCTGCTCTGTCTCAAGCTTATCGAACTGCTTGATGAATGTAATCGAGAGGAAGTATGTGATCGTGGTTGACGTAAATACATAGATCAACGGGAACCACTGTGCATACCAAAGGCACGCTACAACGGAACCGATCATGAGAAGCGTAATGAGCGCGAGCGGGATGAACTTGATGATAACGAAGATCAATGCTGCCTTGAAAAGCTCTCTTGTCTTCATCTTGTATCTTGAGATCGTCGGGAAGATCGTGATCATCATGAGCCAAGCGAATACGCTGAAAGCAATGACGCCGATCCTGTACATGAAATGAACAGAGTTCCAGCCCGTGAGAATGATCCAGCGCCAGTCCAATATGATCAACGCGATTGCAACGAGCATGATCAGCCATACGATCGTTGCCTGCTTAAAATTCTTTCCGAAAGCCTTGAAGAAAGGAATGAATACACCCGTACCCTCTCCCCTGATTATCTTCATGGAAACATAATACTTAGCCGAATAAGCGGCACCGACAGTTACGATCGGGATGCTGCATATAATAAAAAGAATATTTACGATAATAAGATCAGCTACCGTGCTGATGAAGTTCATCGCGGGACTGTCGGGTTTTAAAAAGTTCATTTAGTGAATGTCACCTGTCAATTGAATTTGTGGTCCTGCCCTCTTGGTTCCGGGGCACGGACATTATTTTATAACATTAAAAACCATTATGCACTGTATATTCTCTAGTTAATATACCCTGACAAAAATGAACTGCCCTGATACGGGATCAGGGCAGTTCGTTTTTAATACTGTGTAAGTCTTGTAATTATTCCTTAACACCACCGATTGTGAGACCGGTAACGAAGTATCTCTGCAAGAAAGGATAGAGAGCAATGATAGGTGCCATTGTCGCTATTGTTGCAGCAGCTCTTACTGTGACAGGAGTAATTGTGTTAGCTGCAGCTTCTGTAATTGCTGTACCGGATGTCTGACCTGTTGTAGCAGATACGGAATCCAAGAGCTTTCTGAGCTCGTACTGAAGTGTTGTGTACTGAGGATCGAATCTGTTGTAGAGCATAGCGTCAAACCATGAGTTCCAGTGGTAAACGGCAACGAACAATGCGATTGTAGCGTAAACCGGCTTACAGAGCGGAGTAACGATACTTACGAAGATTCTCATGTATCCTGCACCTTCGAGCTGAGCAGCTTCTTCAAGTGAATCCGGGATAGCTGCCATGTAAGTTCTCAATACCATGATATTGAATGCACTTACCATACCAGGGATAACGTATACCCAGAAGCTTGATGTAAGGTGGAGATATCTGAAGAGGATCAATGTAGGAATAAGTCCACCGGAAGCATACATTGTGATTACCCAGAACAGTGAGAGGCTTGACTTAAACAAGAACTTCTTACGGCTAAGGATGAATGAGAGCAATGCGTTAGCTGCGAGTGAAGTAAGAGTACCGATGATGGTTCTCAATACTGTGATCTTAGCACCTACTCTGATACCAGGTCTCTCGAAGAGGATCTCTTCATAGTTTCTGAGTGACCATCTACGAGGGAGAAGGTGGATACCACCTCTTACGGCGTCATTACCTTCGTTGAAGGAATAAGCCAGAGTGTTAAGTACCGGATAAAGTGTAACAACTGCGAACAATACGAGGAAAGCTGTGTTGAAGATAGTGAAGATGAGATCTTCCTTAGCCATCTTCTTCTTACGCTCGAGTCCACTTTGTAATGCGATTTCCTGTTTCATTATTATTCACCCCCTCGAATTAGAACAGACGCTCGTCGCCTGTCTTCTTGGCGATTGAGTTAGTAATAAAGATTAATGCGAGCGATACGACCGTCTTGAAGATACCGGCAGCAGTACCGAGTGAGTAGTCCGTGTTACGAGCATTGAGAGCCCAGTCAAGGACGTAGATATCGATTGTCTTGGAAACGTTCTGTACGAGACCGTTACCGAGCAAGTACTGTAACTCGAATCCTGCGTTGAGTACGTTACCCATGTTCATGATGAGGAGGATCATGATAGTAGGACGGAGTGAAGGAAGTGTGATGTAACGCATCTTCTGGAAACGTCCTGCACCATCGATTGAAGCTGACTCATAAAGAGCAGGGTCGATAGCTGTAATAGCTGCAAGGTAGATGATCGCATTCCAACCTGTCTCTTTCCAGAGATGGGAGAATGTTACGATGCCCCAGAACATATTCGGATCGCCGAGGAACGGGTATGCCTTATCAACAATTTTGAGGTTCAAGAGAATCTCGTTGATGATACCTGTTGATGTGAGCGCGTCGTGAACGATGGCTACAACGATGATCCATGAAAGGAAGTGAGGCAGATATGAAATTGTCTGAATAGACTTCTTAAAATACTTGTTTTTAACTTCGTTAAGAAGGATAGCAAATACAATTGCAGTGATTGTGCTGAAGAACAAGTTAAGCGCACCCATTGCAAATGTATTTCTGATTACCAATAAGAATGTCTTATCGCTAAAAAGGAATTTGAATTTGTCGAATCCGACAAACTTTGAACCGGTGATACCGTCATAGTACTTGAAGTTCTGGAACGCCATTATCCAACCAATGAGAGGCAGATAATAGAAAATAATTCCATAAACAACGTAAACAGCCGCGATTACAACAAGAATCCACTGTCTCTTAAACTCTTTGACAGTGAACTTCGGCTTGTTATAGTCATCAGAAGATGACATTTTTCTCGCCTTGCGAGTGCTGGAAATAGAATTCTCCATGTTTAAGACCCCTGTTAAGAATGGTGGCAACCATGAAGGCCACGGTTGCCACCACGTTTTTTAAATCAGTTCTGATTAGCTTAATAGTACCATAGAACAGTTACTAAATTAAGACTTAATTGTAAAGTATGATTAGCCTTTGAAGGTACCATTAGCAACAGCTGTTGCAAGTCTTGCATCAACTTCTGCCTGAGCTTCGTCAAGGAATGCCTGAGGGTTAACCTCATTGTAAGCTTCCTGATATGCTGCCCAATCTGCTTCGAAGTCAGAGCTCATAACAACCTTAGGGAGCCAGAGGTGCTTAACTTCGCCCATCTTCTGCCAAGCGATTCCACCAGGAGTGTCAGTGCTTACGCCGTTTGACCATGACCAGAGAGGATACCAAGGATACTGATCGCAGTATGTGGATCCGATGAAGTCATTGTAGTTACCTGCGCCATAAGCTTCGAAGCACTTCTTAAGAGGAGCTGCGAGACCTGCGAGGAACTCAGAAGGCTGCTCACCAGGCATCATGCAGTTCTTGCCGTCCTTTGAGAGGCCGTTCCACTGAGGGAAGTAAGAATATTCGCAAGTATGCTTAGCCTTGTAAGAATCGCTCTTCCAATTCTCTCTCATTGTGTCATCTCTGTAGTAGAGACCATTCTCGTCTACGAGGTAGTCAACGTCCTTGATACCCCAGAAACGGAGATCGTGGATTTCCTGATCGAGCATAGCGTTGAGGAATGCGAATGCGAGATCCGGATCCTTGCAGCTTGTAGTAACGGCAATACCAGAAGCCTGGTTGAGCTCGTCACCATAAGAGTGCCACTGCTGCTCCATACCTTCCTTAGCTACGAGACCGAGAGGTACATAGTCACAACCGAGTTCGTCAAGACGATATGTTGTGCCGTCTGTTGTCTGCTGAGTCTGAGCGAAAGGTCCCATGATGTTGTAAGCGAAGTCCCAATACTGATCGCAGAGACCAAGTACACGGCCTGTAGAAAGCTTAGCGATGTACTCATCGTATGTCTGTGTAGCGAAGTCAGGATCGATAGCGCCCTTAGCGTACTCTTCGTTCAACTTCTGGAAATACATCTTAGCTGTGCTTGTTGTGTTGTAGTCAACAACCTTAGGATTTGAAGCGCCAGCTGATACGTCTACGATAACGCAACCATCGTTCGGATAACCATCGAGGAACATAGGAGCGTTCTCAAGGCAGTAATACTTCCAGTCTTCGCAGAGACATGTGTAAGGGATTACAGGTGTGCCATCGGGCATTGTAGGGTTAGCTGCTGCGTACTTCTCAAGAAGATCAAAGTACTGATCCAATGTCTCGATCTTAGGGTAGTTAGCCCACTCAAGAACACGAACCTGGATCCAGAAAGCCTCACCATTGTGTCCTGTTGTTGTATCCTTCTGATAGTGATTACCGAAAACGTTTGCCCAGTAAATCTTACCATCGGACATACGGAACTTATCCCACTCCTCAGGTGTGTACATTTCCTTGAGGTTAGGATACTTCTCAAGATAATCGTCCCAAGCTACGAGCAAATGGTTCTCATAGAGCTGGATGCATCCGTCACCACCATCGATAAAGTCAGGTAACTTACCTGATGCGATGATAGAACCGATAGCTTCGCCTGCGTCCTGACCTGTGAGCCATGATTCCTTAACACGGACACCAGTCTTCTGAGCGATGAGCTCCTGGATCTCATTTCCATCATTCTTATCCTTACCGGACATAGCTGCAAAGAATGTCATGTCAACGATCTGATTGCCGTCTCCACCTGTTTCTCCGCCGCCGCCGTTGCCGCCGCCGCCATTACCGCCAGGTTGTGTACAACCGACGAATGCAGAAGTTGCTAAAGCAGCTGCCATGGCCAGTGAAAAGATTTTCTTAGCCTTCATAGTAGACCTCCCGAATTAAAATTCTCGCTTTGCGAGTTTTAGCACCTAAATTATATGTTTGCCTAATTTTTGCCACAACCCGAAAAAGTCTTACTAAAAAACCGATAAATTCTACACAAATGTGCTAAACCAAACATAAATCCAATTTGGTTTTAGTGCACCTTGCACAAACAGAGCAATATTACTCGCCGATATTGGTCTTACGGTACTTGGAAGGAGTACACCCCATAATCTCAATAAACTTGCGGATAAAGTAGTCACTGTCCTTATATCCGACGTCTTCAGCTATGCGGTTGATCTTTTTGTCGGTATTAATGATCTGTCTGGCTGCTTCCTTGATCCTGTAATTTGTCAGGTAATTTTTGAAGGACATTCCATAGTTCTTCCTGAATACCTGCCCGAGATATGAACTGTTGATGTGATATTTGTCGCCCAGATCCTTAAGGCTGATGTTGTCTGCATAGTTCTTTTTGATCTCAGCCTCTACTACCGAGAGTATTCCCCTGGATATGCTCTTTCGAAGGTCAGACAGATAAACCGCATATTCGATACAGAACTTCTTCATGTGTTCGTGGCTTCCTCTGCGGAAAGCCTTGTCGGATGTCTTCTCGGAAATGTACTGGATGACTTCTTCCTGGTTGACCGTATCGTCCAGTTCGCTCGCCAGATGGATCAGCTGGAACAGCAGATAGTTGATGTTAAGGTCAAACGCCCTGTTGTTGCCTTCCTTGCTCTGGAGCTCTTCGTAGAGTTTCTCGATCCCGGATTCGATCTGCTGGGGATCGTTCTTCTCGATCGCGCCGATGATCTCATCGATGGTGTTCTTGCAGAGAATGATGCCGCCGTGACCGGTCTGTGTCTCTTCGTAGAAATAGAGTTTCTTCGTGTTATGGAATCCGGCGATGCTCTTAAGTCTTCTGCATGTGTTATATGATTCTGACAATGACGAGATGTCAGGAACGATCTCACCGCACAATACCCTTATGGGCTTGATCACGAGAACCTCGATCTTACGGATAAGAGAATTCAGGAACTCCGTTTCCGTCATGTCGTTCATGGTCGCCATGTTCTCACAATATATAAATCCGACTGTATAAGTATCTACATCGTAGAAAGTATCCAGCGTGAAATGGTTAGCGTATTCCTTCAGTACTTCCTGGCAGGCATGGAACAGCTGCCTCTGGATGACTGCCACATCATATTCATCGGACTCGCCGTTCTCGAACTCATATTCCCTGTTTACGAACTCTATGCCGATGAATCTCAGTCTGCCTGAGATCTGGAGGTGCTTATTTGCGTATTCGATATCCTCTTCGTTGAATCTGCCCTTAACAAGGTGTCTTATGATCCTCGCAAGGTATGCGTCCTCCATCTTCTCCCTGTCTTTGCGTAGGACGATGGATTCACGGTTGAGATTAGTAACCTTACGCAGAACGGAAATGAGTTCTTCCTCGATAACCGGCTTTAAAATGTAATCGAGGCACCCGTTTCTGATGGCTCTCTGTGTATACTGGAAATCGTCATAACCTGTGAGCAGTACAAAAGCTGCATCGGAGATCTTTTCTCTCTTGATCGTTTCCAAAAGTTCGAGACCGTTCATCTCAGGCATCTTGATGTCAGAGATAATGAGGTCGACCTGGTTATCGGCCAAATATTTCAATGCTTCCTTGCCGTTGGAACAGACAGCAGCTATCTCAAAGCCGCCGCTCTCCCAGTCAATGATGACCTGAAGGCCCTGCAGGGTATAAGGTTCGTCGTCAACAAGCATTACTTTCAGCATAATCCACCTCTTAAGCTGTAGTTATAAGTTCTTCAGGGATCGTAATGATTACGCACATGCCGATTCCCTTCTCGCTCTCTATAGTAAATTTGGCCTGGTCTTTGAACATCATCTTGATTCTCAGGCAGGCATTAAGGATACCGACGTGCTTGGCTTCCCTTACCATCTCGATGGTAACATTGTTGATGCGGTTTTGCAGGTTCTCTACCTCTTCCTCATCCATGCCGTCGCCCGTATCTTCAACTTCGATAATAAGATTACTGTCTTTTTTATATACCCTTACAAATATCCATCCCTGCGCGGATTTGGATTCGATTCCGTGAACACAGGCATTCTCAACGAATGTGGTCAGTGTAAGCTTCGGAATGAGGATCTTCTTGCAGTCTTCTTCGATGTCGATATCGAAAGATATCCTCTCGCCGAATCTGTAGCTCTGAAGCTGGAGGTACGCATCGATAAAGCCTTCCTCTTCTTCTATCGTTACAGAGTCGTCATGCCACTCAACATTCTGTCTCTGCATAACCGCAAGTTTCTGTACCATCTCGGCAGTCTCTGTCTCACCCTTGAGGACACTGTGCATACGGATGCTCTCGAGAGCGTTGAACAGGAAGTGAGGGTTGATCTGGCTCTGGAGCGCTAAGAGTTCTGCGTTCTTTCGGGCGAGGTCACTCTCCTGCTCCCTGAGTTTCTCTTTATAAATAGTATTAGTAAGTTCATTATTGATATCAACGATCGTGTTGTAGTTTCTCATGAGTTCGGAGATTTCATCCGCACCCTTGATCTCTTTTATCGGCTGGAAGTATTCGTTGCTGCCCTCACCGAATGCCTTACCCAGAATGGAGATTCTGTCGGTTATGGACTGGCCCAAAAGTCTCATCATGACAAACGGGATGATGAGGGTAAAGAACAGAATGATCAGGATGATCGGCCAGTTGTTCATGACGACATTGGTAATTGTCATTTCTTCCGAGAATGCATAGATGGTGAAATTACCGTGATGGTTATATTCCTTCACCGTCACATACGGTTCTCTGGCTGCCCTGGCAACAAGTTCCTGATAATCAACATTACTGTCCCTGTTAGAGTAAATTACATAGTCATCACAGCACAGGTAGATGGAACAGCTTACAGGGATCTCGTGCAGGTCATTCTGAATATTGCTGACTTTATGCTCGATCGTAATTATCTTCTCGGTTGCTGACTTTGTGTTGATCATTCGTCTGACATAGATGAATCTGTTCTGGTCAGCAGTCTTGTTAATTGGATCCTCATCAAAATATGCGTATACACCTTCGTTGGCACCTGACTCAATGAACTTCTTGTACCACTGCTCGTTCTCTGCTTCGTCCATGTAATGGAAATAGTTACCGCGAAGCATTGTCGGGTTATCCGAATAAATTACGATCCTGTCCCACTTCATGTCGGAGAGTGTGGTGAAGAATGAATCCGAGACGGTGTTCATCATTCGGTCGTAGTATTCATACGGATTATCATAATAAGTATTAATAAGTCTGTTGAGGTTCTTGTTAAGGTCGATGGCCGACGCAACGTTAGCATCATATTCCATCGTGTTATCGATATAGTTCAGATAACCTTCGATAGCCGTATCCCTGGTATAACTCTGGTTCTTTAATTCCGCCTCAAATACAGACCGGAACAGGAATGTATCCGTCATGACAAGCGGCAGGATAACACAGAAAATATATATGAGCAGGAATTTCTTATTAAGCTTAAGTCTGCCGAAATAATTGCTTAAAGCGACTCTTATCATATTCCCCCTGCCCCTGAAGAATTGAACTGCTCAATTCATTTTTATCCTTAATATGTTATTAGAATCAATCTTCCTTTGCAAACAAGGTACTGAATTTATTCGGTATTTGTCTGTAATTTATCCCGTTGAATAATGTATTTTGATTGTCTAACATATTTAATATATAAAATTCCATTGAGGTGCTCCATATGCTTAGAATCGTAAAGACTGAGAACGGACTTGTCAGAGGCCTTCCCGGAAACAACACCCGTATCTCTGTTTTCAAAGGCATTCCTTTCGCGCAGCCCCCGGTCGGTGAAAACCGTTGGAAGGCGCCCCAACCCGTAGAGGATTGGGACGGTATCTACGATGCATATAAATTCGGTCCCATCCCCTATCAGGACCAGCCCGGTGTCGGCACAGACATCTACTGCAAAGAATGGCACGTCGATCCCGACATTCCGCGTGAGGAAGACTGCCTCTACCTTAATGTTTGGACAGGCGCGAAGAGCGAGAACGATAAGCTCCCTGTTCTCGTATGGATCTACGGCGGCGGATTCCAGTGGGGATATTCAGCTGAGATGGAATTCAATGGTGAGAACCTCGCTAAGAAGGGCATCATCGTAGTAACTGTAAACTACAGACTCGGCGCATTCGGATTCCTCGCACACAAGAATCTGTTTAACGAGTCTCCCGACGCTCCCGCAAACTTCGGTCTTTTGGACCAGCAGGCAGCAATGAAGTGGGTCAAGAAGAACATCGCTTCATTTGGCGGCGACCCCGATAACATCACTATTGCAGGACAGTCTGCAGGCGGCGGAAGCGTTCTTAACCACCTCACGGCTAAATCAAGCTTCGGCCTCTATAACAGGGCGATCATCCTCTCCGGACTTATCCAGTTCCCTTATATCAAGGATTTCGTCATGACACCCAGAACGACAGAAGACGCATGCTCATACGGCGATAAGTTCTTCGACAAGCTCGGTGTTAAGACAATCGAAGAAGCCCGAAAGCTCGATCAGGAATACATCCGCGAAGTATACGGCAAGTTCAGAGAAACAGAGAGTTTCTTCTTTACTCCCATGATCGACAACGTATTCATGGATGACGAGCCTTACAAGTTATTCCTCGAAGGTAAGCATGCACACGTACCTGTAATGTCCGGTAATACTTTCGATGAGTTCCCGAGCTTCATTTTCGCTAACTCCAAGGAAGAATTCGAAGCACAGGCAAGAGAGATCTTCGGCGCCAAGGCTGATGAATTCCTCTCATTCCCTGAAGCACAGAAGAATAACGGAAACATGTACGCTTCAGTACGTGCGATCGAGTGCGCAGTCAAAGCAGCATTTGCACACAACGATAAGCCCGGTTACTACTACTCCTTCGAACCCGACATTCCGGGTGAGGACAATCCGGGCACATTCCACTCTGTTGACCTCTGGTTCTTCTTCGACAACCTCGACAAGTGCTGGAGACCGATGACCGGAAGACATTTCGACATCGCAAGACAGATGAGCACATACTTTGCAAACTTCGTAAAGAACGGCGATCCGAACGGCAACGATGTCGACGGTACTGCCCTCCCTCTCTGGAAACCTTACACACCTGATTTCCAGAACGAGATGCATTTCACACGTGACGGTGCAAAGACAGCACTCCAGGAAGAGAATCCCGAGAATGCTTTTTATACCTTCATGACAAAGCACATCGAAGAGTCCGCAATGGGATGCCCCGTTGATGAGAGCAAGGGCGAGTCAAAGCCCAGAGTTGAGCTCTACAACGTTCCCAAGAAGCAGGCATTCAACCCTTACCTGCCTAACTGGGAATTCATTCCTGACGGCGAGCCTTATGTATACGGCGACAGGATCTATATCTACGGTTCACACGATATCTTCAATGGCGAGTATTTCTGCCCGGGTGACTATGTAACATGGTCAGCACCCGTTAACGATCTCGGCAACTGGACATACGAAGGCGTCATCTTCAAGAGAACTGACGATCCTGCGAACAAGAATGACCGCGGATGCCTCTATGCTCCCGACATGACTGTCGGACCTGACGGCAGATACTATCTGTTCTATGCACTCGATAATGACTGCGTTGTTTCAGTAGCAGTAAGCGATACACCTTCAGGCAAGTTCAAATTCATTGGCAATGTTCATTATGAAGATGGTACTCTCCTCGGCAAGAAGGAAGGTGATGAGCAGCAGTTCGATCCGGGCGTTCTTACGATCGGCGATACAACATATCTGTTCACAGGTTTCTGCGGACAGGGCGACAAGTCACGTCACGGCTGCATGCTGACAGTTCTCGATAAGGACATGCTCACGATCAAGCGTGCACCTGAATTCGTAATTCCTTCAACACAGTACAGCGAAGGAACGGAATACGAAGGACACGCTTTCTTCGAAGCACCTTCCATAAGAGAGAGAAACGGTATCTACTACCTCATCTATTCATCACAGGTAATGCACGAGCTCTGCTACGGCTATTCAGACAACCCGCTCGGACCTTATAAGTACGGTGGAGTCATCGTCAGCAACTGCGATATCGGAATCGATACATATAAGCCCGCTGACAAGCCTACGGCATTCGGAGCTAACAACCACGGAAGCATCGTTGAGATCAATGGCGAATGGTATATCTTCTATCACAGACAGACCAACAACGACTGGTATTCACGTCAGGGCTGCGCTGAGAAGATCGAGTTCACAGAAGACGGCCAGATCAAGCAGGCAGAGATCACATCCTGCGGACTTAACGGCGGACCGCTATCTGATATCGGAGAGTATCCTGCACACATCGCATGCAACATCTTCGACGACAGAAACAAGATGTATGTCGGCGAACCCAAGTCTGCAAACATCACGATGGACATCAGAAACATTGAGAACGGTCCTTCACATATCAGATGCATCGGTGACAACACCACAGTCGGATTTAAGTATTTCGACTTAAAGGGCGTAAAGGGATTGAGGATCACCACAAGAGGCTACGGCCAGGGTGAGTTCGAGATCAAGACCGCTATCGACGGTGAAGTATTGGGCAAGATCTCTGTCAGATTCTGTACCGCATGGGAAGACGGCACTGCAGAGTTCACTCTCCCCGACGGCGTATATCCGCTCTACCTCACATTCAAGGGCGGCGGAAGCGTATCACTCTTAAGCTTTGAATTTTTACATTGATTCAGTCGATTTTCTATACGTATAAAACTTATTAGAAATATCTCCTGAATTTTGCCCCCGGCTCCTCGCCTTTCGAGAGTCGGGGGCATGCTTTTGCCTGTATTTTTCGGTTTTTCTTTCAGGTTCATTTTAGGTTGGCCCCGTAAGATTAGGCCAAGAATCAAGAAATGAGGTCTGCAGGAAATGGCTTACCAGGATGTTTTCGAGAGATACGAACTCAAATACTTCCTAAACAGCTCCCAGAAAAAGGTGCTTATGAAGGAGATGGAAAACCGTATGAAGTTAGATCAGTACGGCAGGACCACCATCCGCAACATCTATTACGATACGGACAGCTTCAGGCTCATAAGGGATTCATTAGATCACCCGGTATACAAAGAGAAGTTAAGGATCAGGTCATACCAGAGAGCGGACATCGGAGACATGGTTTTCGTGGAGATCAAGAAAAAGTTCGAAGACGTTGTCTATAAAAGACGCGTGGCAATGCCAAAGATCTCAGCACAGGCCTGGATAGACTGCGGGAAAGAAATCCCCTTCCATTCACAGATAACCTCCGAGATAGACTACTTCATGGAATTCTATGAAGGTATCAGCGCGAAAGCATTCCTAAGCTACGAGCGCGAAGCTTATTCCGACGGTAAAGATCCCGAATTCAGACTGACACTTGATGAGAACATTCTGGCGCGCGATACGGAACTCGATCTCGGAAGCGACATCTGGGGCGTTCCCCTGCTCCCTCCGGACACAACTCTCATGGAAGTTAAGATCCACGGCGCGATGCCGATGTGGATGGCAAAGTTCCTGAGCGAAAACAACATCACTAAAGTCACTTATTCAAAATACGGTACCTATTACAAAGAGTACCTCATGAAAGATCAGAAAACAGAAAGGAGCGTCTGCTATGCTTAATATCTTTAATTCAGTAATTGCTTCAACAGGCATAACACCAGCTGTGTTTATAATCCTTGTATTAATCTCTCTGGGGCTTGGCGGGATCCTCGCCCTGATCCACACATATAAGAACGATTACACCAAAAGTTTTGTAATGACACTTGCCATCCTCCCTGCAGTCGTCGCAGTAGTTATCCTGATGGTAAACGGCAACATCGGCGCAGGTGTTGCAGTGGCAGGAGCATTCAGTCTCGTAAGATTCAGATCAGCTCCCGGAACGGCAAGGGAGATCGGCGCGATCTTCGCAGCCATGAGCACCGGACTCATTATGGGAATGGGATACATCGGATATGCGGTACTGTTCACGGCGCTTATCGGAATCGCAATGCTCGTATTCGCAAAGCTCTCGCTGGGCGAAAAGAAAACCTCACGCAAGATCCTTAAGATCACCATCCCGGAAAGCCTCGACTACTCGGATGTTTTCGATGACATCCTCAAAAACTACACCAAATCCTACAGGCTCAACCAGGTTAAGACCAGCAACATGGGTTCCCTGTTTAAGCTCAGTTACGAGATCGTCATGGCGGACGGATCATCCGAAAAGGAATTCATCGACAAGCTCCGTACCAGAAACGGCAATCTCGAGATCTCGGTATCAGAATACCAGACGCCTGTTACAGATCAGCTCTGATCCAACGGAGGATATAACAATGAAAAAGATAAAGACTGAAAATAAATTACTCGCGGCAATACTGACCGGCGCTCTGACAGTTTCGGCATTTGCTGCATGCTCCATCACCTCAGAAAGCACTTCCTCAAATAAGGAGACGGGAGCTGCTGAAACGCAGGCTTCCACAACCGAGACTTCGACAGCTCTCTCTTCTACGATATCAGAAAAGGATAAGGACCCCGGCTACGATGAAGCAACCGCAGAGTTTATCACACTAAACGGCAGCACGGCAGGTTCAGATTCATCTGCCGTCTCGATCAACGGCTCAGTCGTAACCATCAAGGGCAAAGGAACATTCGTCATCAGCGGAACACTCGACGATGGCTATATAGTTGTTGACGCAGGCGACTCCGACGACATACAGATCGTTCTCAAGGGCGTAAACATCACATCCTCTGATTATGCTGCCCTCTACTGCCTCAATGCGGATAACGTCTACATCACTCTCGCTGACGGCACGACGAACATTCTCAAGAACAGCGGCGAGTTTGATTCAAAAGACAAGAACAGCGTAGACGGTGCGATCTTCGCGAAAACAGATATCACCATTAACGGCACAGGCTCACTGGAAGTCATCTCAACGGATCACGGTATCGTAGGAAAAGATGACGTCACTATCACAGGCGGTACGGTTAAGGTCACAGCATCAAGTGACGGCATACAGGCTAATGATTCAGTTTCAGTACAGGAAGCGACGATCGACATTACCTGCGGCAAGGACGGCATCCAGGCAGATAACGATAAGGATGCTGCACAGGGATATGTATATATAGAGTCCGGAAACATCACCATCGCAGCTGATGACGACGGAATCACAGCATCCTCCACCCTTCAGATCGACGGCGGAACAATTGATATTACAAAGTCCTACGAAGGTCTCGAAGGAGAAACAGTAACGATCAACGGCGGTACGGTATCAATTGTATCCTCCGATGACGCAATCAACGCAGCGTCCGATTCTTCCTCCGAAACAATGAGAGATGACGGTGTAAGCAACATCCGTATCAACGGCGGCGACATCTATATCAGAAGTGAAGGCGACGGCGTGGATTCCAACGGAACGCTCGCCATGACAGGCGGAAACCTGACAGTAATGGGACCTACAAGAGGCGCCAATGGCTCGCTCGACGTAAACGGCAGCGCTACGATTACGGGCGGAACGGTAATCATGGCGGGAACTTCGTCGATGGCAACAAACTTCACTGATGCATCCCAGGGAACCATCCTGCTCTCTACAGGAAGCCAGTCTGAAGGATCAGAAATAAAGGTTACCGACAGTTCAGGAAACGTGATCATTGAAACAACGGCAGGCTGTTCTTACGAGTGCATCGTGGTCAGCAGCCCTGATCTAGTAACCGGAAATACCTATACGGTAACGGCAGGAAGCTATTCCGAATCCATTACGCTCAGCAGTAACATTTATGGTGCTGGTGGAATGGGCGGCCCCGGCGGCGGTTTTCCCGGCGGAGGAGATTTCCCCGGTGGTGGTCCGGGCGGATCCGGAAGGCCCGGTTTTTAAGAAAAACTAGAATAATAAACAAAAGGATAAGGATATCAATTAAAACTTAATCAAATGTCAGAAAATGCAGTAAAATAGCGTATTTGCGAACACTTTGAACGTTTTTTGACTTAAGGATTGAAAATATCGACAATTGAGTATAAAATTCATTCACATTCAATTCAAATTACGTTAAAACTACATTTAATTTATGTCGTTGAAATTTAATTTTGATTCCACTATACTTCAAGTATCAACTAAGACATTTTTCTATTCCTATTATCCCCATATTTGCGGCCACCCCTTACCGGGTGGTCGCTCCTATTATGGGGGATTTTTTATAGGAGCTTTATGAGTTTGCAGTTCTCTATGCCTACCTCCCAGAGTTCGGCCATTGTCCTGTGATTTACCTGGCAGATAATGGATGAATTCATGGCACCGTGCCCTACGATCAGGACATCCTTGCCTTCATTTACCAACGGATAGGCAATTTCTTCCAAAAAGCTTCCCGTGCGGGCAAAAACATCCTCCAGACTCTCAGCGCCGCCTACGGCCTTATAGTTCTCTGGATGGAAGAACAGTTCCCTTACGGGACATTCGGGCTTTTCATAGACATATTCGGTTCCTTCGTATTCACCGAATCCCATCTCCATGAGTCTGTCATCGTAGATAACGGGTATGTCTCTTCCCTCTAAAAGAAGTCTTGCTGTTTCTTTCGCTCTGATCAGAGGCGAACAGTAGCAGACATCGAAATTGATGTCCTTATAGCGCTCTCCTGCCTCTCTGGCCATCTTAATGCCCTCTTCATTAAGCGGAATGTCTGTCTTGCCCTGCAGTTTGTACTTGAGGTTCCAGTCTGTTTTTCCGTGTCTTATTATATAAAGCATTAATATAATTCCTTATCCTGTTGATTTTCGGGGATATTTTGCCACAAATCCTCCGTCTTAATCAAATCTTAAGTAGAATAGTTCTATTATATTAAGGTGTGTATCATTAAAATTGCATTATTCAAATGGGGCGAGGTGGAAACATGTACAACATTCTGATTTGTGATGACGAGAAAGATATCGTTAACGCGCTTAAGATCTATCTGCAGAATCCGGATTACAGATTATTCGAAGCAGGAAACGGTGTCGAAGCTGTCGAAATAGTTCAGAGAGAAGAGATCCATCTCATTCTGCTTGATATCATGATGCCGCAAATGGACGGGATAACAGCGATGGCAAAGATCAGGGAGAGTTACAACATGCCGATAATCCTTCTGACTGCCAAGTCAGAAGACCAGGACAAAATATTGGGACTCAACATCGGTGCTGACGATTACATCACCAAACCCTTCAATCCTTTGGAAGTCGCTGCCAGAGTAGGATCACAGTTAAGACGTTATACAAAATTGGGTTCGGGTACGGCAAGCACCTCTGCCCTCTCGGTAGGTTCCATCGAACTCGACAATAATTCCAAGACTGTAGCGGTCGACGGCAAAAGCGTAAGCCTCACACCCAAGGAATTCGATATCTTAAAGCTCCTTATGGAGCAGCCCGGGAAAGTGTTCTCCCCCAAGGAAATATACCGCAAGGTATGGGGAGAGGATTCTTTCGCAGGTGACAACACCGTTGCAGTGCACATCAGACACTTAAGAGAAAAAATCGAGATCACACCCAATGAACCCAGATACATCAAGGTAATCTTCGGACAGGGTTATAAGATCGAAAAAGGAAGAAGCTAATGGAAAAGAAGACGAATTATTTTTGGAGAACGGTTGCGGGCAAGTCCCTTCTGTTCCTGCTAATTAATATCTTACTGCTTGTCTCGTTTGCGTGTGTATGCGCTGCTGTCACCTGTATTCAGGAAGACCTCTACAACATTACGGAAGAGGAATTCTACCAGCATAAGAGCGAAGCTACCATCTACTATAACGTAATGAGCAGCACCGAGAACCTCATGAGCATCAAGCGCTATTCTTTTGAAAACTTAAGTCTTGAGGTTACTGATGCAAACGGAAAGATAATTTCAGCCACAGCTGACTTCAATGATGCTGAGGCAACAGCCGGACAGTCAGGCAAATACGAGCATTCTGATCTCTATACTTATGACCTCCAGCTCGTATACGGCAAAGACGGCAAGATCAAGAGCATTCACGGACTGACGACATCTGACGATGACATTATCGTCAATGCTACCGTAAAAGCATATGCTGATCCGGTATCGTTCACGCAGTACACCACTTTCGACAAGGAGATCATCCATTTTGTAATCAGCGTGCGCTATGTGGTCTACCCTGTAGCCTTCGTCTGCGTTATCGGAGCCATCGCTGCATACATCGCACTCATCTGCGTTGCAGGCAAAAAGCCTGACTCGGAAGAAGTCGTTCTCGGCCCTATGGGCAAGGTTCCTTTCGATGTGCTCGCAATGGTCACACTCTTTGTAACCATGTCGATGTTCATCATCTCGGGAGCAACAGCCGGACTGGCTACGGTATTTATCTTCGGTATTGCATTCTTCGCATTCATAAATGCAATGCTCGGCCTCAGCGTAAGCCTTGCTGCACGAGTAAAGCGCCGCGAACTCATCAAAGGCACTCTCGTATATATCGTCATAAGGCTAATATTCAAGGCGATCTTCGCAATTCCTCTCGTATGGAGAACCGTGGTTATTCTTGCAGCAATAGCATTTATGGAATTCGTCATCATCATGGCTTCAGGTGCTGCACCGGAAGTACTTGTTATGGGATGGTTCCTTGAGAAGATCGTTGTCTATCCCTTTATCTTCTACATCGCCCTGATGCTCAGAAAGCTCAAGATCGCAGGAGATAAGATCGCTGAAGGCGACATCACATACCGAGCAGGAACAAAGGGACTCTGGGGCGACTTCAGGAAGCATGCCGATAACCTAAATGCGGTATCAGATTCCGTAACCATCGCCGTAGACGAAAGACTCAAGTCCGAGAGAATGAAGACAGAACTCATCACCAACGTCTCTCATGACATCAAAACTCCTCTTACTTCGATCATCAACTATGCATCCCTGATCGGTACCACAGACCCCTCCGATCCGAAGATGGCAGAGTATTCGGAGGTTGTAGTAAGACAGTCAGATAAACTCAAGAGACTTATCGAGGACCTCGTTGAAGCCTCCAAGGCTTCAACGGGCAACCTCGAGATCGTTCCCGCACCGCTCGACTGCTGCACATTCGTGTCCCAGACAGCCGGAGAATATAAGGAAAAGGTTGAGGATGCAGGACTGACACTCATCTCTTCCGCACCTGAAGAACCCGTACTCATAATGGCTGACGGCAGACGCATGATGAGGATCTACGACAACCTCATGAACAACATCTGCAAATACGCACAGCCCGGCACAAGAGTTTACCTGACGCTGGAAGTAATTGACGGACAGGCGGTAACGACATTCAAGAACACATCGAGCGCAGAGCTTAATATCAGCGCAGACGAACTGGTCGAAAGGTTTGTACGAGGTGACAAATCGCGTAACACCGAAGGAAACGGTCTGGGCCTGTCGATCGCAAAGAGCATGACAGAGCTCCAGGGAGGTAAATTCGATATCTCCATTGACGGAGACCTGTTCAAAGTAACCCTGTCCTTCCCCGTAACGGAAGTTCCCGAATCAATCGAATAAATAATAGTAAAGCCTAAAGACTCCGGTCTTTAGGCTTTTTCTTTTGAACCTGATTTAGCGGCGATTGCGACCAGCTTGGTCCTCTCTTCAAACTTCTCTTTGAGGACGTTATCCTTCAGCGCATTGAAGTTTACGAGGAACATCTTGACGAGCGTTCTTACCATTGCTCCGGATTCATTCCTTATCTGTCCCATGCGTTCGATCATGGCCCTGGTGCCCTTGATGCCAACCTTGCTCATTGAGCTTAGATACTCGCATCCTGATGCCTCGAAAACAGAGAACAGCTCATCTACGAATATTTTACGGTCTTCGAAGCTCATGTCATTTAACCAGATGCTCATTGTCTCATCGAAAGTATCACTTATCTTGTCCGTACACATGCAGGTCTCAAAGTTCTTGCCTTCGACCTGCCATGACATCGGATCATGCTGCATGATACCAAGTTCGTTACTTTTTACTACCACAGGCTCCACTGAATTCTCAAGAAGCCTTCCGATAATGGATGTCTCAGGAATAAATTTTGAGATCCTGGGGATGACCGTTTTAAACTTCTCGGATTCCATAGCTTCGTGATTAAATCCCGGGCCGTCAAAACTGTATACGTGTTCGATCCTTGAGGCTATCTCTGAATCGGCAGTCGTTGCCGCATAAATTGCGAGATGTCCGCCCTTGGAATGTCCTCCCAGACGGATCTTATCGAGCCTTCCCTCGGTTACGTCGCGGAGATATTTCTCTGCCTCATCCTCGGCAGGTACGGTCATAAAGCTTAAATTGAAGTCTTCCTTCCACCCTATGACAGTATCATCTGTTCCTCTGAATGAGATGAATGAAGTTCCGTCAGACAAGTCTATCTCAACTGCGGCAAACTGGATCTCACGTGAGATATCAGTGTCGTCTACGAAGTTCAGGAGATACGCATTCTTAAATCTGTCGGTTCCGGCAAGTGCCCTGAACATTGAAGGAGCAAAATTGATAAACGATTTATCCTGAGCAAGTTCTTCGTCCGAATGAATGGAAAAGAATTTATTGGCTGCTTCTTCGACAGTTATTATTCCCTCACCTTTTCCGGGAACAACGCCCTTGAAATCCACATAAGACAGGCATGACAAAATGAGAGCATCAATGCTGTTAAAGGGGTCCTGATAAAGCGAAAGATCTCCGCGCCATGCCAAATAATCAATAATATTGCTCATATGGTAATTATAATCCCTTTCGAGATAAAAGTCCGTGAAAAAAGAGGTTGCCTCATGTGAGACAACCTCTTGAAATTACTCTATGTAGCAGTAATAGCTTATCTTTTTCCTGTTTTGATCGTAAGATCCTCAAGGAATCCCTTAGGACTTCTGATCTCAAGTTCACCTTCAACCTGAACGATGAGGTCATTAGCAACACCTGTAAGGATCAGTACTGAAGTACCTGCGAACCAAACATTCTGGAAACCTGTTAAGATTCCGATGACTGTAGGAACGATGCAGACCAATACGAGGAAGAATGCTTCTACCCAGTTCAGTCTGTGAGCTGTTGACTGAATGAACTCAGTTGTAGGCTTACCGGATCTGATACCGTTGATCATACCACCGTTCTTATTGATGCTGTTTGCAATCTCAATAGGATGGAAGTTGATTGCGGTATAGAAGAATGTGAAGCCGATGATAAGTAAGAAGTAGATTACATAGTACCAGGGGCTTCCGGTAAAGCTGTTCTTCAACCAGAGGACTACCTTGTTTGTGCTGTTGCTGAAGAACAAAGTAATGATGATTGAAGGGATTGCCAAAAGTGACATTGAAAAGATAACAGGCATAACGCCGGACATATTAACCTTGAGAGGAATATAGTCCTTGTTACCACCGCGCTGCTGTCTGCCGATAACCTTCTTTGAGTACTGCACGGGAATTCTTCTCTCTGCGTTCTGAACATAGAGAACGAAGACGATGATCGCAATTGAAACAACTGCAACTGCGATGAAAACAAGAAATCCAACCAATGCTCCAAGAACGCGGTTCTCAATCATTGTTGAGATATCAACACTCTTCGCAAAGAGTGTCTTTACCATGTCAGGAAGACGGGTAACGATACCTGCGAAGATGATCATTGATACGCCGTTGCCGATACCCTTATCGTTGATCTTCTCACCTAAGAAGACAACGATAGCGGCACCTGCCGTAAATGAAGCAATAACAACGCCGGCGTTGAGCCATGTAGGCAGGCTCGTATTGAGCGCCGAACGTGTTGAATAGCAGAACAGGCATGCCTGGACCAATGCCAGACCCATAGCCGAATAACGCGTGATCTTGTCCATCTTCTTTCTGCCGGACTCACCTTCTTTGGACATGTCTTCCAAAGCAGGAATTACGACAGTCAGGAGCTGGATGATGATGGATGCGTTAATGTACGGGGAAACACCCATGGACAAAATTGAAGCGTGGGCAAGACCACCACCTGAGATAATGTCCATGATGCTGCCGAGCTGGCCCCACTGATTGATAAGCTGAGTGAAGATTTCACTGTCGATACCAGGAACAGGTACGAGGCCGCCAAGCATGAAGATGCCCAGGATCATGAAGGTATAGAGCAGTCTTTTACGTATAGACTCTACACGAAAAGCGTTAACTGCTGTATCGAAAATACCGTTCATGCCTATTAACCCTCCGTAGCCGTGCCTCCGGCCTTTTCAATCTTCTCCTTAGCTGTAGCAGTGAACTTAACAGCTTTTACATCGAGCTTCTTTGTGAGCTCGCCGTTACCGAGAATCTTAACGCCGTCGTTAACCTTAGGAAGAGTGATAACACCCTTCTCAGCGAGAGCCTTAGCATCTACTGCTGTACCGTTATCGAAAACTTCAAGATCTCCAACGTTAACTTCAATGTATGCAGGAGCAAATCTCTTATTGTTGAAGCCTCTCTTAGGGAGTCTTCTGTAAAGGGGCATCTGACCACCTTCGAAACCAGGTCTTACGCCGCCGCCTGAACGAGCGTTCTGACCCTTGTGGCCACGGCCGGATGTCTTACCGTTACCGGATCCGGGACCTCTTCCCTTACGATATGCCTTTTCGTTGCCTGCGGAAGTCATTTCATTGAGCTTCATGTGGCACCTCCATTAATTCTCTTCTACGGCTACGTAGTTAACAGCCTTTTTGATCATGCCGCGTGTAGCCTCATTGTCAGCCTTCTCAACAGTCTGACCGATCTTCTTTAAGCCCAAAGCTCTTACTGTAGCCTTCTCGGACTCTCTTGCCTTATTAATGCTTTTGACAAGCGTAATCTTAATGTTAGCCATTTGAGCGGGCCTCCTTACTTAATCTCGTCAACGGACTTACCGCGAAGTCTTGCAACTTCTTCTACGGACTTCAAGGACTTGAGGCCCTCGATAGTAGCGTTGACCATGTTATTAGGATTGTTGGATCCGATAGACTTTGTACGGATATCTGTGATACCAGCGAGTTCGCATACTGAACGAACAGGACCGCCGGCGATAACACCGGTACCGTTTGCAGCAGGCTTCATAACGATGTGAGCTGCAGCGAATTCACCGATTGTCTCGTGAGGGATTGTACCGTTAACGATAGAAACATCAACGATGTTCTTCTTAGCTTCTTCGATACCCTTTCTGATAGCGTCCGGAACTTCGGTGGACTTACCGATGCCCTTACCTACACGACCCTTTCTGTCACCGATAACTACGAGAGCAGCAAATCTCATGTTCTTACCGCCCTTAACAGTCTTGGAAACACGG
>JAEEGJ010006628.1_pt1 | contig 34417 bp, 32 predicted proteins | sample 8958761 | NCBI WGS metagenome assembly JAEEGJ01 (sample SAMN16246546, study PRJNA631951) | gut metagenome | biome: gut microbiome; feature: rumen; material: RS-attached | host: Bos | place: Iran: Karaj | collected 2018-10
ATTCGCCCCGCGAGGTAAACATACGGTACGGCTCGTCGACACCTTGGTGACAAGGTCGTCGATGAGCACACCAATATACGCTTGGGAACGTCCGAGGATGAACGGCGCGCGACCCTGAAGTTTCAGCGAGGCATTGATGCCCGCCATCAAACCCTGACAGGCGGCCTCCTCATAACCGGTAGTGCCATTAATCTGGCCAGCAAAATAGAGATTCTCGACACGCTTGGTCTCAAGGGTATAGACCAACTGCGTGGGAGGGAAGTAGTCGTACTCGATAGCATAACCCGGCTTAAAGATGCGGGCCTGCTCGAAACCTTCGATGCTATGCAATGCCTCAAGCTGCACCTCGAGAGGAAGCGACGAGGAGAAGCCGTTGAGGTAATAGCTCTGCGACCGCCACCCTTCGGGCTCCACAAAGAGCTGGTGATGGTCTTTGTCGGCAAAGCGATCGATCTTATCCTCGATGGAAGGACAATAGCGCGGACCTCGCCCTTGTATGCGGCCAGTGAACATCGGCGAACGAGAGAATCCCGTGCGCAGGATGTCGTGTGTGCGGAGGTTGGTATTAGCAATATAGCAGGGCTTCTGCTCTGCAAGAGGCTTGGTATCAGAGAAGGAGAACTTGGCGGGATGCTCGTCACCCGGCTGCATCTGAAGTGGCGAGAAAGCGATGGGGCGGCCGTCGATGCGGACTGGCGTACCCGTCTTAAGACGCTGCACTTCGAACCCCAGCTCACGCAGTTGGTCGGACAGTCCCACAGCCGGGGCCTCCCCTACCCAGCCGCCACTCCAGGAATCCTCTCCTATATAAATCTTACCATTGAGGAAAGTGCCACTGGTGAGCACCACGGCGCGCGCCGGGATGCGGTGTCCCATGCGGGTCAGGACCCCCGACACGGCATTGCCGTCGAAGGTCAACCCTGTCACCTCATCCTGCCACAGCGATAGGCCCGGGATAGACTCGAGCACCTGACGCCAATTAAGCGAGAACATCATCCGGTCGCACTGTGCACGAGGACTCCACATGGCTGGTCCTTTAGAGAGGTTGAGCATGCGGAACTGGATGGCCGAGCGGTCGGTCACGATGCCCGACCAGCCGCCGAGGGCGTCAATCTCGCGTACGATTTGTCCCTTGGCCACACCTCCCATAGCTGGGTTGCACGACATCTGACAGATATTGTCGAGCATCTGTGTGACCAGCAGCACCCGGGCGCCAAGCTTGGCGGCAGCGGCAGCGGCCTCGGCGCCGGCATGACCAGCCCCCACAACCACAATATCATATTCATCAAATGTCATAGAACATGGTATTTACACTTCTCGTTCCACGCGAAACATCTCATCCCACAACTTTAATGCTTCCTCCTCCTGGCGACGCATCTCAACGGCTTCCCCCTCACTCTTATCACCCTGCCCAAGCAGGTGCAGCACCCCATGGATGATGACGCGTCGCAACTCCTGCTCAAACGAAACGTTCAACTTCTCGGCATTCTCCTCTACCCTCTCGACGCTAATCATGATGTCTCCCGAGATGAGGTTGCCGGCCACATAGTCGAAAGTAATGATGTCGGTGTAGGTGTCGTGATCAAGGTAACGTCGGTTGGCTTCGAGCTCATGCTCATCGTCGCAAAAAAGGTAGTTGATATTGCCCACCGTCATTCCGCGTCGCACAATTACCTCGGCAATCCATTTTCTGATTTTTTGCTCCTCTGGGAGCTCAAAATCCACAGATTGTATAGCGAAACGGATAGCCATTGAATTGCATTTATATTATTGATTTCCAGTCTTATAACTGAACTAATCCAGAATCTATTCCTCAAAATGCAGCCCGCATTTCGCGTCCACCGGCATCATTGTACACAACAAACGGAGGAAAACGAGGAATCGGGTCACGCTGCCACCAGGGCGAAATGAGCTTGCAGGACAGATACCCTCTCCAAGGCGTCGGCGGGGTCGATACCGTTGACCGCGAACTCGAGGCGTACCTGTCGTCCACCCTCCGAGAAGGTCATGCGGTCGGCGAGCGACTTCATCACAAAGATACCCTCGCCGCACTTCTCGTCATCCGAAGGCAGCTGACCGTAACGTGCGTAGTCAAACCCCTCGCCCTCGTCAGTCACCTCAACATAGAGACCTCCGCGGCAGGTGCCGAATTCGAGCGACACCTTCTTGTCAGCCTCTTCATGGTTGCCATGTACGATGGCGTTCTTCACCGCCTGCACGGCCGCGAAGGAGACCGTCGAATAGTAATTGCCTACGTTGCACTCGCGGCAGAAGTGGAACAGACGCTCCTCAACCATCGGCAAATTAGACATATCTGACTGTATTATAAGCGTTTCCTTCATCTCTTCGGGGTTTGTATTCCGCAGCAAATATACAAAAATAATCCTTAGCCAGTAGGAAAATACAAAAATTGTTAATAAATCAGACCTGTTATTTATAGAAATAATCGTTGACTTTGTCGCGGTAGAACGGAGACAATGAGGGCGGTACGGTGCGCAGCTGGTCGGTAGCGGGTTGCAGCTGCCGATTGTACTTCTCGAGCTCGGCCGGGGTGGGTTGGCTATAGAGTTCGCCAGCCTCGTGGCTCTCGCGACGCTCCTCCTTCTCACGCTGCATTTCGGCGCGTTCGTGCTCCAGCAAGCGGGTCATGATCTGTTGCTGGCGCTGGATGGTCTGGCGGGTGATGGTGCGGTTGACGAGGTCTGTCTCGGTCTGCTCCATCTGACGCATCATCTGGTCTATCTCGCGGGCCAACTTGCTATTGCCAGCGTCGCCCTCCTTGAGTTCCTGTCCGTACTCCTGCATCATGCGGCGAATCAGCTCCTGCTGAGCCGCCATACGGGTGAACTCCTCGCTCATCTGCTGCCCCTGCCCTATCTTGTGGCGTCCATCGGGCTTATTGCCCTGCTTGTCGAGCTGTTTTTTGAGCGCCTCCATCTGCTTGTTGAGTTCCTGCTGCATCTGACGCATCGACTTAGGCGACGGCTTTCCCTTGCCAGGCTTGCTGCACTGGCTGTTGCTCTTGTTGGGGTTTTTGCATTGTCCGTTCTTTTTCTTCTGTGCATTCTGCCGCATCTGGTTCTGCATCTGGTCGAGACTCTCGGCCAGCACAAGAGCCAGGTTGTTGAGCGAGGTCATGCTGTACTGCATCGAACGGGCCGCCTGCGAGTTCTTGTAGTTGCCGTAGAAGGTCTGGTTCATATTCAGCAGCTCGTTGAGCGAGCGTGTGGTGGCGCTGTTCACCTCGCCCACCTCCTTGGTGATGGCGGTGGCCACCTGCAGCTGGCGTTTGGCCATGGCCCGCAGCGAGTCCTCGACGCCGCGGAAGTCGTCCTTGACGCGGTTCTGGCGCGTGATGACGGTCTGGTACCTGGGATCCTGGATGTAGGTGTTATTGACCTCGGCGATGAGCTCCTCCTGGTTGAAGGAGAGCTGCACGAGGTTCTTCAGCAGCTGGCGCACCTGCTCGGCGTCTTCGGCCATATCCTGCTGCTCGGCATCGACCTGTGCTTCAGCCAGGGCCTCGCTGAGTTGTTCCATCTCGTCGGCAGCCTGCTTCTGCTGCTTGCCGGCATCCTTGTTCTTGCCCTTCTGCAGGCTCTGCTGGGCTTCCTGCTGGTGCTGCTCCACCTGCTGTTCGAGCTCCTGCGGCACCTTAAAGTCGGTCGAGGGGTCGAGCTCCTTGTAGTCCTGCTTTATCTGGTCAATATCTTGTTTCAGCTGCTGGAAACGGCCGCTGAGCTCCTGCTGGCGCTGCTGGAGGCCTTCCCGATCCTTCTTGTCGGCCTGCTCTGTCTGCTGCCCCAGATCGCGCTGTTCCTCGGCCAGACGGTCCATCTTCTGGATGGTCTGCTCCACCTTCTTCTCTATCTCCAGCCGCTTCATGAGTTCGATATTCTGGTCGAGCTGGCGTTCGAGTTCGGCGTTGTCGAGCTTGAGCTGTTCGAGCTGCTGCTGCACCTTCTTCTTGTCGAGTTCCTGCATCATGCGCTCAATCTCGGCCATGGTCTCTTTCATCTTCTCGTCCATCACCTCGTTCATCAGACGGTCCAGCTCGCGCTGCTTCTCCATCAGCTGCTCGCTCTGCTCGCGGTACTTCTGTTCCAAGCGGTTGTTCTCCTGGATTTGCTGCTGCATCTGTTGCATCATCTGGCGCACCTGCTTCTGCTTCTCCTGAATTTGTTGGAGGTCCTGCTTGTCCTGCCAGTTGAGCTCCTTCTTGTCCACCAGACGGCGCATCATCTCGTTGATTTCCTCTTGCAGACGCTGCAGCTCGCTCATCTGTGTCTCGGCGCTCTGGCGCACGTCTGTGCGGTTCTGCTCCAGCAGGCTGTCCAGGGCCGCCTCGTCGGGCACCTTCACCTCGAACACATCGGAGCGGGTGGTCTTGGGGCCATGGATGGCGTCGTTGTCCGACACCTCGAACCAGTAGGAGAGCACGTCGCCCGGGGCGAGTGTGAGTTCGGCGGTATTAAATGAGAAGTAGAATTCCTGCGAGGCGCCTTCACCAAGGCCTATTTCAGCCTCACTGACGGCATTTCGGGCGGTATCGGAGGGATTGGCGGTGCGATGAATAAAAACAAGCCGTGAGAAGCCGTAATCGTCCTTGACGCGTCCGCGGAAGAGGCGGCGGTCGGGGTGCAGCGAGTCGAAGAGCTCCTCGACGGCTATCATCGGGGCGGCGTCGGCGATGGCGGAGAGCGTGTAGCGCAGCGTGTCGGAGGAATGATGAGCGATGAATGATGAATGATGAACTTTGCTGACGCAGAAGGAATAGTCTGTGGTCTCCATGATGCGGCGCGAGAACTCCACGCGGCCGTTGGCGTCGGGGGCGAGCGAGATGTGGGAAGTGGGAAGCGTGAAGTGGAGGCTGTCGGCATCCTGTGTCTGGAAGAGCCAGCGCACGGTGGTGCCTTCGGGCACGGCGGCATCGCCGAGATTCACCACAGTCTCGCTTTCGCGGCCCGTATATGCAGGGTAGGAGAGGACCATGCGGAACGAAAGCACGGCGGGGTTGGGCAGCACCTCGAGGGTGTAGTCCTCCGACGTCACGCCGCCGCCCTCGAGAGTGAATGTCTGCGAACGGTTGAGTTGACGGAAGACATAGGAGAACTGCGACGGAGAGGTGGCCTGCATGCGGTAGCGGCGTCCTTCGATGCGGAGGAAGACCTCGGCCGGCACAGCTTCGCCCTCGGTGGCGACCTCAAGGGTGAAGTCGTCGCCCTGCATGGCCGTGAGGCTGGGGTTGAGCACACGGAAGCGGAACGGAGCGGGACGCTCGAAGGTGGTGGTATAGTTGACGATGCGCTTGGAGGGCTCAGTGACCGTCTGCGGGGCCAAGATCAGCAGCAAGGCGATGACCACAAGGGGCGGGAGGGCGTACTTCAGGTAGCGGTGGTTGCCCTTGAGGTTGATGGCGTTGAGGAACGGCACGGGACGCAGCTGGGCGGTTTTCTGCTCGATGGCGGCAAGGAGCAGGTCGTTAGTGCTCGGCGAGGGACTTTCCATCAGCTGCAGCAGGTTGAGCAGCTTGTCGCTCACTTCGGGGAAGTGGCGGCCGATGATGCGCGCCGCTTCGTCGTGGCCGATGCGCTTGCCCAAGCCCTGCATTTTCAGCAGCGGGCGTACCACGAACCACGCCAGCACCGCAGCCACCGCAGCGATGCCCACCCAGAAAACGATGCCCCTGGCGACCGGCGGCAGCCAGCCGAAGTACTCCAGCAAGATGGCCGCGAGGAAAAGCGTGAAGACGATGCCGACAGCATACAACACACCTCGAATCAGGAGGTTCTTGTAATACTTCCGGATGAAGGCGTCGAGCGCCTGCAAGATGTCTGACGGCTGCGTCACAAATCAGTGACTTACTGCTTCTGCCCAGCCTTTATAGAAGCATTGACGGTCTTGTTGTAGTAGGCCTCTTCCCACGTTGCCTTGAGTGAACCGCTCACCTCGGCAACAGTAGCCTTGGCCCAGCCGTAGTGTATGCCGTCGGCCAACTTCACACGCAGACCCACATAGAACGTGCCGGGAACGATGTTGTAGACAAATGATGCATCGCCGTAGGAAAAGTAGCCGTTAGGTGTCATATTACTGCCAATCTCTTTGTCCAGCGCAAGGGTAGCGATATGATCCCATTCCTGCTCAGACACGGTGACGACGTTGGTGCCGGTCTCGGCATTGTACGGGTCGAAAGTCAGTCCGCTGTTCTCGAACTCGGAATAGGTGATGCGGTATTCAAGCGTACCGTCGCCATTAAAGTCAATGCCAAGAACATCCTCGAAAGCATCGAAAGTACCGTTGCCTATTGCAGCCATGGCAATGGTGCTGACGGGAGCGGGGGTACCGCCACCACCGTTGTTGCCGCCGCCGTTATTTGTGGCAGTGTTGGTGTTATTAGTGGCTTCTTCCTTGCTGCAAGAGACAGCGGTGAGCATCATCAATGCTACCGCAAAATAGAGAATCTTCTTCATGATGTCGATGTTTTTACGTTTGTTTGAAATTGCAAAGATACTACTTTTTACCAACATGGTGAAAAATATTTTGCCAATTGGACTAACTTTAGTACTTTTGCAAAAAAATACAAGAGCCATATGCAACAAGTAATCATAATCACCGGTGCCTCGTCGGGCTTCGGCAAGGCCACCGCCGAAATGCTTGCAGCCAAGGGAAACACCGTCTACGGCCTCTGCCGCCGTGCGATGCAGGACACCACTATAAAATACCGCCAGTGTGACGTGCGCGACCGCGAAAACATACACACTGTTGTGGAGCAGATTGTTGCTGAGCAGGGTAGGGTGGACGTGCTCATCAACAACGCTGGCATGGGCATCGGCGGAGCACTGGAGCTGGCCTCCGAGGAGGAGATAGACATGCAGATGGGCACCAACTTCATGGGTTGCGTCAATATGTGCCAGGCGGTACTACCGTACATGCGCAAGGCGCGCAAGGGCAAGATTATCAACCTCAGCTCGATAGGCGGCGTAATGGGATTGCCTTACCAAGGCTTCTACTCAGCATCGAAGTTCGCCATCGAGGGTTTTACAGAAGCCCTTGCCGCCGAGGTCACGGGCTTCGGCATCCGCGTCTGCATGGTCGAGCCGGGCGACTTCGCCACAGGCTTCACCGGCAGCCGCAAGAACAGCCAAGCCACCATGGACGACCCCGACTACGGCCCCATCTTCAAGCGCAGCCTCGCCATCATCGAGAAGGAGGAGAACGGCGGCCTGCAGCCCGAGGTGCTGGCCCGCCGCATCGTCAAACTCGTCGAGAAGAAGAAGCCGCCCCTGCGCAACGTCGTCGCCAACCTCGAGCAGTGGCTCTCCACCGTCATCAAACGCGTCCTGACGGGAAACCAAATGGTAGGAATACTAAGGGACTACTATAAATCCTAGAATTAAGTCCCAAGCTACATTTTACAACGCTTTGCCGAAGACGGCGCGCTGCATCAGGGGCTTGGTGCTGTACTGCGTCTCCCAGATCTTCACGGCTTCGTTGCCGATAATCTGGGGGTTGGTATAAGCGGTATGCACACCATGCTTGATGGCGGCTTCGTTCATGTCACAGTAGTAGATGCTGTGGACACCGCGCTTCTGCCAGTCGGGCAACACGCCGTTGAGGAGTAGGTCAATTGTGTCGAAGTGCTTGAGGTCGTGCAGGATGTGATACCAACCGAAGGGGAAGAGCTTACCGTTAGCTTTCTTGTAGGCCTTGGTGAGATCGGGGATGGAGAGGCCGAAAGCGACGAGCTTGTCGTTCTCGTCGACCACAAACTGCACAAAGTCCATGTTGACAAAGGGGAAATACTCGTCAATATAGACCTTGATCTCCTTCTCGGTCATGGGCACGAAGTCGTAGAGGTCCTTGAAGGAGTCGTTGATGGCGTGGAAGAACTGCCAAGCATAGGGGATAAGCTCCTTGCGGCGTTTGACTTTGACGAGCTTGAGGTGATACTTCTCCATGATGAGCTTGTTGAGGCGACCCACCTTGTCGGGCACCGGTTGGTTGGCCTGCATAGAGTACTGCTGCCAGCGGCATTTTATCTCGTAGCCGGCGCGCTCGATGAAGCGCACATAGTATTCCGGGTTGTAGAGGGTGGAGGTGTTCTGGCGAGCGTCGAAGTTGTCGATAGCCCAGCATTCCTTGTCCATATCGGTGAAGCCGAAAGGCCCCTCAATCTCGTTCATACCGTTGGCGCGGCCATATTCTATCACCTTGTCAAGCAGTGCGTTGAAGACGTCGTAGTCCTCGACGAAGTCGAACCAGCCAAAGCGGACAGCCTTCTTGTTCCAGTGTTCGTTGACGGTGCGGTTGATGATGGCGGCCACACGGCCCACCACCTTGCCGTCGCGCAGGGCGAGGTAAAGTTCACGTGAACAGTGCTCCAGCGAGGGATTCTTCTCTGTGAGGAGGTTGATTTCATCAAAGTCTAGCGCCGGAATGTAGGAGGGCACATCCTTGAAGAGACGGTTGGGAAAAGCAATGAAGCGGCGCAGGTCGCGGCGGGAACTGACGGTTTTGATTACGATGTCAGACATGATGCAACAGGTTTCAAATAATTTGCAAAGATACAAACATTTTCGAAACCATGGTATTTTTTCTTTGTTTTTTTGCACCACAGCCCATCATCATGAACGCACCTGCACCGTATCTTCACCCTATCATCACCGTCTGCGGTCGGAGGGGGTACGGAGGGGGTATGCCGATGGTACGTTGTTGATACGGTGATGATAGGGAGATATGTCGGAAAATCAGCCTATTATAAAATGGCATTTTTTGACGTTTTTTTGTGCTTTTTGAAAGAAAAATCGTATCTTTGCATCCGGTTTTTGACGACGTCACAATGACGGAATTGGTTATTTTCGACTTCGACGGGACGCTGGGAGACACCCGGCAGAAGATTGTGGACATGCTGCAGCGCGTGATGCGCGAACGGGGGCTGTCGGTAGCGCCCGACGACGCCTGTGCCGCCACAATCGGCATACCGCTGACTGGGGCTTTCCTGCGGCTGTTCCCCGGCATGACCGAAACCGAAGCCGAGGAGTGTACAGAGACCTACCGCGTGCTGTTCGAGCGGCATCGCAAGGAGCTGGTACCAGAGCTGTTCCCGCATGTGAGGGAGACTCTTGAACAGTTGAAAAACAGCGGCATACGAATGAGCATCGCCTCGTCGCGCACCAGCGCCTCGCTTTGGGCATTTCTGGACGACATGGGGCTGAAGGGATACTTCGAGTATGTCATTGGCGCACAGGACTGCGCAGAGCACAAGCCGTCAGCCTTGCCCGTACTGGCTACGCTGGAACGGCTGAATGTAAGGAGGGAACGTGCCGTGGTGGTGGGCGACATGCCTGTAGACATCCTGATGGGATGCAACGCCGGTTGCCGCACCGTGGCCGTCACCTATGGTAACAGCAACCGCGCCGACCTCACGGAGGCCGGCGCGGATTATGTCATTGACGATATCAGAGAACTATTACAGCACCTCTAATTTCTTGAATGCCTTGTAGATCTTCTCTACGCCTGTGTCAATCTGCTCATGGGTGTGTGTGGCCATGAGTGCGAAGCGGATGAGCGTCTCGTCGCTGGGCACAGCCGGCGAGATGACGGGGGTCACGAAGACGCCGTTCTCCAGCAGCTCATGGGTGATGGTGAAGGTCTTCACATTGTCGCGGATGAAGAGCGGGATGATGGGGGTGGAGGTATTGCCAATCTCGAAGCCGAGGTCTTTGAAGGCCTTGAGGGCGTAGCGCTGGTTGTCCCAGAGGGCGGCATTGCGCTCGGGCTCGGTGCGCATAATGTGCAGTGCTTCAAGCACCGAGGCGGTGCTGGCGGGGGTGATTGAAGCGGTGAAGATGTAGGGACGGACGCTGTGTTTCATCCAGTTGATAGTGTCCTTGTCGGCCGCGATGAAGCCACCCACCGAGGCGAGGCTCTTGCTGAAGGTGCCCATGACGAGGTCGACATTGGGAAGCATGTTGAAGTGGTCGCAGGTGCCGCGGCCTTCGCGGCCAAAGACGCCGAGACCGTGGGCCTCGTCGACCATCAGGGTGGCGCCGTAGCGGTTGCAGATTTCAACCATCTTGTCGACGTGAGCCACGTCGCCCTCCATTGAGAAGACACCGTCGGTGACTACCAGCTTGGCGGCCTCGACAGGCACCTTCTGCAGGACACGTTCGAGGTCGGCCATGTCATTGTGACGATATTTCTGAGTGTTGGCGATGGTAATGAGTCGGCCTTCCATGATGCTGGCGTGAACGCGCTCATCATAGAACAGGTAGTCGCCGCGGCCGCAGATATTGGGGATGACGCCGCTGTTGGCCAGGAAACCTGCCGAGAAGAGCATGACGCCGTCCTTGCCAAGGAAGGCAGCCAGCTCGTCCTGCAGCTGAATGTGGATGTCAAGCGTACCGTTGAGGAACGGAGAACCGGCACATCCGGTTCCGTACTTGTCGATGGCGCGCTTGGCGGCTTCCTTCAGACGCGGGTCGTTGGTAAGGCCAAGATAGGAGTTGCTGCCGAACATCAAGACAGGGTGGTCATAGCCAGTGACATAGACCTCGGTGTTCTGTGGGCTGCAAATGGGTGTGAAGTAAGGATAAATACCCAGGGCTCTCATCTCCTGGGGATAGGTGTATTGAGCTAACTTTTGACGTAGTGGCTTCATACTTTAATTGTTAATTTTAAAGTGCAAAGTAACGAATTTTTTGGCGATTATGCCAAAATTAAAATGTTAAAAGTGAATGCATAGCCTCGGTCAGACTGCTCGCACCTATTCTAAATGTCTGTTTATTAATGTATTCTTCCCCGAGAATGCGCGTGGCCAATTCGGCATAGGCAAGGGCATCTTCGGGTTTTCGGATGCCTCCCGCGGCCTTGAAGCCGACGGAATTTTTAGTTTTTTTAAGATTATCGTTAATGACGTTTAACATAATTTCGGCCGCATCAAGGGTTGCACCAGTGGCAATCTTGCCAGTGGAAGTCTTAATGAAGTCGGCTCCTCCGTCGATAGCTAGTTGTGCCGCTTTGGCGATGAGGGCAGGGGAGGGGAGTTCTCCCGTTTCGAGGATGACTTTCAAAGTCTTGTCGCCACAGGCAGTCTTCATTGCCGCCACCTCGTCACGAATGGCATCATCCTCGCCAGCCAGCAATAAGCCACGGTTGATGACGATGTCCACCTCGTCGGCTCCATCGTCAATCACACTATGCACCTCGTCCACTCTGATTTTCAGTGGCAACTGGCCGTGAGGAAAAGCACCTGCCACCGAAGCTACCTTTATTCCGCTGCTTTCCAATACACGTTTGGCGACAGCGACAAACATAGGATATACGCACACTGCGGCAACATTGGTAGCATCGGCTAGGCTCATCTCCTTGGTACGACGGCAGAAGGCCTCGACCGAGGCATTGTTGTCTGTGGCGTTCAGCGTGGTATTGTCGATGCAGCCGAACACCTTGCGTGCCAATGCGGTATCCATGGCTTATTTAAGGCACTGGTTGATTTTCTCTACTCTGCGCTGGTGGCGGCCACCTTCGAAGGGAGTATCAAGATACTCGTCGACGATAGCCAGTGCCGTTTCCTCACTGATGAAGCGGGCCGGCATGGAGATACAGTTGCAGTCGTTGTGCTGACGGCCGAGATGGGCAATCTCAGGTGTCCAGCACAAGGCGCAGCGCACGTTGGGATACTTGTTGACAGTCATTTGCACACCGTTACCACTGCCGCAAATGACTATGCCACGCTTATATTCGCCTTTGTTGAGGGCGGAACCCACTTGATGGGCGAAGTCGGGATAGTCGCAACTGTCGGTGCTGTTGGTGCCGCAATCCTTCACATCGAACCCACGCTTCCGCAGGTGGTCGATGACTTTCAGCTTCAGTTCATAGCCGGCATGATCGCAAGCTATAGGAATAATTTCACTCATTGCCTTATAAATTATTTCGTTACTTTTCTGATTGCAAAGGTACAATAAAAGAAGCATACGCCAAAACTATCTTATCAACAAATTGGCGTTGGTGAACGTGTTAATTGTTGTCAGTAGCGATGTTGAAAAAATTTGACTGTTGAAAAACACTGTTTTTTTTATGCCAATATCAACAGAATTACCATTTGTAACTTCGTATTTTGACAATCAACATTCACCTGTTATATCATTTTTCACAATGATGTTGATAAAACTCAAAAACTCTAATAATCTATAGCTTTAGATGTTGAATTCAGTGTTAATTAATGTGGAAAGAAAAATACATGATTGTTTCCATTATATGCTTATTAACAGAATTAACATCCATAAAAGAAAAGAAAAAAATAAAGAAATATAAAAGTATTTATTACTTATAGTTGGAAAAGTCAGTGGAAGAAATATTTTTTTTCTTATCTTTGCATTTCCAAATCAATGAAAAATGGATATGAAAGACAATGAATTGAAACAGGAAATAATTCGCTTGAAGAAGGAAAAGAACGCTGTTATTCTGGGACACTATTATCAGCGTCACGAGATACAGGAACTATCGGATTATGTAGGCGATAGTTTGGCGTTGGCACAGAAAGCCCAAGAGGCCACTGCCGATATCATTGTTTTTTGCGGTGTTCATTTCATGGCCGAAACTGCCAAAATATTAAACCCACAATGCAAGGTGCTGTTGCCGGATATGGAGGCCAGTTGTTCTTTGGCTGAGAGCTGCAAGGCGGAAGAGTTTGCCGCCTTCAAAAAACAGCACCCCGATCACATGGTGATCAGTTATGTCAATTGTTCTGCCGAGATAAAAGCCCTCAGCGACCTTATATGCACTAGCGGAAATGCCGAAAAACTAGTGCGCTCGCTGCCGGAAGACCAGAAGATAATCTTTGCACCCGACCGTAACCTTGGCGGATATATCAACCAGGTAACAGGAAGGAAAATGGTGCTGTGGAACGGAGTATGCACTGTACACGACGCCATGCAGGCCGAGGCTGTTTTGATGTTGAAAGCTGAACATCCCGACGCACCTGTCATTGCCCACCCCGAGTGCAACCCCGCGTTGCTTAAGGTAGCCGACTTCATCGGTTCTACCAAGGCAATGCTCAATTACATTAAGGCCAGCGATGCTAAGAAATTCATAGTGGCTACCGAGACAGGCATTCTTTATGAGATGAAGCGCGAGAACCCAGACAAGGAGTTCATTACCCTGCGCGACAACAAGAATTGCGCTTGCGACGACTGTGCCTATATGAAACTTAACACCCTCGAGAAACTCTATCGTTGCCTGCGCGACGAGCAGCCAGAGATAATCATGAGTGACGAAATGATTGAAGCCGCAAAGCGTCCCATCGTGAGGATGCTTGAAATGTCTAAACAGCTTGGAATAATAAAGTAAAGTGGGCAAACACGAGGAAATGCCGCAGGTTGAAGGCTATGTGGCTGAGAAAAGGACTATCAGCCTCCTATTGGCCAACATCTTTTCGATAGCCTTGTTAGCCGTATTGTTATTGATAGGTTTTGCCTTGATGCATCTGCTTTGGCCGTCAGTGAACATTGGATTTGGCTCCAGCGATATGTTGTTGCTGTTGGTGGTATTTATTGTTGGCATTGTTATCCACGAACTCATTCATGGCATCACATGGATGCTGGCTACCCACAAGGATTTCAGCCATCTTAGTTTCGGTGTCATGAAGATGTCTCCCTATTGTCATATAGATGTGCCGATGCCTAAGCGTCAATATGTCGCCGGTGCGCTTATGCCGTTGTTACTGCTTGGCGTACTGCCCCTGATAGCGGCGCTTGCCATGGGCAACTACTTATGGATGCTGATAGGAATAATTTTCATAACAGCTGCGGCGGGTGATATAATGATAGTGTGGGCTATCCGCAAAGAACCTGCTACCGCGTTGGTATATGATCACCCCAACGAGGCAGGATGCTATGTCTATCGCCGGGAAGGGTAGTCACCCTATCAGACGTTCTATCTCTTTTTCTGTGGCGTGGGGAAGCAGGGTGTGGAACTTCTCCAGTAGCCTTTTGTAGCTTTCTTCGGGGCTGCGGTCGCACTGGCATGCCTCGCGGCCGAAGAGACGCTCAGGGGTGTTTAGCAGTGCCCACCCCCAGCCGTAGCGGTTGCCGTGTTTGTCATGAGGATATACAAAGTCCTCCGTCACCACGCGGCAGGCCATCTGCAGGCGGGTCACATAGTTGTCGAATCGCGAACGCATCTTATTACCGTTGAATCCGCAGGCCGAGCGCAATTCACGTGTTATCATGCTACCGTTCACTTGTAGCACCTCCAGGATTACACCTTCCACGCTTTCCTCATCGGGCAGGGGATGGCGGCTGCGGCGCCAGTTGCAAAAGTCGGGCCACCAATCCATGGTTATGAATCCCGCCTTGCTGTCGAAGAACTTGCCGTAGGCAAAATGACCTTCGGTGACGATGGGTCCTTTCCAATCCCATAGTGGCCAGTCCCAGCTGCCGTCGTCCAGAAGCTTGTAGCGGCATTCCGGCGCTATCATCTCGTCGGCCGAGAATCCAGGCACCGTACCGGCAAGCAGCGGCAAGAATCCCGTGCGCTCGATAGCCTCCATCAGTTCTGGACAGTCGTGTATCTTTTTCTTCATAGTGCAACCGTAATCAGGCTGCAAAAATACGCATTTTCTCCGATATGTGAAAAATAAAGTGTATCTTTGCACCCCGAAACGATGACAACAATGATAGGACAACCGCAAGTATACGAGACCTTGGAGCGGATGCAGATACCTTTCGACTACTATGAGCATCCCGAGGCACCCACTATCGAGATTGCCGCCCAGTTTTACCGCGGCGAAGGTACCACACTATGTAAAAACCTTTTCTTCCGTAACCACAAAGGCAACCGCCACTACCTGGTCATCATGGACAGTCGCTTCCCCATGGACATCCACGACATGGAGCACCGTCTGCACCAGGGCAAGCTCTCCTTTGCCAGTCCTGAGCGCATGATGCGCTACCTTGGCGTGAAGCCCGGCTCGGTGTCACTGTTCACTCCACCCCAACGACAACCGCGCCTCGCTAGTGATAAGTCGCGACGACATGTTGAAGTTCATCAAAGAGGTAGGAAACCCTTACGAAGTTGTTGATTTGTACGACCCCAATTGTTGATAACCCAACACAATTTGATGTTCCACGCGAAACAATGAAGAAACAAGAATATATCGTCGTTGAACCGAAGGAGTTACTGGAGTTTCTGATGGCGCAGATGCCCGACAGCAGCCGCACCAGTGTCAAGGAACTGCTGGCGCACAATGTCTATGTCGACGGCCGCCGCACGTCGCAGTTCAACTTCCCCTTGCAGAAAGGGATGAAGGTCTCTGTCGAGAAGGCCAGCGGCAAAGACCGCCTGCGCCCGCGCGACCTCGACATCGTCTACGAGGACCAGCACCTGCTGGTGGTCAACAAGCACGAGGGTCTGCTCAGCTACAGCAAGCACCCCAACGACAAGACCGTCATCACCGTCCTCAACCAGTACCTCGACGCCTGCCACCAGCGCTGCCACGCCCATATCGTCCACCGCCTCGACCGCGACACCTCCGGCCTGATGGTGGTAAGCAAGAGCAAGGAGGTGAGCCAGAAGTTCGAGGAAGATTGGAAGGGCATGGTCTTCGACCGCCGCTATGTGGCCGTGGCCTGGGGCCACCTGGAGCCCAGTAGGGGAGAGGTGCGTTCGTGGTTCACCGACGGCGAGTACTGCGTGCTCTCGTCGCCCGTCGACAACGGCGGCAAGCTGGCCGTGACGCACTACGAGGTGAAGCAGACCTCGCGTCGCTACAGCCTGGTGGAACTTAAGCTCGACACCGGCCGCCGTAACCAGATCCGTGTCCACTTGCGCGACCTGCAGCACCCCGTGGTGCACGACCCCATGTACGGCTACAAGGACGACCTCTCGCCCGTCAACCGCCTCTGTCTCCACGCCTTTCGCCTCTGCTTCACCCACCCTGTCACCGGCCGTCGCCTCAAGTTCGAGACGCCCGTCCCCGCCGCCTTCCTCAAGCTGATGGAGCTGTAGCGGCACAGATTCTCCGGAAACCCCGTAAACAAAAGAATAAGAAACCCTTAAAACAATTAATATCATGAGTCAGTACAGAACCGACAAACAGATGGGACGCTACATCCTGTGGGGCGCTTTGGCGCTGGTAGCAATCATTGTCTTCTTCTCTTCGTTCTACACCATCCGTTCGACCGAGCGCGGAGTCTTGGCCACCTTCGGCAAGATGAACGACACCGTGGTCGAGGACGGCTTGCACTTCAAGATCCCCTTCATCCAGACCATCAAGAAGGTCAACGTGCAGCAGAAAAAGTTCGACGGCAAGGAGAACAGCTACACGCGTGACGTGCAGACCTCCGAAGTGGAGTACACCATCAACTATGACCTTGTGCGCGAAAATGTTAGCAAGCTTATGAAAAATGTGGGCGACGACTATCACACCCGCATTGTGGTGCCTTTTGTCCGCTCGGCCATGAAGCAGAGCTTCGGCAACTTTGCCGCCACCGAAATAGTGGAGAACCGCGACGCCGTGCGCCGCGAGATCGAACTCACCTTGCGCCGTACCCTCGACAGCAACTATTTCACCAACATCCAGTTCCAACTGGTCAATATTGACTTCGACGACGAGTTTGAGAACGCCATCAAGGACAAGCAGGTCGCCGAACAGAACGCCCTGAAAGCCAAGAACGTGACCATCCAGGTTGAGGAGCAGGCCAAGCAGACCAAGATCAAGGCCGAGGCCGACGCCGAGGCTATGCGCATCAAAGCCAACGCCTTGGAGCGCAACCCCAAGCTTGTCAACTACGAGGCCGTGCAGAAGTGGGACGGCAAGATGCCGCAGTACATGCTCGGCAACTCGGTGCCCTTCATCGACATCAAGTAGAGGACCTCGTTGAATCTTTAAGCCCGCCGGCGCGCCATCAAGCGTGTCGGCGGGCCTTTTTTTGTCGCCGCGCCGACGGGGTGACCTCCATTGCAGTTGCCTTCAAATTGTTAATTAAACGTTAAAAACGCCTTATTGTCGACTTCTTAACTCTTACATTACTAGGAGTTTAGTAGGAGATGAGTAGGAGGGGAGTAAGACTTGAGTAAGACCTGGTGCTTTAGCAAGCTGTATATGAATCTGTTACAAACGCCGCTTTTTGGGTTATGTTAAATAGGGAAAATCCGTAAAATAAAGCACACGTCATCCGTCTCACCTCGTCCTTCTTTTTTTTGGTTGGTTCGGAATTATTCTGTATATATCAACCCAAAGCATAATCCTATGAAGAAAAACGTTATCCTTATTCGTGGTGCTAAAAGCAGGAGTACAAGAAAACAAATTGGACAGACACAGAATCTATCTGAGGTTGTTTACATTAGGGCGGCGCTGAGGTGCCGCCCTAACTATTAATTTAGGCTTAAATACAATATTACGGGCGAGGGTGCGTTATAGAAAAATAATGCATAAAAAGTGGCTGATAGTGACGATACTGGTGCTGGCCTTGGCGGTGGGAGCCGCGGGCCAGGAGGCCGACACGTCGCGCTACGACGTGCACCTGTCGACGGGTGCCACTGTGGCGGCGGGCTTCGGGCGGACACAGGCATTGTCGTGGGTGGCTCCGAGCGTGGAGCTGAAGGCCAGCGAGCGGATGAAGGTCAGCGGCGGCTTTGCCGCTGCGGGCAGCTTGCTGGACGGCTACGAATTGCATGGCTATGGACCTACGAGTCTGGCTCCCCGCAAACAGGGTACCCGTCTCGGGGCGCTTTGGGCCAAGGCCAGCTACCGGGCCACCGACCGGCTGTGGCTATGGGCCTCGGCAATGCATGTGACGGGCTTCGCACAGCCGCTGTGGCTCGACGGAGCCATGCCGGTGCAGGCCACCGCCTTAAGCGGCGGATTGGCCTACGAGTTCCCGCAGGGCAGCCTGCTGGAGATGCACTTCCATATTGTGCATGACCGTTACGGCACCCTTCCGCCACCGCCCTACGGCTACGGATGGTACGGGATCTGTGCCCCGAGATTTGACATTTACAGCGGCCTTTGGCCCTACTGAACACAGAACACTGAATGGAATACAACACACAACGCGAACAACTGAAGATTACCGACTATGGCCGCCATGTGGCCAAGCTGATAGAATATGCCAAGACCATCGCCGATCGTGAGGAGCGGACGGCGTTGGCGGAGGCCATTGTGGAGGTGATGGCGCATGTGAACCCGAAGGTGAAGGAGCGCACCGATTACCGCCACATCCTGTGGGACCACCTGATGCTGTTGGCCGACTATGACCTCGACGTGGACTGCCCTTACGAGGTGAGCCGCGAGGAGACCGAAAACCTGCGCCCCAAGCCGATAGGCTACCGCGAGGGCGGCATCCGCTACCCCCACTACGGACGTGCGTTGGAGGAGATGGTCAAGGCGGTGGCTGCCATGCCCGAGGGTCCCGAACGGCAGCTGCTGACAGAGCAGATACTGCACACCATGAAGCGGATGTACCTGCAGTGGAACCGCGACACGGTGGACGACGAGCTCATCGTGGAGCAGCTGGGCGAGCTCAGCGAGGGGCGTCTGACGCCGCCCGAGGGCTTCAAGTTCCATGACTCGCGCGAGTATATCGAGGCGATGGCCGCCGCGGCTGCCAAAAAAGAAGGATCGAAAAAGAAGAAAAAGAAGAAAAAATAATGGCCAGTTTTGAAATCACCGGAGGTCGCAAGTTGCGGGGCGACATAGTGCCGCAGGGGGCCAAGAACGAGGCCCTGCAGGTGCTGTGCGCCGTGCTGCTGACGACCGAGAAGGTGCGCATAGAGCATGTGCCCGATATACGTGACGTGAACAAGCTCATCGACCTGCTCAAGCTGTTGGGCGTGAGCGTGCGCGAAGACCACACGTCGCTTTGTGAGAGCGGCCGGACCTTCGAGTTCCAGGCCGACCAGGTGAACCTTGATGTGCTGGGCAGTCCCGACTACCGCGAACAGGCGGGCACTTTGAGGGGCAGCATCATGCTGGTGGGGCCACTGCTGGCGCGCTTCGGCCAGGCTGTGGTGCCACAGCCGGGGGGCGACAAGATAGGCCGCCGCCGACTGGACACGCATTTCATCGGCATGGAGCGTCTAGGCGCCGAAGTGGAATACAAGCGCGGCGCCTACATGGTGAAGGCCAAGAAGCTGAAGGGCTGCTATATGCTGCTCGACGAGGCTTCGGTGACCGGTACCGCCAATATCGTCATGGCTTCGGTGCTGGCCAAGGGCACCACCACCATTATGAACGCCGCCTGCGAGCCATACGTCTACCAGCTGTGCAATATGCTCAATGCCATGGGTGCGCGCATCAGCGGCGTGGGGAGCAACCTGCTGACTATCCGCGGCGTGAAGGAGTTGCACGGCTGTACACACCGCCTTCTGCCCGATATGATTGAGGTGGGTTCGTTCATCGGCATGGCCGCCATGACGCAGGGTGATATTACCATCAAGAATGCGCAGGTGCAGCATCTGGGGCTCATCCCGCAGGTGTTTCGCCGGCTGGGCATCGAGGTGTGGCAGAAAGGCGACGACCTGTATGTGCCGTCGCAGGAACACTACGAGATAGAGCGTTTCATGGACGGCAGCATCATGACCGTGGCCGACGCACCATGGCCCGGCTTCACGCCCGACCTCATCTCCATCGCCTTGGTGGTGGCGACACAGGCCAAGGGCAGTGTGCTGATACACCAGAAGATGTTTGAGAGCCGCCTGTTCTTCGTGGACAAGCTCATCGACATGGGGGCTCAGATAATCCTCTGCGACCCGCACCGCGCCACGGTGATAGGGCTCGACCACGAGCACAAGCTGCGCGGTGTGCGCATGGCTTCGCCCGACATACGCGCCGGCGTGGCGCTGCTCATCGCCGCCCTCAGCGCTGAAGGCAAGAGCCGCATAGACAATATAGAACAGATAGACCGAGGCTACCAGTGCATAGACGAACGCCTGCGCCGTCTGGGAGCCGACATAAGAAGAATATAGGAAACTCCAAGAACTAAATAGACAGTTATGCTTTTTAATCTTTTCAACCGGAAGTACGAACCACGCCCAATCTTTGCCGCCCTGGGCACCGACATGCACTGCCATTTGGTGCCGAAGGTCGACGACGGCTCGAAGTGCATGGAGGAGAGTGTGGAGTGTCTGAAGACCCTCAAGGCCGTGGGCTACAACAAGGTGATTATCACGCCGCACTTCCAGACGCCTCGCTTCGAGAATGACGAGGAGGATATCAAAAGGCGCTACGAGGAACTGAAACGGCAGGCCACCGAGGCGGGGGTGGAGATAGAAATGATGGGAGTGGCAGGAGAATACCGCATCGACACTGGCTTCAAGAAGCGTCTGGAGAATCCCCGCTTTCTGAAAATCAGCGACAAGTATGTGCTGGTGGAGTTCTCGCTGCATCAGCAGATGATGGGCTGTGACGAGATGATCTTCGACATGCAGATGAAAGGCTACGAGGTCATTCTGGCGCATCCCGAGCGCTACCCGTACCTCAACGTAGACGGCATGCGGATGGAACAACTGAAAAACCAGGGTGTGTTCTTCCAAATCAACGTGCTGTCGCTCGGCGGGTTCTACGGCGAGGAGGCCAAACACCGCGCCTACGACATGCTGGAGAAGGGCTGGGTGGAGTTTATGGGCACCGACACGCACAACACCATGTATGCCCAGGCTCTCATCGACCTGACCCATAACCGTAAGGTGGAGAAAGTGCTGGAGAAATACACATTTATGAACGATACACTATGAACAGTCTGAATGCAGTATCGCCCGTGGACGGGCGCTATCGTGGCAAGTGCGAGGCACTGGCCAAATATTTCTCCGAAGGGGCGCTGATACGCTACCGCGTCCGTGTGGAGGTGGAGTATTTCATTGCTCTGGCGGAGCAGTTGACGGGATGTGGCAAATGGAAAGCGGAAGACGGACAGCGGGTGGCCGGCCAGGCCGAGGCGCTGCGCGACATCTACCGCCATTTTACCGATGAGGATGCACAGGCCATCAAGGACATCGAGAAGGTGACCAACCACGATGTGAAGGCCGTGGAGTACTTCCTCAAAGGCAAATTCGACCAGATGGGTCTCGCCGACCTCAAGGAGTTCATCCACTTCGGCCTTACGTCGCAGGATATCAACAACACCAGCGTGCCGCTGTCGATGAAGGAGTGTGCCGAGGAGACGTTGCTGCCGGCCTACCGCAAGATACTGGCGCTGCTTGACGCCCGCGCTGAGGAGTGGAAGGAGATACCGATGCTGGCGCATACCCACGGACAGCCGGCATCGCCGACGACGCTGGGCAAAGAGTGGGGCGTCTTCGCCTACCGTCTGCGGCGTCAGATAGAGGAACTGGAACGCATTCCCTTCACGGCCAAGTTCGGTGGCGCCACGGGCAACTACAACGCCCATCTGGCGGCGTTCCCCGAGGTGGACTGGCGTGCGTTCGGCAACCGCTTCGTCAAGGAGCGTCTCGGACTGGAACGCCAGCAGCTAACGACACAGATTGAGAACTACGACCTGATGGCGGCATGGTTTGACGCCTGCAAGCGCATCAACGTCATCCTGATAGACCTCTGCCGCGACGTGTGGACATACGTCTCGATGGAGTATTTCAAGCAGAAAATTAAAGCCGGCGAGGTGGGAAGCAGCGCTATGCCGCACAAGGTGAATCCCATCGACTTCGAGAACGCCGAGGGCAACTTGGGCTTGGCCAACGCCATCTTCGAGCACTTGAGCCACAAACTGCCCATCAGCCGCATGCAGCGCGACCTGACGGACAGCACGGTGAGCCGCAATATCGGCGTGCCGGTGGCACACACCATGATTTCGCTCGCCTCGTTGGAGAAAGGCTTGGGCAAGCTGTTGCTTAACGAGCAGGCTCTCTACCGCGACCTGGAGAACAACTGGGCAGTGGTGGCCGAGGCCATCCAGACGGTGCTGCGGTCGGTGGGCTACCCCAACCCCTATGAGGCGTTGAAGCAGTTGACGCGCACCAACGAGAAGGTGACAGCAGAGACCATCGCGGCCTTTGTGGACACGCTGGAGGTAGCGCCCGAAGTGAAAGAACGGTTGAAGCACTTTACCCCGCACAACTATATCGGCTACAGCCTATGAAATTTTTGCTCAGCCAGATAAAGCCGTACAGCGCACGGGGTGTGCTGTATGTGCTGTTGGTGATGCTGAGCGTGGTGTTCACCATGGCCACAGCGTTGAGCGTGGCCGACTTTCTCAAGATACTCTTCGGCGAGGGTACCGCAGCGGAATCGGTGCCGACGGTCAATGTGGTGGCCGGCTGGCTAGAAGGGCTCTATGGTTGGCTGATGACGTTCGGCCGCCGAAGGGCGCTGATACTCTTCTCGGCTATCATCTTTGTGCTCTACAGCATGAAGAACCTCTTCGGCTACTTCTCGGCGCTGCAGATTTCCATCATCCGTGTCAGGGTGGTTCGCGACTTACGCAATGCACTCTACCAGAAGGCTATGCGGCTGCCGATGAAATACTACGACCATGCCCGCAAGGGTGATGTCATGGCGCGGTTCAGTACCGACATGGTTGACTATGACGAGGGTACCCTGGGTTCGGTGCAGATGTTCCTGTCGGCGGTGATCTGCATGCTTCTGTACTTGGGCATGCTGCTCTATATCAACGTCAAACTGACGGTGTTCGTGCTCTGCATGCTACCGCTGGTGGCACTTGTGATTTCGGGGCTATCACGGCACCTGAAACGCAGCTCGAAGGTGGTGCAGGAGATGAGCGCTCACCTGCTGTCGCTCACCGACGAGACGATGGGTGGACTGAAGGTCATCAAGTCGTATACCGCCATCGACTTTTCCAACCGCCGTTTCCGAGAGTACAACCGAGCTTATACGCGTCGCCGCAATGCGGTGTACCGCCGGATTGATGCCGCCTCGCCCATCAGCGAGTTCCTTGGCAATGTCATTGTGGTGGGCATACTGCTTTTCGGCTCGTTCCTCATCATGAATGGCGACCAGGGCCTTACATCCGAGATGTTCATCTCGTATGTGATGCTCTTCGTACTGATGATACCGCCCGCCAAGGACTTCTCCACTGCTATCTCGCAATTCAAGAAAGGACGCGCCTGTGCCGAACGCATAGAGGCATTTCTGAACGAAGAGGAGGAGCATGATGGCGGCGTGGTGTCGACCACAGCGAAAGCAGATGCCGTATCGGCGGACACTACAGCTGTGGAGTTGTGCCATGTCTCGTTTGCCTATACAGAGGATGTGCCGGTGCTGAACGATATCAGCATCAATGTGCCGCGGGGAACGACTGTCGCGCTTGTAGGTGCGTCGGGCAGCGGCAAGTCGACCATCGTCGACCTGCTTTGCCGTTTCTATGAGGTGGAGCACGGGCAGATATTCCTCGGAGGCACGGATATCAGCACTCTCCCGCTGGCCGAGATACGCCGCCGTATCGGGGTGGTGGCGCAGGATACGCTGCTGTTCAACGACACGGTGGCGGCCAACATCGCCTTCGGATGTCCGGAGGCCACGGCCGATGACATCGAACAGGCCGCGCGAGCTGCACAAGCCCATGAATTTATTGCCGCCCTGCCCGAGGGCTATCATACCAATATCGGAGAAGGCGGAAGCCTACTCAGCGGAGGCCAGCGCCAGCGCATCAGCATTGCCCGTGCCTTGCTGCGCAGTCCCGAAGTGCTTATCCTCGACGAGGCAACGTCGGCACTGGATACGGAGAACGAACGTTTGCTCCAGCAGACGCTGGATGTGGTGCTGCGTGGCCGCACGGCCATAGTTATCGCCCACCGTCTCTCCACGGTGGTGGGCGCTGACCGTATCATAGTGCTCGACCACGGTCGCATTGTTGAGCAGGGCACCCATGCCGAGTTGATGGAGCAGCATGGGCGATATGCCGAGTTGGTGGCACTGCAATCGTTTTAAAACGACAAAAGGTGGAAAGCGAGAAATCCATAGGAAGAATCCTGCGGAGGCTGTGTGTGACGCTTGGCACAGGCCTGTCGGTCAGCCTGTGCATGTGGCCGCTCTCGCTTGAAGCACAAGGCGATGTGGAGCCGGTGACGGACTACTACGCCACTTATAACTTCCTGTCGGACATAGACAGCAATGTGTTGAGCATCTGCTGGACGCCCAGTGTGACTGGCAGCGTGGTGGGCTATCATATTTGTTCCGGCCGGGCAGACTATAGCAACGACCCTTGTCTGTCGCTCGACACCGTGGAAGGACGTGATACGGGGCGCGCGGACTTCCTGATTAGTGATGATGGAGTGCGCCGTTACTATGGCATCTATGCCTTCGACAGCGCCGGAAACGCCAGTGCCCGCACCCCGCGATTCAGTCCGGTGCAGCTTCGTGCCGAGATACCCGAATGCGGCGACACCGTGCGTTTGAGCTGGACGCCTTATGAGGGAATGCCGGGGGGAGTGCAGGGTTATGCGCTGTTTATGACGGACAGTTGTATGGGCTACAGCGAGGTGATTGAAATCTACAATACAGGTGCCGACGGGCCCTGCGCATACACCGTGGACATGTCCGAGTATCCAGACTTCCGCTGCCCCTGGTTCTTTGTAACAGCCACGGGCAACGGCACTTCAGGGTATCCGCTATTGTCCACCTCACGGGCTAGAGGGGTAAAGATGCGGACGGCTGACACAGCTGCATTCTTTGCGATAGACACGCTTGTAGCCGACAGCCTCCACTCGGCAGTCCATTTATTGCTACGCACAGACATCGCCTTCCACGGAGGCCGCTACACGCTGTGGCGCAGTGTGGATGGACTGCCGTGGAACCCTATTGCCGAACTCACACCAACGGAGCCTGTCATTGAATACATTGATGCGAATCTTCGCTCATTCAGCGGGTCGACACTTTGCTATCAGCTATCGGTGGTGGATGCCTGCGGACGCAATCCGCGCTACACCCGCGCCAGTTGTGTCGCCCTGCCCGAGCCACCCACGCCGGATTTCTATTGTCCCAACACCATCGTGGCGGGTGACTCCGGTGTCAACGGCGTTTTTCTGCCGGTGGTGGTTGGCCCGATGGGCGATATCTATGAGCTTAATGTGTACGACCAACGCGGCCGTCTCATCTATCACACCGAAGACCCTGAAGCGGGGTGGCATCCAGACGATTCCATACATCAGGGTGCGTATGCCTACTCCCTCCGCGTGAGGTTTATCGACAATCTCATACACACCTATACAGGTACTGTCACAGTAATCAAGTAGAAATCAAAAGAAACACGATATGAAGATAGCCTTATATCACCGTCACATAGATGCTGCTGATGCAGCCGCCTATGAAGCCCTCGTCTCCGCACTTGCTGCCCATGGCATCGAGACAGTCAAGGTCAGCGACGGAGATTCCGTGGACGGATGTGATTACCTGTTTTCCATAGGAGGCGACGGGACATTGCTCAGTTCGGTGCAGTTTGTGCATAGCAGCAAGCCTGAGGCATTTCCGCCGATTCTAGGCATCAATTTTGGCCATCTCGGCTTCCTCACCACGGTGGGGCGGGAGAATCCCGACGCGTTGGCTGCCGATTTGCTGGCCGGCCGATTCACGTTGGAGGAGCGCAGTCTTCTTGAGATGGACGGCAATTCCTATGCACTCAATGAGGTGTTTATCCATCGGGGAGAGGAGGCGTCGCTGTTGCGCACGCAGGTGTATGTCGACGGGCGTCATGTGGCCGACTATGCGGGCGACGGCGTTATAGTGGCTACTCCCACGGGCTCTACGGCCTATTCGCTCAGTTGCGGAGGGCCTATCCTTACCCCGGACTCCCGTTGCTTTGTCATCACCCCTATCTCGGCCCATACGCTTACGCTACGCCCTGTCATTGTGCCGGATACGGTCAATATAGAACTTCGTGTGGAAGGAGGTTCCTCATGCACATTGGGCGTGGATTCGCACCGCACCCTGCTAGAGGGACCTGTGGCCGTTCGCCTTTGCCGTGCTCCTTTTAAGGTGCGGCTTATCCGAATGAATACACAGGACTTTTTCTCTGCTATTCGAGACAAGTTGATGTGGGGCACAGAGATTCGTCCATGAGACGCCGTTCTTGTATGAGAGAGGCAATAAACATGCACAGTTATCGTTATTTAAGCAAACAAATACAGAAAATATGACAGAATTTGAGAAATATGCCACCAAGCACCGTGGCATCAGCAGCACCACCTATGCCAAGTATACCTCGGCCATCAATAACTCGTTGACCCCCTATATCGTTGAGGAACGCCAGCTCAACGTGGCCCAGATGGACGTCTTCAGCCGTCTGATGATGGACCGAATTATCTTCCTTGGCACCGCCATCGACGACTATACAGCCAATGTCATCCAGGCCCAGCTGCTCTTCCTTGAGAGCGTTGACGCCACCAAGGACATCCAGATCTACCTCAACTCGCCGGGAGGCTCGGTTTATGCCGGCTTGGGCATCTATGACACCATGCAGTATATCCAGCCCAAGGTGAGCACCATCTGCACCGGCCTCGCCGCCTCGATGGCCAGCGTGCTGCTCTGCGCGGGTGAAAAAGGTCGCCGTTGCGCCCTGCCGCATGCCCGCGTGATGATACACCAGCCCATGGGCGGTGCCGACGGTCAGGCCACCGATATGGAGATCACAGTGCGCGAAATCCTCAAGCTCAAGAAGGAACTCTACGAGATTATCGCCCTCCACAGCGGCCAGCCCTTCGAGCAAGTGGAGAAAGACAGCGACCGCGACCACTGGTTCACTGCTGACGAGGCGCTGAAATACGGTATGATTGACGAAGTACTGACGAAGAAATGAAGATAAAGATAGTTAATACCTCCTACCATCCGCTGCCGAAGTACGAGACTTCGCAGTCGGCGGGTATGGACTTGCGAGCCTATCTTCCCGAGGGGCCTGTGACATTGAAGCCTATGGAGCGCGGCTTGGTGAAGACGGGTCTCTTCATGGAGTTGCCCGCGGGCTACGAGGCGCAGGTGCGTCCCCGCAGCGGCCTGGCGCTGAAGAAGGGCATCACCGTACTCAACAGCCCTGGTACCATCGACGCTGACTACCGTGGCGAGATATGCGTCATACTAATCAACCTCTCGCAGGAGGACTTTGTCATCAACGACGGTGAGCGCATCGCCCAGATGGTCATCGCCCGCCACGAACAGGCCGAAATCATTCAGGTGGAAGAGCTCTCTGATACTGAGCGCGGCGCTGGAGGATTTGGACATACAGGCAAAGCGTGAAGCGGTTACTGCCCATATTATTGTTGCTACTGACTTTAGTCAGTTGTCAAGCTCAAACTGCGAATACAGTATCTTCGGTCCAAGAATTGCGGACAGGTGCCGAGATGCTGATGGCATACGAAGAAATCGTCGATGGCGAGACGGCCGTAGCCGTTGTTGGCAACCAGACCTCAATGGTTGGCAACACCCACCTTGTCGACACACTGATAGCCAGAGAGGTCAGCGTAACGAAAATCTTCTGTCCCGAACACGGTTTCCGCGGCACAGCAGCGGCAGGGGCTCACGTTGACAATAGCGTCGACCCTAAGACCGGCCGCCCCATCATCTCGCTCTACGGCAATAACAAGAAGCCCACTCCCGAACAATTGAAGGATGTGGATTGTGTGGTCTTCGACCTGCAAGACGTCGGCTGCCGCTTCTACACCTATATTAGCACGTTGCACTATGTGATGGAGGCCTGCGCTGAGAACAATATTCCCCTCTTCGTCCTCGATCGCCCAAATCCCAACGGCCACTATGTCGACGGCCCTGTGCTCGAAACCGCGCACTACCGTTCCTTCGTGGGCATGCACCCTGTGCCTGTTGTCTATGGGATGACGATAGGGGAGTACGCCCAGATGATTAACGGCGAAGGCTGGCTGAAAGGCGGCATCAAGTGTGACCTCACGGTCATTCCTCTACAAGGCTACAACCGCAACACCTTTCACCTTTCACCTTTCACCTTTCACCTCCCTGTGCCGCCGTCGCCTAACCTGCGTACCGCCCACGCTATCGCCCTCTACCCGAGCCTCTGTCTCTTTGAGGGAACAAATTGTGGCGTGGGGCGAGGCACCGACTGGCCCTTTGAGTGGGTTACATTCGGCACAGATACACTCGACCTCCGCAACGAACCCGCCCCCTCGGCCTTCAGCCTCAGATACCTTATGGAGATGTACCGCCGTGTGCCTAAAGGAAAATTCTTCCTCAAGAGCAACTTCTTCGAGAAGCTGGCCGGCAACGGCGACCTTCGCAAGCAGATAGAGGCCGGTATGAGTGAGGAGGAAATCCGCGCCACCTGGCAGCCCGCCCTCGCCGACTTCAAGAAGATTAGAGAGAAATATTTAATATATGAATAGTATGAAAAGAATAGTTATTATGATGACAGCGGCGGCTATGCTGTTTGGCGCCTGCTGCACGAAACAATGTGACACTCCCAACACTGCGGGAGTGGTGATGGAGAATATCCTTGCACGCAAGAGTGTGCGGTCGTACAATGGCGACACTATCCCGAGCGCTATCATGCAGGACATCCTGCGTGCCGCTATGTCGGCGCCTACGGGTATGGACATCCGTCCGTGGAGCTTTGTGGTGCTCACCGACAAGAGCCAGTATGAGACCATCTTTGCGGGCAACTTTAATATGAAGAAGTTCATGGAGAGCGGTGCCGTCGTCGTCATCTGTGCGGATACTACCGTCACACGTCCTCCGCGTGAGAACCCCGACGGTCCTGCCGTCACCACGCCCAACCAGATCTGGCGCGACGATATGGGTGCATGCACGGAGAACCTGCTGCTGGCTGTCGAGGCTTACGGCTTAGGTGCCTGCTGGACGGCTTGCTATCCGTTCCCCGACACCATGAGGCCAGTGAAGGAAGCCCTCGGCCTGCCGCCCACGGTGGTGCCGTATGCCATAGTGCCTATCGGATATCACGACGGCACGACGCAGCCCAAGGACAAATGGGATGAGTCGAGAATACACTACGACCGCTGGTAACTATTGTTGAGTGGGGTGCTCCCACTTTGAGATGCTATCATTAAGCATCAGGGTGAGTTTGATAGCACCTTGGCCATTCAAGTGATTGGCATTGACCATTTCGCTGACGTCAAAATTGGGGTCGGCGGAAAGGTCAATGTATCGTACATTAGGGTATTTGGCCTGCATATTGTTCCCGACATGCCGCATGAGTGCTAATTGCTGACTATCAAGTGCATCTCGGTAGTAGTGGTGTTCCGGACAGGTGAGCAGGATGACGTTAATGTTTCTTTCAAGGCAGGCACAGATAATTTCTTTTAGGCAGAGGGTGTTTGCGTTAATGAGCGAGCCTGCTGAGTCTGTGTTGATTCGGGTGTGGTATTCGGCCATAGCTTCGGCATAGTGTCGCCAGTCGGAGTCATTGTAGGGCTCTGCAGCAGGCGACATTGAACCATCGGGACGCAGGGTGTCGCGTTCGGTGACGTATTTCAATGCCTCCATCCAGTTAAACCGGCTGATTTCAGCATTTTGCCACCATTTGGCATCATAGTGGGGATTGTCATAATAGATGTGATATATGGCCCACAAAGCACGGTGGTCTTCCTCATAATCAATATTGTGCAGCATGGTCAGATAGTTCAGATTGAGGACCACATAGCGCAGGGAGTCCATGCGCGGCAGGTAATGATGGAGAATCCAGCAATCATTCTGTAGATCTTGGGAAGAACCGGCGCACGAGAAAGCCGGTTGATATGTGAAGAAAGCCGGGCGGATACCCCGGTTGGTGCCCGACGAGCCAAGGACCAGAATCTTCACCTGTTCGGCATGCTTGTCCATGTAACTGCTTTTGTATCGATACTCGTTGGGTACAACACGCATAACCACCTCGCAGGCAGCCAACACGATGCAGATAATGAGCAGTAAAGGAAGTATTATATGGAGCACGAACCGTCTCATGACATTATTAGAACTTCTGGTAGATAAACACTTCGGTTGAGGATGAATGGAGTAGTAGCACTGCGAGGATGAGGACCGACAGGGATAGTACTATTGCCAGCGGCCTGTTGCCGCGCAGTAGGCCTTGCCCTTTGTCGCGTTCTTCAAGCCAGTCATTAACCCACATGACAAGCATACAGATGCTTCCTGCTGTCAGAGCCATCTTCCCATCAAACTGGGGCATGGGCCCAATCGTGAACATCTTTGCGATAATGGAAAACACTTCTCCGACGGAGGCGCTGCGGAACACCAGCATGCCTACGGTCACTAAAAGGTAGGTGCCTGACATCCGCAGCAGGGTGGCCGCAGGCAGCATACCATGCCGCCATTCGATTTTGCGGCGTTTGTTCATTGTTCCCCGTAGGATGAGTGGCACAAAAAGCAGTGCATGGTAAAGCCCGAAGAGGCCGAAGGTCCAGTTCGCGCCATGCCAGAAGCCGACAAGCAGCATGTTGATGGTGCAGGCTGCGATAACGCCCCATTTCCGCCAGTCGCGCCAGTGGACATTCAAGGGGAGAAACACATAATCGGTGAGCCACGAGGTAAGGCTCATGTGCCACCGGCGCCAGTATTCAGCCACATTTTGTGCAAAGAATGGCCGTTGGAAGTTCTCGGCCACCTTCAACCCAAGCATTGCACTGACTCCGATGGCCATGTGGGAATAGCCCGCGAAGTCGGCATACAATTGCATGGGATATAGCAGTGTGGCAGGAACAAGCGTCAGCATGTTCTGGCTTGCATAGCCGTCAAGAATGTTGTCCACAAACACCGCCAACTGGTCGGCCACGCATACCTTCAGAAAACAGCCCCACACAAAACGCTTCAACCCGTTGACCAGTGTGTCATAGGAGGGTTCGCGTGGTGTCTGCAGTTGGGGTAAAAATGCCTGTGGACGGTCGATGGGGCCCGCCACCAGGGTGGGGAAGAATGCGATGTAGGTGCCGAAGGCGATAGGGTCGTTGCTAGGGGTAATGGTGCCTCGGTTCAACTCAATGGCGTAGCTCAGCAAGCGGAAGGTGAAGAATGAGATGCCGATGGGCAGCAGTATGTTGAAGGCAACATCGCTGCAATGAATCCCCAACATCCCGATGAAGCTGACGAACGATTGGGCAAAGAAACCGAAGTACTTGAAATAGAGCAGGGGCAGTAAGCCTATCACCACCGTAGCCGTGGTCAACTTTGCCGCTTTGCGGTCCGCTCCGGATGCTTTCAATTCGCCAATCCTTTTTCCCAAAAACCAGAATGCTGTGGTCATCACGATGGGTATCGGCAGCATCCGCCAGTCACAGAGGGCATAGAAAGCATAGCTTGCCGTCAACAGCAGGGCATTCTGCCATCGTGTATGCCGCTGTAGTATCCAGTACAGCAGAAACACTATGGCGAAAAAGCCGATGAAGGCAAGCGAGTTAAGGGCCATGATTACTGCCGTTGTTTAATGATGCTGTCCACCATCTGTCCCACGTTCTTCCAAGATAGAATCTCAGCCGAGGTGAACCGAATTCCCATAGCCTGTTCCACCTCGTAGACCAGTTGCACATGGTTCAGCGAATCCCATTCTTCAATGTCGGCTGCGGTGGTGCTGTCGCAGAGCGTTACCGTCTCCAAGTCAAGGACATCTTTGAATATGGATTCCAGCTGCTTGAATATCTCTTCCCTTGTCATTTCTTTTCTTTTATGAAGCACGGTCGTGCCGAGTATGTGTCCACATCAAGGAGGTATCGTGCCGGTTCTCCTTCGATAGGCTTGAATCCGAGTCGACGATAATGGTCGGCAACCATTCCGTTTTTAGCAGTTGGCAGGTATTCCCCCACGATATATCGGTATCCGGCTTGTTTGGCGCGCTCCACCATCGTGTTGAGTGTGAAGTTCTCCATGCCCCGTTTCAATACGCGGCAGCTCATCAGCCAGTTCTCGACAAAAAGCCTTTCTGGATCCATGGGTTTCATTACCACTACGACCACCAACCCATTGTTGTCAAATCGGTCTTCGAGGGTGAAACACAAATCAATCACGCTGTCGTCGGCAGCCAGTGACGCCACGTCGGTTTCGGTATATCGTATGGTGCGCAGGTTGAATTGGTTGCTTCGTTGCGACAATTGTGCCACCCGTGGGGTGTTGAAGGCGGTAAATCCTTCCACCACAGATTCCATGCCGAGTGATTTCAGGAAATCGTCTTCGTTGTTGAACTTCTGTGCCAACTTCACCCGTTGTGCTTCGTTCCGGTATTGCCGTGTGCGGTCGCCGTCCTCGGTGCTGTAGGCTGCCGTCTCAAACAGGTTGAGCGAATAAAGGTACTCCAGGTAGCAGGCGGGGTCTTCCGGCAGTTCGGGCACGCAGATGCCTTCAATGTTCTCTCTCACCATGGCGCGCTCGAAGGGGTTGTCGTCGATGAACACCATGGAGTCGAATCCGATATTCAGTATCTGCTGTATCATTCGGATGTTGTCCACTTTGCTTTCCCAGTTGGCCATAAACACTGCTATGTCGTCCATCCGCAGCACCATGTCGGGATGTTTCTCGAAGGGCTCCTTGGCCTTATCCTCGTCGTTCTTGGAGCATACGCACACAATGATGCCGCGTTGACGCAGTTTCTTGACCCATTGCTGGAATTCCGTGTAGGCTTTCCCTATCCCAAGACCGTGCCCCAATTCAATGCCTTCCAGACCGTCGTCGCCTACGACACCACCCCAGAGGGTGTTGTCAAGATCCAGTATCAGACACTTCTTCAGGTCGCCCCGCAACGCACACACAATGTCCATTATCCTCGCCGCCACCGTGGGCACCACTTCCATCGACAGCAACATGTCGGTGGAAGTGTAGATATTGGGGGCAAACATGTGGTCGCGCCCCACTTTGTTCTGTATGGCGGCCAGGTCGCAAACATACAGGTTGGGTATCTCTCTGGCAAGTTCCATCAACTTGCAGTTGAGACTCCTGACCTGCCAGGTGAGTGATGCCGGCACCTTGTTGGCGTAGCTGCCGAACACGGTGTCGTCGATTTCCGGATAGTTGAGGCAGATTACCTTCCTCCTGCTCATCTGCGGGCTTGTACACACGTCGGCGATAAAAGCCGCCCGCTCGTCAGCCATACGCTCCTGTGCCTTGCTGTCGCGCTTGGCGTGCAACTCCGCCAGTTTGTGGGTGCTTTGGAACAGCACGATGTATTCTGCTCCGGAAGAGTAGAGCTCGCTTGCGGGGTTGAGCAGCAGTTGCTCTACCTGATTGTATTCCGCCTCAAAGAGTTCCACATTCAGCCCCCGCTGCACGCCGGTGCCGCGCAGTGCGGTGGCCAGCAGCTGGGTGGCGCTATCACCCAACAGCGCCGCCTTCACACAAGGCAGCGCTGTAGTGTCCTGCTTCAGCAGCCGTTTCAGTTGCTTCATGTCGAGCATGGCGTGCTGCAATCAGTTTATTCAATCCAGCCGATGACGTCGCCTTTATTGACCATCTGGCCCTGCTTGGCGCAGGTGTCTATCACCTTGCCGCCCTTCAGCGCCGTGACGGGCACAATGGCATAGCTGGCTTCGATGTTGGCCAGCGCGGCGCCTTCCTTCACCTCGGTACCGGGGGCGGGAGCTGTGCTCTTGTCGTCGAAGCGCACCTCCCACAGCATACGTCCCGTGGCGGTAGCCACGATTGGTGTGGCATTGGGATGCTTGGGGGTGATATAGTTGAGGGCTATGCTTTCGGCAGTGGCGGGAGCGGCGGGCTTGGGCTCACGCTCGGCGCGCAGCTGCGCCACCTCCTTGTTGAAGCGCTCCTTGGCGATGCCGCTCTTGTAGTCGCGGTACTGGCGGTCATGCATGGCCAGCTCGAAGAGCTCTTCGTCGTCCTCGCCACGGTCCCAGCCGTTCTGCTCCATCTCTTTGATGTACTCGGGCAGCGCGTCGGGATAGGCATCCTGCGGCACACCGGTGTAGAACTCCATGCCCTGCTGCTTGGCCAGCTCGATGATTTCGGGGGCCAAGGGGCCGGGCAGTTTGCCGGCACGACCCAGTATCATGCTCCACGAGTCCTTGTCTATCTGGCTGAAGCGCGGCTTGCCCTGGGCCATAGCCAGCAGGTTCATCACCGCGATATTCTTGGTATACTGGCTGAAGGGGGTCACCAGCGGAGGATAGCCCAGCATCGGCCATATATACTCCACCTCCTGGAACAGCTGCACCGTCAGCTCTTCGAAGCTCACCTCGGGCTTGCCGTTCTTCTTCAGTGCCATGTTGATGGCGCCGTGCACACCGCGCAGGTCGCTCATCATCGAGCCCATCATGCCGCCCGGCAGGCCGCAGCCCACCAGCAGCGAGCTGCTGATGCGGTTGCCCGGGTTGATATAGAGACCCAGGAAGTCGTCGATGAACTCCTGCGTCAGCTTGCGGGCCGCCATGTAGGCGTCCATGTTGATGTCCTTCACCAGGAAGCCGGCGTCCTTCAGCATGGCCTGCACGCTGATGACGTCGGGGTGCACCATGCCCCACGACAGGGGCTCCCTGGCGC
>JAEEGJ010006632.1_pt1 | contig 34393 bp, 24 predicted proteins | sample 8958761 | NCBI WGS metagenome assembly JAEEGJ01 (sample SAMN16246546, study PRJNA631951) | gut metagenome | biome: gut microbiome; feature: rumen; material: RS-attached | host: Bos | place: Iran: Karaj | collected 2018-10
GCAGAAGAAACATAAAAGCTCTCATTGGAGTGATGATTCCGATGGGAGCTTTTTATTTGTTTATATTAAGTTCTGGTCGTAGATGGCTCTTTGTCCGCCTACGTATTTGGGCCTGTGACGTGCGCAAATAATGGGTGCTTCACCGATCTTGCGAAGTGATATTCTCATGGGAACAGCAACTGCGTGCATGTGCATTCCAATCATGGTTCCGCCTATGTCTATTCCTGCATCGGCTCTGCCACCGATATCTTCTACAAGTACGGGATCATCGAATCTCTCATAGCATACGGTCCCGAAGGCTCCGCCTGCGTGATTGGGCTGTGGTATTGCATTTACCTGCTCAAATCCGTATTTGTCCATACAGGCTCTTTCTACAACAAGGGCTCTGTTTAAATGCTCACAGCACTGAGCTGCTGCAAATATGCCTCTCTCCTTGAGAACAGGGATGATACCGTCAAATACTGCATTTGCGGAATCGAGGTTTGTGGCTGTGCCGATCTGATCTCCGAGGATCTCGCTGGAGGAACAGCCGATCACGAAAATGGAACCCTCCCGTAGCCTGGCACTCTCCAAAATCTCTGTTATTGCCTGCCTTGCCTGGGCCTTTACTTCTGAATAATTCATTTATATCGCCTGCCTTTGATAATGTTCTATAGTTAAGCAAGTTCCATCTTCTTAAAGATCTTAAGAAGACCTGCCTTGTAGCACAGAAGGAGTGAACCTATAACGCCGATGAGGGCCTGAGCGATCTCGTAAGGGAGCTTCATCATAGCGTATTCAAATGTGCTGTAGACAAAGGTCTTGCCTAGCGTATACCCAACTACCATTATAACAGCACCCACAAGAGTGGCAACAAGGGATTTGGCAAAAGACTCTTTTCCCTTATGAACCATATAGGAAATGGTAGCTGCCTGAAGTCCGTGTACAACCAGTGAAACAAACATCGGAAGCGGATAGAAGATCATATCCCCAAGAAACGATCCAACGCCGCCGACAATGAAAGCTGCCAGAGGATCAAGAAGGATGGATGCTGTGCATATGATAAGATCGCACAGATACAGATGCCCTCCCGGAACTGTGATGCCAAAGCTTGACATTGCAATGTTAAGTGCCATAAATATGGCGGTCACGGTCAGCCATCTGACCTTGTTCACCTCTTTTAGTGTTACTTTTTCTGAAACTGTCTTCCCCATGATGAATTTTCCTCCCGGATAGTAGTATTTTTCCGTCTTGACTAACAAACTTCAATCAATATATCATCAAACTGATAGTATTAAAAATATCAAAAACAGATTATTTTATATAACCAGATTTCAGGAGAAATTATGGAAAAGGAAAAACGCTATCTGAGAATCTATGAACAGGTTAAGGAAGACATAATAAAAGGCACGTATCCTGTGGGTACGAAACTCCCCTCAAAGCGTGTAATGGCTGATGCAATGGGCATGAGCGTCATTACCGTTGAGCATGCCTATGAGCTTCTTTCGGATGAAGGGTACATTGTTCCGAAGCAGAAGAGCGGATACTATGTCTCTTTTGACGACAGTGACATATACACGGGGGTGGAAAGTGCTGCGCCTATGGTGCAAAGGCGCCGCGAACCGGTATCGGAACAAAGTGCTAGCAATGAGCCCGTTTTTTCGTACTCAATTTATGCTAAAACAGTAAGGAAGGTTCTCACAGAGTTTGAGGAGTATCTGATGCAGAAATCTCCCAAGAACGGGATGTTTGAACTTAGAAGTGCCATTGCCTGGTATCTCCTAAGGTCCAGGAGGCTTAAGGTCTCTCCCGATCAGATAATAATAGGCGCAGGAGCGGAGTACCTCTATGGCCTCATTGTTCAGACCTTCGGAAGGGATGTGCTCTATGGCGTTGAGAGTCCGTCCTATCAGAAGATTGCCAAGGTATATTCTGCAGGCGGAGCAAGGCTTAAGATGCTGCGGCTTGGAAACGACGGAATAGAGAGCGATGAGCTCTGGAACAGCAATGTACAGATACTTCACATAACCCCTTACAGGAGCTTCCCAAGCGGTGTTACGGCATCTGCTTCCAAGAAGAGGGAGTACCTTAGATGGAGCAGGAAGAATGGGGGATACATCATAGAAGATGACTTTGAGTCAGAGTTTACCCCCAGCCGTAAACCTGAAGAGACCATATTTTCCCTGGATGAGGAGGGGAGAGTTATCTACGTCAACACCTTTACCAGAACCATCGGAAGCTATGCAAGGTGTGCATATATGGTGCTACCGGAGAATCTGATCGGCGAGTTTGCTGATAAGACCGGGTTTTACGAGTGCCCTGTGCCGACACTTGACCAGCTTGTCATTGCCAGTCTTATCGACAGCGGAGACTTTGAAAGGCACATTAACAAAGTGAGGAGATATAACCGGAATAAATGATTTGAAGTACAGAAATATGCTATAATTGAATAACAAGTCGCATACACATGCCGAAGGTGATCAATGGAAAAGTACGATAACATCGATGAGCTTACCGGGCTCTATAATCTGAACGGAATCTTAAATCACTTGCAGGGCTATGAAACAAGAGCTGCTGAAGGCAGCATTGTTATCATTTATTTGAATGTTATGAATTTCAAATCCTTCAACCAGAGATACGGATTTGTTGGAGGTAATGAATTTCTAAGAGGTCTTGCTGAGGAGATAAAAGGTCTTTTCCCCAAGGAACTGATTGCCAGAACGGCAGGTGATCAGTTTATTATTCTTGCAAATTCCCTTGATGAAAAAGAAATAACGGACAGGCTTACCATGCTTTCAGAAGCTTCTGCAAGGCATGACAAGGGTCTTCGCCTTCATATCAAGGCCGGGATCTATCAGCAGACAGGGGATGAGAGCGACCCTGTTATCATGATCGACAGAGCCAAGACTGCCTGTGATGATATCATCAGAGTCTATGACAAGAGCATAAACTTCTATGACGAGGCTCTTAGAAAGAAGAATGAGCTAAGGCAATATGTTATCGATAATTTTGAGAGTGCGTTTAATAACAGATATTTCAAGGTTTACTACCAGAAGGAAGTCAGAGCTCTGACCGGCAAGGTATGCGGGTATGAGGCTCTTGCCAGATGGCAGGACCCGGTTATGGGAATTATTTCACCTCTGGTTTTTATAGAGGTTTTAGAGGATGTTCATCTGATACACAAGCTTGATCTGTGCATAATTGACATGGTTTGTAAGGATTTAAGAGATGATATCAACAGCGGATATACTGTTGAGCCTGTTTCTGTAAACCTTTCTCAGCTTGACTTTGAGCTGTGTGACATCATGGCAGAGATTGATAAGTGCAGGGACAGGTATGACATTCCGGTTGAACTTCTGCATATCGAGGTTACTGAGAGTGCCCTTACCACCGGAGCAGATTTCCTTGATCAGCAGATCAAGAAGTTCAGGCAGGCCGGATATGAGATCTGGATGGACGACTTTGGCTCAGGCTATAGCTCTTTGAACAATCTTAAGACCTTTGATATAGATGTGCTCAAGATTGATATGGATTTTCTGCGCACCTTTGATACCAATAAAAAGACACAGGTTATCCTTGCCATGATCGTAAATATGGCCAAGGAGCTTGGAATCCACACTCTGGCTGAGGGCGTTGAAACTAAAGAGCAGTACGAGTTTTTGCGCAGAATAGGCTGTGAGAAGCTGCAAGGATACTTATTTGGTAAGCCTACGCCTGTAGATGATTTTGACAGAGCTGTGGACTGCAGCTTTGATGTGTGTGAGGACTTTTCTCTTGCGTCCTACTATGACAGGATCGGAGAGGTCAATTTCCTTGGGAATACGCCACTTAGAGACAAGAGCTTTGAGGTATTTAATAACCTGCCTCTTGCTATTATTGAGCTTCAGGATGATATAGCACAGTGTATCTATGCCAACAGAGCGTATCTTGATTACCTGAGTTCACTCGGCTTTGCGTCTTTATCAGAAGCCAACAGCGTATACGGAACTACAAATCACCCGGATATTGTTGAGTTTACAGCATGCTTAAAGCGTGCACAGGCAAGCCCGGACCACAGGGCATATTCTGATATAGTAACTAATGGCAACACCGTCAATCACAAGGTTAGATTCCTGTTCGACAGCGGAGATCGTCAGGCTTTTGCCGTTGTGTCAAGAAACACCTCTATTCATGAGGAGAGTGACACGGCAGAGAGTCTTCGTGTTGCCATGGCACATGTATTTAACCAGTACTTCAGAGTTGACTTTTTTGATGAGGACGGCACTGTTGACAATATCTTCCTGAATGCGGATCAGAAGTCGGTTTCTGATTATACAAGAGATGCTAAAGAGGCTGTAAGACTGTACTCTGAAATGTATATATATCCTGAGGACAAGGAACGTTTCAAGAAATTTTACGATATTACTACAGTCCGTGACAGGATAGAAAACACAAAAAGTGCATATGTTGTTGATTATTATCGTTCTGCAACACCGGGGGATAACGGAAGAATGCAGATGTACATGATACTTCCGTTTTATTATAATGGCAAATGGAAGTTTATTTCTCTCTGCAGATATGCGGATGAGATCAGGGATGATGATTTAAAATGATTGGATGATAGTTTATGTTAAGGTTTTGTTTTGGGGCATCCGGCGCGGGGAAGAGCACCGGATTATACAGAGAAATAATAGAAAGAAGCAATAAGGAGCCGGGCACTGATTTTCTTATCATTGTGCCGGACCAGTTCACGATGCAGACCCAGAAGGATGTTGTTAAACAGCATCCTGACAGGGCCATCATGAACATAGATGTACTGAGCTTTGGCAGACTCTCCCACAGAGTTTTTGAGGAGACGGGCCATGGCTCTTTTTCTGTGCTCGATGATGTGGGTAAGAGCCTGGTACTGAGGCACGTTTCGGACATGCTCGGAGACAAGCTCCCGGTTATTGGCAGAAACATGCATAAGAGCGGATATCTGGACGAGGTTAAGTCCACGATTTCCGAGTTTATGATGTACGGAATTGATGATAAGGCTCTTTCCGTCCTTGAGGAAAAGAGCCTTAAAAAGGGAGCATTAAATGCCAAGCTTAAGGACCTCAGGCTTCTCTATAAGAGCTTTCTTGAGTACATAGACGGAAGGTTTATCACTGCAGAGGAAACCCTTGATATCCTGTGCAAGGCACTTCCTGAATCTGCTCTTATAAGAGACAGCGTCATTGTCTTTGACGGTTTTACCGGCTTTACACCTATTCAGTACAGGGTGATCAAAGAGCTTTTGTCTCTGTGCAGGGAAGTGGTCTTTTCCGTCACCATAAGTCCGGATGAGGACCCTTATGCAGATGATTATAAGGAGCAGGAACTCTTTATGCTGAGCAAAAAGACCGTTCGAGACCTCGAGAGGCTTGAATTTGAAGTGCAGAAGGAGAAAGGCTCCAATATACCTGATTTTGAGACATATAGGAAACTTAGACACAGTGAAGCGGCAGATATCTTTTATCGTGATGAGCCTGTAGCAAGACTTAAGGATAATGCACCACTGGCATTTCTTGAGAAAGCTCTTTTCCGCTATAATCCTGAGAAATTCGCAGGGGATAACAACTCCATATTCCTCTATCAGACCACGACACCTTCTGAAGAGATACGCCAGACCATGATAAAGATTGCAGATCTTGTGAGGGATGAGGGCTACGCATATAGGGATATTGCGCTTGTGTGCGGATCGCTTGATACTTACGGGGATATTATCACAAGACAGGCTCAGAAGTTTGGAATACCGGTTTATGTGGATACAAATGTCTCTCTGATGCTCAATCCCTTTATTGAGTATATAACCAGTGCCTTGAATATCGTCATTTCAGGATACAGGTACGAGGATGTTTTCCATTACATGAGAAGTGGTATGACCGGATTTGATGCCGGGGATACGGATCTTTTGGAGAACTATGTACGAGCTCTTGGAATCAAGGGCAGGAAGCAGTGGGAAGACAGGTTCCTTCGCAGAATGCCAAGGAAGTTTAAATCAAGAAAGCAGGACCTTGAGCAGAAGGACCAGATGCTCCTTGAGAAGCTCGACTTAATGAGGGAGAAGATAAGCAGCGACCTAAAGCCGTTATTTGATGCAAAGGGCGGAACGGTAAAGGAAATCACTGATGCCCTTATAAGCGTCGTAGAGGCCGGAAATTTAAAAGAAAAGCTTGAGGAGTACAGAAATACCTTTGAGGAAAATGGAGACCTGAAAAAGGCCAAAGAATACGATCAGATATATACAAGGGTAATGCTGCTTCTGGAGCAGATGAATGCTCTTATAGGTGATGAGAAGCTTGATATGGCTGAGTACAAGGATGTGCTAAGCGCAGGCTTTGGTGAGATATCAGTTGGTACGATACCACAGGACGTTGACAGGATCATAGTCGGAGATATTGAGAGGACAAGGCTTAAAGAGGTTCGCATCCTGTTCTTCGTGGGAGTCAACGACGGCAATATCCCGTCAAATGCAGGAAGCGGCGGAATCCTGTCTGACATAGACAGGCAGTTCCTACAGGATCTTGGCACGGATATTGAGTTTGCTCCGTCTCCAAGGCAGCAGATGTATATTCAAAGGCTCTATTTGTATATGAACCTGACTAAGCCTACGGATAAGCTGTTCTTGTCCTTTTCAGAGCTTGGTAATGACGGAAAGAGCTTGAGGCAGGCATATCTTATTCCTAAGCTCAGACAGATGTTTGAGAATCTTGAGATAGAAAGACCCATGGAGAATGGTTTTGAAGCTCAGATGGTGAGCATAGATGACGGAATGGATGCTTATTCAGAGCTTGTCAGGGAATATGCTTCAGGAAGACTGTCAAGCCTGCAGGAGAGGGAGATGTTTACCCTGAGGAAGGTGCTGTCTGAGAACAAGGACAACAAACTCGTTGAGAAGCTGACTGAGGCAGCGTTTATTCACTATGAGTCTGTACCTATTGCCAAGGCTGTGGCTCTGGCTCTCTATGGTGCAACCCTGGAGAACAGTGTCAGCAGGCTTGAGAAGTATGCAAGCTGCGCCTACGCACACTTTTTGCAGTACGGACTTACTTTAAATGACAGGCAGGAGTACAGTTTCGAGGCTTCTGACCTTGGAAACGTGTACCATCAGGTTCTTGAGAAGTATACCGGTGAAATAATAACAAAAGGTATTGATTGGAGAGAGCTCTCCAAGGAAAAATCTGACGAAATATTAAATCGAGCTTTAACAGAATGCGTAGATGCGTACGGCGATACCATTTTAAGGAGCAGCGCCAAGAATCAGCACATGATAGAGCGCATCAGGAAGATCCTTACAAGAACCGTAGATACGCTTAAATACCAGATTACAAGCAGCTTGTTCAATCCTGCATATGTTGAGATGAGTTTTCAGGAGGCCGGAAGCCTTGATGAAATTAATGTGGCTCTCTCAGAAGATGAAAAGAAAAACATAACAGAGAAAATGAAACTCAAGGGAAAGATTGACCGAGTTGATCTATGCAACGAAGGTGATCAGATCTATGTGAAGGTAATGGACTTTAAGTCCAGCGAGCACAAGTTTAACCTGGCTTACCTCTACTACGGCCTTCAGCTTCAGCTGGTTATGTATATGAATGTTGCAGTCGCAAGTGAGAAGAAAAAGCACCCCGGCAAGGAAGTGATCCCTGCTGCGATCTTGTACTATCACGTGGAAGACCCCATGATTGAGGGAAAAGCGGATACAGTAACAGATGATATCAATAAAGAGATAATTTCAGAGCTGAAAATGACCGGACTGGTTAATGATAATACGGACATTATCAGGAAGCTGGATACAGGCTTTGCAACTAAGTCTGACATCATTCCGGTGGAACTTAAGAAGGACGGAACTCCAAGTGCAAGATCTCAGACAGCAAGTTCAGATGAGTATGAAGCTATCTCGGGCTTTGTTAACAAGAAGGTCAAGGAGTTTGGAAGGAATATCTTAAACGGTGATATTTCCGTCAATCCTTATGGAGATGCCAAAATGCAGTCCTGTACTTACTGCGATTACAAGCATATCTGCGGATTTGATGAGCGCATAAGCGGATACAAAAAGAGAAAGCTTGATATGACTTCAGACGAAGCAATGATGCGTATAATGAATGGGAATTAAGATATATGGGAGTGGAATTTACAAAAGAACAACAGGCAGTCATTGACGCAAGAGACTGCAACATACTTGTATCAGCAGCAGCCGGATCGGGTAAGACGGCTGTGCTTGTTGAGCGCATCATCGGCATGGTCCTTTCCGGCCTTGATGTTGATCATCTTCTGGTGGTTACCTTCACCAAGGCAGCAGCTGCCCAGATGAAGGAGAAGATCACCGCGGCCATACAGGAGAAGCTGGCAGAGGACCCTGACAACGAGCATCTTCAGAAGCAGGAGACACTGATACATAACGCTCAGATAACAACCATTGACTCTTTCTGCCAATACGTTATAAGGAACAACTTTAACACCATTGGACTTGATCCGTCCTTTAGAGTTGCGGATGAGGGAGAGCTTAAGCTCTTACAGGAAGAAGTCATGAGCAGCATGATAGAGGAGGAATATGAGGCTGCCAAACAGGCCTCGGACAGCGACTTCATATTTTTCATGGATTATTTCAGTCAGGGCAGCAGAGATGAAAGGGCCGTGGAGTTTATTAATGATCTCTTTAAGTTTTCTGTCAGTTGCGCATGGCCTGAGGAATGGATCAGGGAGAGGGCGTCGGACTATGAACTTTCAGACGAAGCCTTCGACGAACTTCCCTGGGTAAAAGAGTGCATGCGTTATGCAAAGAGTACCCTTAAGGAGTGTGCTGATAAGATAGACAGAGCCTACAGGATTTGCCTTGAGCCCGACGGACCATACATGTACGGAGATCAGCTTGAAACTGAAAAAGACAGTATTTATGCGGCTTTGCGATATGACACCTACGATGCCCTGTTTGACGGCCTTCGCGGGATTACGTTCGACAGACTCTCCACGAAAAGGGACCCTTCGGTCAATGCGGATAAGAGGGAGTTAGCCAAGGACCTTCGCGGAGATGTTAAGGAAAGAATAGGGAAGCTTATTTCAGATTACTTTGCCCTTCCTTCCGAGGCGGTTCTTGCAAACATGCAGCTGTGTGACAGGGCAGTCAAGGAACTGTGCAGGCTTACCCTGGAATTTAAATCCAGATTTGATGAACTCAAAAGAGAGAGGCAGATCATAGATTTCTCCGACATGGAGCACTTTGCCCTGCAGATTTTGGTGGATCCGGATACCAAAGAGCCTACTTTAGTTGCACTTGAGTACAGGGACTACTACAAAGAGGTCCTTATCGATGAGTATCAGGACTCAAACAATGTCCAGGAGATGATCCTTAAGGCGATTTCCGGAGAAGAGGCAGCTGATAGCGAGAGGTTCATGGTTGGAGATGTCAAGCAGAGCATCTACAAGTTCAGACTTGCAAGACCTGAGATCTTCATGGAGAAATTCAGAAGCTACGACCGCGATGAAAAAGCCTCTGACAGGAGAATCGATCTTCACAAGAACTTCAGAAGCAGAAGCGAAGTTCTTGATATAACCAACTATATCTTTAAGAGGCTGATGGCAGGAGACCTCGGCGGCGTTGAGTATGATGAAGATGCCAGACTGGTTCGCGGAAGGGATTTCGAGGAGCCTTGTTTTGACGTAACACCTGAGATGATATTTATCGACGGAGCAGACACCCTTGATGACGATGCAGCTGACGACGAGGGCATCAGGGATATGTCTTCCAAGGAGAAGGAAGCTCTTTTCATAGCCGAGAGAATCAATAAGCTAAGAGAAGAGAACAGTGCTCTTATGTTCAAGGACATAGTGATCCTTTTAAGAGCTCCTTCGGGATGGGATGAAACCTTTAAGGATGTCCTGGAAGGTCAGGGTATTCCCACATATATTGAATCCAAGAGCGGATATCTTGATGCCTCGGAAGTTGCTATCTTGCTGGATTTTCTCAGTGTTATCGACAACCCCAGGCAGGATGTGCCACTGACAGCTGTCATGCACTCATCCATTGGCGGTTTTAGTGATGAGGAGCTTGCTCTTATCCGTATAGCGATGAATAAATGCGAAGAGCTATTAAGGGGAGAGACGCTCTATGACGGACTTATCAGTGACCTTGAGCTTTCGGATGGCCTTTTAGCCAAGGTGAAGGCGTTTACTGACACTCTTGAAGAGTACAGGCGCATGTCAACCTACACGCCTGTTCATGAGCTTTTGCAGATCATAATTGATGATACGGATTACGAGCAGATAGTTACGGCAATGCCCGGCGGAACCCAGAGAAGAGCCAATGTTGAGATGCTTCTTAACAAGGCAGCAGACTTTGAGAAGACCAGCTTTAGGGGACTTTTCCACTTTGTTCGCTACATAGAGCACATCAAGGTTGTTCAGGTGGACTACGGCGAGGCTGGAACCATCGACGAGAACTCGGATGTCGTGCGCATCATGAGCATACACAAGAGTAAGGGATTGGAGTTCCCGGTTGTCTTTGTGTCAGGCCTTAGTAAGGATTTTGACAAAAGAGATACCTATGGCGATCTCATAATCGACATGGATCTGGGCATAGGTGTAAAGAGCATAAATACTGATCTTCGCGTTAAGTACGATACATTAAAGCGCAGGATCATAGCCGGCAAGATAGGAACCGATAACCTTGGGGAGGAGATAAGAGTACTCTACGTTGCCCTTACAAGAGCCAAGGAGAAGCTCATCATGACCTCTTACGTCAAGAATCTTGCAGGAACTCTGGAATCTTTGCTAAAAGACTTAATGGTACTGGGAGCTGCAGATGAGGCGCTTCCATATTCTATGAGAGTAGGCGCGGGTAATTATCTCTCCATGGTACTTCCATCGCTCATGCTTCATCCTTCTATGGGAGGACTTCTTGATAAGTATGAGCTGCCAAGACAGGACTATGATACGCTTTTGGTAGGCGCCGGTGAAGCGCCGGTGCTTAAGATAAGCTCCGTGGGAGATAAGGATCTTCTTGACGGCATAAGGGCCGGAGCTTTTAAGGCAACTATGCGCAGACAGGCTCTGGAAAATGGCGGAAACATTGATGAAGAGCTTCTTGAGAGTCTTAAGGCGAAATTCTTTGCAAAGTACCCTCACGCTGATCTGAAAGGTCTTTTCACCAAGACTACGGTATCTGAGCTCAAGAAGAAGGCCATGGTGGATGAGGATGAGTTTGGGGTGGTTCCTGCTCCGTATGCTGCAGATGAGGAGCCTAAGGGGACTCTATCCGGTGCAGAGCGAGGAAGTGCCTACCACAGGGTTATGGAGCTTCTGGATGGCGATGCATTTGCGGATACATCTGCAGAGGGCCTTGGAGAATGGATTGCGAAAGCGGCTCAGAAAGGCCTGATACCTGATGAATACTGTGAGGTGGTAAAACCTGAGGACATAAGAACATATCTTTTGACTGACCTTGGAACTCGCATGGGAGCAGCATTTGGCAGAGGCGAGCTCATGCGTGAGAAGCCATTCATGATGGGAATTTCGGCAAAAGAGCTTGATCCGGGATTTCCGGAAGATGAGATGGTGCTGGTTCAGGGAATTGTGGATGCCTGGTTTATAGAGGACGGCGAGATAGTGCTTCTTGACTACAAGACCGATAAGGTCAGGGATGGCAAGGCGCTTGTGGATAGATATGCTGTGCAGCTTGAGCTCTATAAGAGGGCGTTAGAAGCCGCCACAAGAAAAAAGGTAAAGGAAGTATATATCTACTCCTTTACCCTTGAAAGCGTCATAAGGCTGGATTAAAGCAGAGTATAGACCAAGGCAAAAGCATTGGCTGCAATATGCACCACCAGAGGGATGCTCAAAGTCCTATGCCTGTAATAGCTGTAGGTGATGATAAGCCCCATCAAAAAGCCGTATAGGGCCTGTACGGGGTGAAGGTGATAAATGCCAAACAGGGCTGCTGTCAGGATGATTGCGATGGCAGCTCTTTTTATGTGTCTGTTCAGGAAGTTAAAGAGAAAGTACCTGAACAGTATCTCTTCCACCAATGGAGTAGCAAAGCAGTACACCATGATCAGTATGGCTGTCTCGCTTGATATACTGTAGAGGCGGCTTTCAGGCCCCTGAAAGGACTCAAGGTTTGTAAGACCTGTGGCATTAAATATAAGAGTCAGTACAAGGGCTGACAGAGCCCCGATAAGAGCCCATATGGCATGGAGTTTTATTTGATTTAAAGTAAATGCTCTGTTATTCATAAAAAGCTATTGACAATCCTTGGGCATAATAGTTTAATTGACTTGAATTAAAAATAAACCGCTAGGGGAGCTATGCTGAGAGTGCTCGTGCAATGCACGACTAACCCTTATCACCTGACCCGGATAATACCGGCGTAGGGAAGCAACGATAACTCATAGACGTCAGAGTACATTATACTGTGCTTTTAATGTTTATGGAATATCAACGTCAGGAAACCTCCCAAGATAACGGTCATATAAAGGGAGGATTTTTTTATGAGTTTATTTCTTGAAAAGGTCGTTGAAGACGGCTACACATCTTACAACATCACAACAGGTGGATATATCCTGGTGGTGGTTCTTGCAATTGCAGCTTTCCTTGCAATCAGTTACTTTGTAAACGGAGAAGGTAAGTCAAGGCTCAGTGTCAAGCAGCTCACAGTATCAGCTCTTTGCCTTGCCCTTGCATTTGTATTATCAAACGTTAAGCTCTTTAAGCTTCCAATGGGCGGATCAGTTACAGTATTCAGCATGTTCTTTATCACATATATCGGATATCTCTACGGACCCAGAGTAAGCCTTGCATCAGCATTTGCTTACGGACTTCTTCAGATGATCGTTGATCCTTATATCATCAGTGTTCCACAGCTTCTGTGCGACTATGTGCTTGCTTTCACAGCTCTCGGTCTTGCAGGATTCTTCCACAACACTAAGTTTGGAATGTACAAGGGATACCTGGTTGGTGTATTTGGAAGATTCGTATTTTCAGTGCTCTCAGGAGTTGTATTCTTTGCAGACTATACACCTGAGGGAATGTCACCGATTGGCTATTCAGTAGCTTACAATGGAAGCTACCTTGCAGCTGAGGCAGTTCTCACAATAGTAGTTCTCTTTATTCCTGCAGTAAGAGTAGCACTTAACAGAATTAAAAATGAGGCTCTTGAAAAGGGCGTAGTAAAAACCGCTCAGGCAGTATAAATAAGTCAAAAAAGCCCGGCACTTTCAAAGTGCCGGGCTATATTTATCTTACAGTATCTGAATTCCGTTCCTTGTAGCTTCTTCAACCATATCCTCAGGCCAGATAGAGCACTGAACCTCTCCGATATGAGCTTTTCTTAAGAAGAACATACAAATTCTTGACTGACCGATTCCACCACCGATGGTGTAAGGCAGCTCTTTGTCCAAAATTGCTTTCTGGAAAGGAAGCTGTGCTCTCTCGGTGCATCCTGCCTTCTCAAGCTGACTCTTAAGTGACTCCTCGTCAACTCTGATTCCCATACTTGAAAGCTCAAGAGCAATGTCAAGAACAGGGTAGTAAACGATGATGTCGGCATTAAGTGCCCAGTCGTCATAGTCCGGAGCTCTTCCGTCGTGCTTCTCACCTGAAGCAAGCTCATCACCGATCTGCATTATACATACAGCACCCTTGGCTTTGGAAATGAAGTACTCACGCTCCTTGGGAGTGTTGTCCGGGAACATGTCCTCAAGCTCCTGGGTTGTGATAAAGAAGATATCCTCGGGAAGGATCTCCTCGATGTAGTCATACTGAATGGACATGAACTTCTCGGTCTTTCTGAGAACCTTGTAAACGTTCTTAACTGTTTCCTTGAGGAAATCAAGGTTTCTGTCCTCTTTATTTATAACCTTTTCCCAGTCCCACTGGTCAACGAAGATTGAGTGGATATTGTCAGGGATCTCATCGCGTCTTACAGCGTTCATATCGGTGTAGAGACCTTCGCCAACATTAAATCCGTATTTCTTAAGAGCATATCTCTTCCATTTTGCAAGAGAGTGCACGATCTCAGCCGGACGCTCATTCTCATTGAGAATATCAAAGGCTACAGGGCGCTCAACGCCATTAAGATTGTCGTTAAGTCCTGACTCGGGAGTTACAAACAGGGGCGCTGTTACACGCTGAAGATTGAGCCTTGTTGCGAGCATTCCCTGAAAAAAGTCCTTGACGGTCTTGATTCCAACCTGTGTGTCGTGAAGATCAAGAGCTGATTTGTAGTTCTTTGGGATCTTAAGGTTTTCCATCTTATTTATTCCTCTTCAAAATTTAATTTCTTCCTACAATTTAATAACTTTTAGCGTATTAATGCAAGAAAAAGTTGATTTTCGGGGTCTGTTTTTCCACAACATATTTTTCAAAAACAATTCACAGAATGGTCACAGACTTCTATTTACAAACCAATCTTAAAAATATATTATATGTTGAAGCTCGAAAACGATTTCGCAGCTTATATATTGTTTTATGTTTTATGGTAGTAAGGAGTGATGTTTAATGTTAGGAGAAATGATTAAAAAGCACATTATGCTTAAGCCTGCACAGGTTAAGGATTTTGTGGATGCTGCAACGAAGTGTGATTTTGATGTGGACATCTACTACAACAGATATGTTGTTGACGCTAAGTCAATCCTGGGCGTATTTGGTCTTGATCTTACACAGCCTCTTACAGTTGAGTACAGAGGTTACAACAAGAACTTCGAGACATTTCTTAACGCCATGGCTGTTTGATAAGGCTTGCATTAGTTAAATAGGGAAATAGGAGGAGGCTCTCTATGGTATAATCTTTGAGTGAAATACCATAGGGAGCTTTTTTATGGAAATCAGAATATCAGTCAGGGGCCTTGTTGAATTTATCCTAAGGTCCGGTGACATAGACAATAGAATACATCAGGCAAGTGCCGATGCCATGCAGGAAGGCGGAAGGATCCACCGTATGATCCAGAAGAGCATGGGGCCTGACTACCACGCCGAGGAGCCTCTTTTATATAAAAAGAGCTATGAAAAGTACGATCTGATCGTTGAAGGCCGTGCTGACGGAATCCTTGATAAGTATATGGATCAGCCTGTGAGCGCACTGGAGATGGGGCAGAGTTCTTTCCTGCCTACAGAGCGCTATGCACCCATGATCGACGAGATAAAGGGCACCTACAGGGAACTGGCCAAGATGAAAGAGCCTGTATCAGTGCATCTGGCTCAGGCCAAATGCTATGCAGCCATGTATCTTCTTGACCGTCACTATCCGGAAGTTGATGTCAGGATGACTTATTGCAACATGGACACAGAGGAGAAAAAGTTCTTCGACTTCACCTTTACATATGCTGAGATAACACAGTGGTTCTCAGACCTTATCGAGATGTACAGGAAATGGTCAGATTTTGAGTGTGACTGGCGGCTTGAGCGCACCATGTCCATAAAGGCCGTAAACTTCCCGTTTACTTACCGAGAAGGGCAAAAAGACCTCGCAGCTGCTGTTTACAGAACCATTGTCCACAAGAAAAAGCTGTTTTTGGAGGCACCTACAGGCACAGGTAAGACCATTTCCACCGTATTTCCTACGGTAAAGGCCATGGGAGAGGGGAAGGTCTCCAAGATCTTCTACCTGACAGCCAAGACCATAACAAGAACTGTGGCCGAAGAGGCCTTTAATATCATGCGATCATCTCAGGAACTTAAGTTCAAGACCGTGACCATAACAGCAAGGGATAAGATCTGCTTTATTGATGAAGCCACAAGAAACTGTAACCCTGTGGCATGTCCCTACGCTAAGGGACACTATGACCGCATCAACGATGCCATCTTTGATATGCTCACCCACGAGGATAACTTCGACAGGGATACCGTCACAGAGTATGCCAAAAAGCACGAAGTATGCCCCTTTGAGATGTCTCTGGACATGAGCCTTTGGAGCGATGCCATAATCTGCGATTACAACTACGTCTTCGATCCTTTTGTATACTTAAGGCGCTTTTTTGCCGACGGAATAAGGCACGACTATGCCTTTTTGGTGGATGAGACCCACAACCTTCTTGAGAGAGGAAGGGAGATGTACAGTGCCGTCCTTCGGAAAGAGAGCTTTTTGGACCTCAAGAACAAAATCAAAGACTATCACCCAAGAATCGTATCAGCCCTTACCAAGTGTAACAGTGCTCTTTTGGAACTGAAAAGAGAGTGCGACGAGATGAAAGTATATGGCTCTATCGAGAGATTTATTCAGCCTTTGGACAGACTTTCCGCAGTAATGAACGAATACCTTGAAGACCACTCGGAAGGGCCCTTTAGGGATGAAATACTGCAGTTTTACTTTGATATATCAAGGTTTCTCACCATATATGACCTTTTGGACGACCACTATACAATCTACGGAGAATACGCTGAGGACGGAAGTTTCCTTCTTAGACTTGCGTGCATAGATCCGTCCAGGAATCTCTCTGCCTGCATGAGCAGGGGCGTATCATCAATACTCTTTTCCGCAACACTTCTGCCAATTCAGTACTACAAGGGACTTCTTGGCGGAGATGACAAGGACTTCGAGATTTATGCCAAGTCCATCTTTGACCCTGCAAGACTTGGAATATTCATCGGCTCTGATGTGACCAGCAGATATTCCAAGAGAAGCGATGATATGTATTACAAAGTTGCTAATTACATCCACAGCGTTGTCAGTGCCAGAAGCGGAAATTATCTGATATTCTTCCCCTCGCACCAGTTCCTTGAGGAGGTTTATATCGCTTACGAGGATAATTTCTACGATCCCGATTCGACAGATATTCTTGTGCAAAAGAGCTATATGACCGAGGAAGCCAGAGAAGACTTCCTGGGAAGGTTTTCAGAGGGTAACAGCCTTGATCTCTCAGAGATAATCCACATGGACATGGAGGTCGTAGAGGATAAAAACGTCCTTGGCTTTTGTGTGATGGGCGGAATCTTCAGTGAGGGTATCGATCTTAAGTATGACAGTCTCATAGGCGTCATAGTTGTGGGAACGGGAATCCCCATGGTATGCAATGAGAGAGAAGTCATAAGAAATTACTTTGATCAAAAGGGCCTTGATGGTTTTGACTACGCCTACAAGTATCCCGGAATGAATAAGGTCCTTCAGGCAGCCGGAAGAGTAATAAGGACCAGCGAGGACGTTGGCGTTGTTGCGCTTCTTGATGACAGATTTCTTCAGGCTACTTATAAGGCTCTTTTCCCAAGAGAATGGAGGGGATATAAGTCGGTTTCGACCGCTTCGGTCAATAGCGAGATATCCCGCTTCTGGAGCGGATTTGAAGCAGAATCAGGCCCTCAAAAAACTCCAAAATCATAAAAAATCGAAAATTAAGTTTACATAAATCCGAAATCAATAAATTTATGTAAACCATAATTTCAGCCCTTTTGTCTCAAGATGTGAAAAAATACACTAAATTATCAGATAAATGATACAAAAGACATAGATAAATGACACCTGAGTCATGTGGATAACTCTGTGGAAATTGGGGATTATTGTGAAAATGGTTTTCAAAATACCGCATAAATAGGCATTCTAAATCGGCTGATAAAATAACCCCGGCTGGGGGTATAAATCAGGTGCATGACCAGAATAGTCAATACATATATGTAAACCATACAAAATAATGACACGCGTGTCGATAAAAACGCTGCAACCCAGTATTTATGGGCGCTTTCGCAATGAAAATAACTTCCTTGATAGTGCTAAAGAGTTGTTGTAAAATAAATTCTAATATGTCGTAAGAAGGAGGAGCAGGGTATGAAGATACAGGACTATGGTCAGGATGTAGTTCTTCTTAATAAAGAGATGCTTTCCGAAAGAGCCAAAATGTCTGGTAACCTTATAGGTGCATGCAACAAGCTTCTCAAACGTGCCAAGGAAATTGATAATATAAATCTTCTGGGCTACAGCTACTATTATGTGGCTGATGCCTATTATCTTTTAAGTACTGACTATCGCAAGTTCAATACCAATCTTCTCAAGGCAATCGAATACCTTCAGACATGCGGAGACAATGAGCATCTGGCAAGATGCTACAACCTCCTTGGTATTGATGCGCTCAATCACGGCAATCCCGAGCTTGCTCTTGATTTCTTTTTGAGCGGTCTTAAATACTGTGAGGATATTGATAAGAACAGCAGTATTCCGGGCTTTCTTAAGTTCAACATAGGACAGATCTATTACGACAACGGAGAGATCAAGCAGGCGCTTGGTTATATCCGCTCTGCTTACAGAGATATTCGCAAGAACAAGAAGGACAGTCTCTATTACAGAAACCTTCTTTACTGTTACTGCTTTCAGGCAGACTGTTACATCATTCTGGACAAGAAAGATTCAGTCGAGAAGTGCCTTCAGGGCATAGAGCAGCTTGAACAGGCCGACGGTGTTAACCTTGATCTGTTTCAGGATCTTCCGGTACTTGATATCAAGATGCGTGGATATCACTATCTCGGTGAGATGGAACTCTACGAGAAGTATTCAGATATGCTCTCTTACCAGCTCCAGAACAACAAGTTCCCGCTTGACAGTATGGAAGACATTTACGTGGTCTGCAGATTCTTTATGAAAGTGGGCAGATACGGAGAGGTCAAGAGGATAATAAAGAACTCGGAGCGAAGCCTTAAGGAGCTCAATATTCCAAATCTTGCCAAGGGACATGCCAAGCTCAGAATAGAGTTTTACGAGAAGATGAAAGAGACTAAAGAGAAGAATCAGGCTCTTTTGGACTATTACAACGCATCCCTCGAGCAGGAAAAAGAGAGTATCGTCAACTACAAGTTCTTTATGAATATAAGGAACAGACTCTCTTCCATAGAAAAAGAAAATATCATGCTGATAAAGCAGGCTGAGACCGATCCGCTTACCGGACTTGGCAACAGATACGGTCTTAACAAGTATGCTGACAAGGCATTTGAGGAAGCCTACGCCGGTCAGTATTCACTTGCAGTGGAAATTCTGGACGTGGACAACTTCAAGCTATACAATGATACCTATGGTCATCAGGTGGGTGATCTGTGTCTTAAGAAGATATCCGAGGTCATAAGCAATCTCTGCACCGTGAGAAAGACTGTACATGCTTACAGATACGGCGGTGATGAGTTTGTTTTGATATATGAAAACATGACGGATGAGGAGATAATGGAATGTGCCACATCCCTTCGTGATCAGGTGGCATCCCTTAAGTTTGACAGCAGGCGCTATCCGTCGGGACCTGTCGTCACCATCTCCCAAGGCATAAGGAACTCGGTACCGAGCGAGACCAACAAGCTTTGGGATTACATGTATGCTGCCGACAACGCGCTGTATGATGTCAAGGAACACAAAAAGGGAGAGGTAGTGCTGCTCCATAAGGCAATAATTTCTCAGAAGTCACTTGACGAAGCACAGCACAGCTGATTATTATTATTTTTTACCATAGATGAGGAGAATATAATGAAGAAAGAACTCGAAAAAACCTATAATCCCAGGGAAATAGAGGATCGCCTCTATCAGAAATGGGAGGAAAAGAAATATTTCCACGCTGAGGTAGATAAGACTAAAAAGCCTTTTACCATCGTAATCCCACCGCCAAATATCACAGGTAAGCTCCACATGGGCCACGCCTTTGACCAGACTCTGCAGGACATCCTTATCAGATGGAAGAGAATGCAGGGCTACAACGCACTCTGGCAGCCCGGAACAGACCATGCCAGCATTGCTACTGAAGTTCGTATCACTGACGAGCTCAAGAAGCAGGGCATCGACAAGAGAGAGCTTGGCAGGGAGAAATTCCTTGAAAAGGCATGGGAGTGGAAGAAAGAGTACGGCGGAACCATCGTATCCCAGCTCAAAAAGCTCGGCTCTTCCTGCGACTGGGACAGAGAGCGCTTTACCATGGACGAGGGCTGCAATGAGGCAGTTACCGAAGTCTTCATTAAGATGCATGAGAAAGGCTACATATATAAAGGAAGCAGAATCGTAAACTGGTGTCCTGTATGTAAGACTTCTATTTCCGATGCAGAGGTTGAGTACGAAGAGCAGGCCGGACACCTTTGGCACATCAAGTACCCTCTCATCGAAGATGACGGATCGGTTTCTACAACCAAATTTATCGAGTTTGCAACCACAAGACCTGAGACAATGCTTGGTGATACTGCTGTTGCAGTTAATCCCGAGGATGACAGATATAAAGATTTCAAGGGCAAGAAGGTTCTTCTTCCTATAGTTAACAGAGAGCTTCCTATTGTTGAGGACTCTTATGTAGATATGGAGTTCGGAACAGGTGTAGTTAAGATCACTCCTGCTCACGACCCTAACGACTTTGAAGTTGGAAAGCGCCATAACCTTCCTGAGATCAACGTCCTTAACGATGATGCCACGATCAATGCAAACGGTGGCAAGTTTGAGGGTATGGACCGCTATGAGTGCAGAGATGCAATTGTAAAAGAGCTTGATGAGATGGGCCTTTTAGTTAAGATCGAGGACTACTCTCACAACGTTGGAACTCACGATCGTTGCCACACCACAGTAGAGCCTATGATCAAGGCTCAGTGGTTCGTAAAGATGGATGAGCTTATTAAGCCTGCTGTAAAGGCAGTTAAAGAGGGCGAGATAAGGCTTATTCCTCCGAGAATGGACAAGATCTACTACAACTGGACAGATAATATCAGAGACTGGTGTATTTCAAGACAGCTCTGGTGGGGACACAGAATCCCTGCATACTATTGCGATAAGTGCGGAGAAGTTATTGTATCAAAAGAGGCACCTAAGGTTTGCCCTAAGTGCGGATGCGAGCACTTTACTCAGGATCCCGATACTCTTGATACATGGTTCTCATCAGCACTCTGGCCTTTCGAGACTCTTGGATGGCCACATGAGACTGAGGACCTTAAGTACTTCTTCCCTACAGACGTACTTGTAACAGGTTACGATATCATTTTCTTCTGGGTTATCAGAATGATCTTCTCAAGCTACGAGCATATGGGAACCTACCCATTTAAGACAGTTCTTTTCCACGGTCTTATCAGGGATTCCCAGGGAAGAAAGATGAGTAAATCCCTTGGAAACGGTATTGATCCTCTTGAGGTTATTGATAACTACGGCGCAGATGCACTTCGTCTTACTATCGTTACAGGTAATGCACCGGGTAACGACATGCGTTTCTACAACGAGAGAGTAGAGAACAGCCGTAACTTTGCCAACAAGGTTTGGAATGCTTCCAGATTTATCATGATGAACATGAAGGAAGATGCTCCTTCTGCAATTCACCAGCCAATGCCTGCAGGTCTTGAGCCTGTTGATCACTGGATCCTCTCTAAGCTCAACAAGGCTGTAAAAGAGGTTACCGAGAACATGGAGAAGTTTGAGCTGGGTATCGCGGTTCAGAAGGTTTATGACTTCATCTGGGATGAGTTCTGCGACTGGTACATTGAGATGGTTAAGCCTCGCCTTTACAACTCAGATAACGAGGCATCTCATGAAGCAGCTCTTTGGACACTTCAGACCGTACTTATAAATGCACTTAAGCTCCTTCACCCATACATGCCATTCGTTACAGAGGAAATCTTCTGCACTCTTCAGGATGAGGAAGAATCCATCATGATTTCAGACTGGCCTGTATATAAGGATGAGTGGAATTTTGCAGCCGATGAGAAGGCTATCGAGACCATCAAGGAGGCAGTTCGCGGAATCCGTAACGTACGTACACAGATGAATGTAGCTCCTTCAAGAAAGGCCAAGGTATTCGTTGTAAGTGATAACAAGGAAGTTCTTGATATCTTTACAACAGGTAAGCTCTTCTTCGAGGCACTTGCCTATGCATCAGAGTCTGTTTGCCAGTTCGGCAAGGATGGAATCGCTGATGACGCAGTATCTGTAGTACTTGCAGATGCTACTGTATATATTCCTTTCTCAGATCTTGTAGATATCTCTGCAGAAATAGAGCGTCTTACCAAGGAGCAGAAAAAGCTCGAGGGTGAGCTTAAGAGATCCCAGAACATGCTCAGCAATGAGAAGTTCCTCTCTAAGGCTCCTGCTGAGAAGATCGCTGAGGAGAAAGAGAAGCAGCAGAAATATCAGCAGACATACGATCAGATAACAGAAAGACTTGCTCAGCTTTCAAAGTGATTGGCGGCAAGTAGGTTACATATGGACGATTTGCTACTGGCACAGATCGGAGAGCTCCTTGAGAGAGCCGATAACAACGCCAAGATTACAATTTCAGAGTGTGACAGGTTTTTAAATCAGATTCCGAGCTTTAGCGATAAGCACACCATAGCAGACACCAGAAGTTTCCTTGAGTATTTGGGAAATCCGGAGCAGAACATTCAGATCATCCACGTTGCGGGAACCAACGGAAAGGGATCGGTATGTAATTACCTCTCTTCCGTGCTGACCAAGGCGGATTATACTGTCGGAATGTTTACTTCTCCGCACCTGGTGGCTGTCAATGAGCGCTTTGCCATTGATGGTAAGCCCATTTCAGAGGGAGTCTTTGTGGAAGTCTTTATTGAGACCCTGCGAAGAGTCATGGAGTTTGACAAGGAAGGGTATTTCCCCACCTACTTTGAATTCCTGTTCTTTATGGCAATGATACTTTATGATGTTTATCCCGTGGACTATCTCATACTTGAGACGGGACTTGGGGGAAGACTTGATGCCACAAACGCGGTGGATAACCCTATTCTTACGGTCATAACCGAGATAGGATACGATCACATGCAGTATCTGGGCACAACCATCGAGGAGATCGCTGCTGAGAAGGCAGGCATCATAAAGCGCGGAGTTCCCGTAGTCTTTTTTGACAAAAGACCTGAGAGCACCGGCGTGATCAAAAGAAAAGCCCTGGAACTTGATTCAAGAGCCATCGCAGTAGAACCTAAAAACATAGAAAACGTAGATATCACAAGGGATGAGAGCGGCAACAAATACATTGCTTTTTCATATAATTCCCTTTATGATAAATATGCTGATTTAAAGCTCTCCACAGAGGCTAAATACCAGACTCAGAACGCAGCTGTGGCTGTTACCTGCTTAGAGGTGCTAAGAGATAAGGGAGCTAATGTTTCCGAACTGGATATCAGGGAGGGGCTTCTTACTTCCAAGTGGGATTGCAGGATGGAAGAGATGAGACCCGGTGTGTATGTGGACGGAGCTCATAACCTTGACGGAATCGAGGCTTTCCTCGACAGCGTAGAGGATATCGGCTGTGATGGCCGAAAGATGCTGCTTTTTGGCATCGTAGGTGACAAGCAGTACAAGGATATCGTATATCAGATCCTTAAGAGAGGTCTTTTTGATTCCATATTTGTGGCGACTCTTGAGACCAACAGGACGGTATCCACATCAGACCTTAAGATTGCCTTTGAGGACTGCAAGGATGAGTTGGGCATTATCGGCCTGCCCATCAAGTATTACAGCAACGTGAGGGATGCTGTAACAGATGTAATAGCTATGAGAAAATCCGGTGACTATGTATTTGCCGCAGGTTCGCTTTACCTGGCAGGGCAGATAAAGTCAGTCATTTGATTGTGTATTTTTAGAGGGAAAAGTAATGCTAAATTTTGACGAAGAGCTTAAAAAGTTCAGACCCAGCCTCGAGATCGAGGATGCAGAGGAGATAATCTACAACCAGGATATCGATGATATGTCCGATGTTTTGGTCAAGCTCCTGAAAGATGCAAAAGTAGAAGCAGATACTGCAAAGAGGTCTAAGTAATAATGGCAACCACCAAGAAAAAGCTCGAAAGTTTGTCTAACCGATATTACAACGAGGGACTTGAAAAGGCCACAGTAAGAGATATGACAGGAGCTGTGGAGTCACTTCGCCAGAGTCTTAAGCTCAACAAGAACAACATTGATGCAAGAAACCTTTTAGGTCTTGTCTACTATGAGACCGGTGAGGCTGTACCTGCCCTTTCCGAGTGGGTAATCAGCAAGAACCTTCAGCCTGAGGATAACCTGGCCGACAGCTACATGGACATGGTCAGAAGTAATCCCGGTCAGTTCGATAATATCAATCAGACCATCAAGAAATTCAATATAGCGCTCAATTACTGCAATCAGGACAGCCTTGATCTGGCAGTGATCCAGCTTAAGAAGGTGCTTTCATTAAATCCCGGATTTATTAAAGCGCATCTTTTGCTTGCGCTTTTATACCTAAAGAACGGAAACTTTGACAGAGCCAAGATCGAGTCTCAGAAAGCACTTAAGCTCGACACGGGCAATCTCATGGCCAAGCGTTACCTCAAGGAAGCTGATTCAATGCTGCTTCCGGGCGAGAGTGGCAAGCTCGTATCTGACGTTGCTTCCTCTGAGAGCGATGACGTGATCAGATACAACAGCGGCAATGAGATGATCATTCAGCCTGTCAAGAAATCTGCAATCACAAGAAGTAATTCCATCTGGGGAATCCTTCTTGGAATAGTACTGGGAGTTGCAGTAGCATGCTTCCTTATACTTCCTCAGCGCATTCAGAGCATCAATACCAAGAACCAGGAAAAGATTGCTCAGATAAGCGAGGAGTCAGATTCAAAGTCAGCACAGATAGTAGCTTATGAGCAGCAGATCGCATCTCTTCAGGAAGAGATCGACAAGCTCGGAGCTACCGTTACAGAATATGAAGGCGTGGATTCAACATCTGCAGCCATGAATTCACTTATGAAGGCAGTTAACATCTACATGGAGGACTCACAGGACTACGAGGGTATGGCAGAAGCTCTTGCCAGCATAGACCTTGATGTCATCAGTTCGGATGTGTCTTCGGAATTTACTTCACTCTACGATTATCTGATGTCCCAGGTTGGACCTCAGCTTGCCAAGTCCTATTACAATACAGGCTATGAAGCATATAAGAGTGAGGACTACGAGACAGCAATTGCCAACCTCTCGAAGGCTTATCAGTACGACAACACCAACGTCAACACATTGTATTATCTGGGAAATGCTTACAATGACAGTGGTGATATTGATAAGGCCAAAGAGGTCTTTGATGCTGTGGTTACCAATTTCCCGGACACAAAGAGCGCTGCAGCAGCTGAAACTAAGCTTGCGGAGATAAACAACTCAAATGGTTAATTTTTCTGACCTTAATTTTATATTCAGGTTTTTACCTGTATTTTTGGTGGCTTTTTATCTTACACCGGTTAGATTCAGAACATGGACTCTTCTTTTTGGGAGTCTTTTGTTTTATGCGGTGGGAGACCTTAGGATGTTCCCTGCCCTTTTGGCGGCAGTTATAGTAAACTTCCTCTTTGCCAAGGCACAGTTTGGAGAAAAGAGTAAGTCTCTTTTATTCTTCGTTCTTGCAATAGACGCAGGAATGCTCATAGAATTCAAGATCCTTGGTCAGTATGTGGACAAGTCTCTTTTGCCGATTGGCATCAGTTTCTACATCTTCAAAATGATCAGCTATCAGATGGATGTATATAGGGGCAAAGTAGAAAAAGACGCATCATTTGTCGATGTTGCGGCTTATTTTTGCATGTTCCCGCAGGTGGTATCAGGCCCTATCATGAGGTTTGAGAAGTACCTTGAGAATACTGCCCTTAGGGAAAAGACATCCTTAAGTCAGATAGCAGAGTCCATAGAGGACGGACTTCGCTTCTTTGTGGCAGGTCTTGCAATGAAGGTTCTTCTGGCCGACCACCTGGCCATGCTCTGGAAGGATATCGGAACCATAGGCTATGAGAGTATTTCAACGCCTCTGGCCTGGCTTGGAGCCGTTACCTATTCACTTGAGCTCTACTTTGATTTCTGGGGATATTCCCTGATGGCAGCCGGAATCGGCGTCATGATCGGGTTTCCCTTTATCACAAACTTTGACCACCCATATGGAAGTGGCAGTGTATCAGAATTCTACAGAAGATGGCATGCAACCCTCGGCTCCTGGTTCAGGGATTATATCTACATTCCTCTGGGCGGCAGCAGAAAGGGAGAAGTAAGGACAATCTTTAACCTTCTGGTTGTATGGCTCGTTACCGGCTTCTGGCACGGAATAACCTTAAACTTTATCATCTGGGGACTTTCACTGTGCTTTCTTATCATCTGCGAGAGGCTCTTTGTCCTTAAGAAGCTTCCTGCGCCTCTTTCAAGGTTTGTAGGCAGAGTGAATGTACTTATTCTCATTCCGCTTACCTGGGTGGTGTTCGCCATATCTGATTTCGACATGCTTGGAATATATTTTTCAAGGCTGTTTCCCTTTGCAGGTTCGGGAATAGCGGTAAATCAGGGCGACTTTTTGAAAAATATAGGTATTTACTGGACTATCCTGCTTCCATCACTCCTTCTTCTGATTCCGAAAGTCTATGACTTCTGGGTAAATCGCAGGAACAGATGGATATTTAACATCCTCTGGATAATCCTGTTCTGGGCATGTATTTACAGCCTTGCAGGAGCAGCAGGCAATCCGTTTATGTATTTTAAGTTCTGATGAAAGGCAAATGATTTGAAGATCCTAAAGAAATGCCCGATCCTTGTGGGGGTTGTGGTCATTACAATTGCATTATCGATAGTATCGTTTATTTTCAAGGATACTGTATATGCCGGATATGCCGATAAGTATGAATCCGGCGATATACCTCTTTTGGCTCTGGCGCTTAAGGGTGCAACAGATGAGGTTTTCCCGTGGAGTAGTGCGCAGGAGGAATCTCTTTTACCTGATGATACACAAGGTCCTGATGAGGGAAAAGAGCTTACGGAAGAGGAGAGTGGACAAGCAGGAAGCGAAGAACTTCCGGAGGCTTATGACATTTCGGGAAATGATATCTCAGGCAACGATATCTCAGGAAACGATGTTTCGGGAAATTCTGAGGATATTACCTATGAGTTTACCGAAGTTGACGATGATTACTTTACAGATGCGGTATTTATAGGCGATTCCAGGACTGTAGGCCTTTCCGAGTACTGTGAGCCTCTTGATACCCGTGCAACCTTCTATGCCAAGGTATCTCTTACCATCTATGATGTGTTCAAGAAGGAGTACATCAAGACTGATGGCGGCAAGATAGGCCTTGAGCAGGCACTTACAGAGAATCAGTATGGCAAGGTTTATATCATGCTGGGACTTAACGAGATCGGAACCGGTGACAACGAGTATTTCAAGAATGCCTATGCTGAGGTTATAAACAAGATCAGAGAGCTTCAGCCGGATGCAATAATCTATATTCAGGGTATTATGCACGTTACGGCGGCTAAGAGTAACGTCGACAAGAATTTTAACAACGAGAAGATCAATTCAAGAAACGCATCACTTGCGGAACTTGCAGACAATAAGACCATCTTCTTCATAGATATGAACGAGTCCGTGGATGATGGGGAAGGAAACCTTGATTCAACGCTTTCTTCAGATGATGTTCACTTAAAAGCATCATCTTATGAAAGATGGCATGAGTTTTTACTTCATAATGCTATAGTGAGGTGATAAAATGGCTAGAGAGATGGTTTTTAAAATGGAACGACCGGGACTGCTTAAAGAGGGAGACCCTGTAACGGTAACGGAGGGAGTGCTTCCAAGTAACTATTACTATACCATCGACCCATCCCTTGCAATGAGCGGCAATTTCCCGTTCCGCGAGAGGATGCTTGAGAGAAAAGGCGTAGTAACCAAGGTAGAAGAAAATGCCAGAGGATTCTATGTTACAGCTGTTTTTGGCAGTGAGGATGAATCCAAGGCTTAAAAGGAGGAGAAATCATGGAATACATTTCAACAGACAAGGCACCACAGGCAATCGGCCCTTATTCACAGGCCATCAAGGCAGGAGATTTTCTCTATGCATCAGGACAGATTCCGATCAATCCTGAGGACGGAGAGATCGATACAACAACTATTGCTGATCAGGCTGACAGAGTCTGCAGAAATATCGGTGAGATCCTTCACGCAGCAGGCACAGACTATGAGCACGTTGTAAAGACAACCTGCTTCCTTGCTGAGATGAGCGATTTTGCAGCATTCAACGCTGTTTACGAGAGATACTTTACAGGAAAGCCTGCAAGAAGCTGCGTAGCAGTTAAACAGCTTCCAAGAAACGTTCTTTGCGAAGTTGAGGTAGTAGCATACCTTAAGTAATAACCTGGCGATATACATGGGGGAATCAATTTGAGATATCATATCATTGCCTGCACGGCGCTTGCAGCGGTTCTTTTGACCGGGTGCGGCAGTCTTAACGGCAGACACAATATTGATTCGGGATTTAGCTATATCGAGAGCCATGAGTATCAGAGCGCTCTGGAGAGCTTTGATGCGGCTGAGAAGGGTGAGGAGGATAAATGCCTTATTTACAGGGGAAGAGGCATTGCATACCTTAACAGGGGAGAGTACGACAAAGCTATTGAGAATCTTCTTGCTTCTCTTGCTGCAGATGAGGGAATAGTTGATGATATGGACTTTGACACCAACTATTACCTGGCAGAAGCCTATTTAAACACCAAGGACTATAACAAGGCAAAAGAGGTGTATGACGCCATTTTGTCTCTTAGAAGTAATGACAGCAACGCCTATTACCTAAGAGGCACAGCAGAACTGGCTTCAGGCAACCACGATGCCGGATACTCGGATTTTACCAAGGCTATAGCACTTAATTCCCGAGATTATTCAATGATCATAATGATTTATAAGGCACTTGATGAGTATGGCTATACCGATGAGGCTACAGCTATTCTTCAGACTGCCATCGACAACGGCAGGGAGTTTATGTCCAATTTTGAAAAGGGACAGATTTCCTACTACCTGGGGAACAATGCAGAGGCTCAGAGCTATTTGGAGGCTGCTAACAATGAGAGGAATCAGGAAAAAGAGCCTGTAGTCATCCTTCTTGGTCAGACCGGAGAAAAGCAGGGCGATTATAACTATGCCATCAGTGTTTACAGGAACTACTTAAGCGAAGAGCCTGACAGTGCTCTTGTTTACAATCAGCTGGGTATGTGCCAGATAAGACAGGGTGACTATACGTCTGCTGTTTCTTCTTTTGAAGCGGGACTTGCCCTTGATGACAAGAATCTCAATCAGGCGCTTATGCTCAATGAGATCACTGCCTATGAATACAGCGGTGATTTTGATGTGGCGCAGAGCATGATGGAGACCTATCTTGCCAAGTACCCTGATGATCAGGAAGCCATAAGAGAAAATATATTCCTATCCACAAGATGATGTATAAGCCATGCAATTTTGCATGGCTTTTTGTGTTCGTTTAATTGACAAAAAAATATCAATATGTTATCATATACTAGTGTCCGTAAAACGGGCACGGGGATTACAAAATTTTTTCAGGAGGGTATGTAAAAAATGGCAAAAACAGCAATTATCACAGGCGGCTCCAGGGGTATCGGAGAAGGAATGGCACTTAAGCTTGGAGAGCTTGGGTACAACGTAGTTATCAACTACAGAAGCGAGTCTTCAAAGGCTCTTTCAGACAATCTTGCAGCTAAGATTTCTGAGCAGTATGGAGTAGAGACTTTAGTAGTTAGAGCTGACGTTAGTAAGTATGAGGATTGCGAAGCACTTGTAAAGGCTGCAGTAGATAAGTTCGGTGAGAATATCGACGTTCTTGTAAACAACGCAGGTATCACAAACAACTGTAACTGGATCGACATCAAGAGAGAGCAGTATGAGAACGTTATCAATACAAACCTTATGAGCTTCCTTCACATGACACACCTTGTTCTTCCTCACATGATCAACCACTCAAGCAAGGACAATCAGTGCTGCATCGTTAACACATCTTCAGTCGGAGGACTTACAGGTGTTATCAATCAGGCAGACTACTGCGCATCCAAGTCAGGTATCATCGGTCTTACAAGAGCTCTTGCTCTTGAGTTCGCAGGAAGAGGCGTTAGAGTAAATGCTATCGCTCCCGGAATGATCATGACAGATATGCTCCGCGGCGTTAACCAGGATGAGCTCAATGCTCTTGCAGCAACTATTCCTGAAGGATTCATCGGTGACGTTTCAGATATCGCAGGTGCTCTTGGATATCTCCTTACAGCACCTTACGTAACAGGACAGGTTATCTCACCTAACGGTGGATTCGTTCTTCAGTAATTAAATATCAGGCATATAATAAAACCCTACAGACTCATGATAGTCTGTAGGGCTTTTTTATTTAGTCTTATTCTTTTTGGGCTTGTCTGTGTGGGCTCTTATTATGCCCCTAACGGTTTCTGCAAGGTGGGGCTTAAGTTCTTCAAGACTTACGGGATCGCTGTACATTATGGAGCTGTAGCCGGTTGAACCAACCAGCTCAATTATCATAAAGAGCATGACCTCCGGGTCATTAAGGTTTAGTCCCGACTCTGCGATCATATTCTCGTAAACCTTGGTAAAGTCCACGTCTTCATCACTCATAGGGGTGGTGAGAGCTCTTTTAAATACTGCCCAGGACAAATCCTTGTAGATGAAGGATAAAAGTCCCTTGTTGGCAGCAAGTTCATCAAGGACATGGTCCATTATAAAGATGATACGATCCTCAAAGTCTGTTATGCCTGATTCCTGCAGAGCATTGTAGGCCTGCATAAAGAGCTGCGAGGACTTGTGGGCGATGAGCCTGTTCCTTATATCATATTTGTCTTTAAAATAAAGATAGAAGGTTCCCTTGGCAACCTCTGCCTTATTCACTATGTCGGAGATAGAAGTCTTGTTGATGCCCTGAGATGTAAAAAGCTCAAAGGAGGCATTTAGAAGGTTTTCCATCTTCAGTTTCTTGTTCAGATCTGCTTTTCCCATTTGTTCACTTCCCTTTTAAACATATTATAACATAGCGCCAAAACGCCGGTTTCTATTTATTTCTAAAGCAAATTATAAAAATGAAATAAAATTATGACTAACGGTCAAAAATATTATTGACCAGTGGTCATTTATGTGATATACCATAATACAGAAAGTGACCATCGGTCAATAATTATTTTTAATAAAAGAGGAGTGAGTGTTATGAATAAGCTTTCAAAACTGATTGTAAAGCTGAGATATGTAATCCTGATCGCAGCTGTAGCACTTCTGATTCCATCAGCAATCGGTTACTTTAACACAAGAGTCAATTACGATATCCTGACATATCTGCCTGAGGATATCGAGACCATGAAGGGCCAGGATATTCTTCTTGACCAGTTCGGAACAGGCTCTTTTGTCTTATATGTAGCTGAGGGCATGGAGGAGAAGGATGTTGCAGCGCTGAAAACTAAAATAGAGAATGTAGACCATGTAGCAAATGTACTCTGGTACGATTCCTTCATGGATCTGAGCGTACCAATGGAGATGCTTCCAAGTAAGGTCTATGAAGCCTTCAACTCAGACACAGCCACGATGATGTTTGTAATATTTGATTCCGGAACATCTGAGGACTGCACCATGGATGCCATTGAGGAGATCAGAAGGATTTCCGACAAGCAGTGCTTCATGAGCGGAATGAGCGCCATCGTTACAGATACCAAGAACCTGGCCATGAAGGAAACACCTATTTATGTAGGTATCGCAGTTCTTCTGGCAGTCATAGTTCTTTCACTGACAATGGATTCCTACCTGATCCCGCTGTTCTTCCTTCTTAGTATAGGAATGGCAATCGTCTACAACATGGGAACGAATATATTTAAGGGAGAGATTTCTTTTATCACCCAGTCACTTAGTGCAGTACTTCAGCTGGGAGTTACCCTTGATTATTCAATCTTCCTCTGGCACAGCTACCAGGAAGAACTGGAAAAGACATCTGACAAGAACGAAGCCATGGCAGCAGCAATTTCAGCTACCTTCCAGTCAGTTATCGGAAGTTCAATAACAACAGTCGCAGGTTTCGTTGCTCTGTGCTTTATGAGCTTCACACTGGGAATTGACCTGGGTGTTGTAATGGCTAAGGGCGTTATCTTTGGTGTAATCGGATGTGTAACAATCCTGCCTAGTATGATCCTTATATTTGACGGCCTTATAGAGAAGACAAAACATAAGCCTTTGATGCCTGAGTTTAGCAAGCTGCCAAGATTTATTGCAAAGCATTATCTTGCATTCTTTATGATCTTCCTGGCACTGATCTTCCCGGCACTTTACGGAAACAACCATACAAAGGTTTACTACGACCTGACTCAGACACTTCCTGACAGCCTTGAGAGTGTTCAGGGAGCAAACAAGGTCGATGAGAACTTTGATATGAACTCCGCATATATGCTTCTTGTTGATAAGAACCTGGATACAGCATCCATGAACGAGATGATATCGGAGCTTGAAAATACAGACGGAATCCTTTCTGTTCTTGGTGAAGATTCCGTTGTGGGACCTGCTTTCCCGAGAGAGTTCATTCCTGAAGACCTTTTGGATGATCTTCAGAGTGACGAGTGGAAGATGATTCTTTTAACAACTGATTACAAGATTGCTTCCGATGAGATCAATGCTCAGATCGCGGAAGTCAACAATATTGTAAAGAGCTATGACCCGAAGGCCATGGTTGTGGGCGAGGCCCCTTGCACCAAGGACCTGATAAGCATAACCGACCACGACTTTCAGGTTGTAAATGCAGTTTCCATAGGGCTGGTATTCCTGATAATAGCCTTTGTACTTAAGTCAGCATCACTACCATTTATCCTGGTTGCTGTCATTGAGTTCGCGATTTTTGTAAACATGGGTATTCCATATTACACAAATACAACGATACCTTTCATCTCATCAGTTGTTATCGGAACCATCCAGCTGGGTGCAACCGTTGACTACGCAATCCTGATGACAACAAGGTACTTAAGTGAGAGAAACGCAGGGCATGACAAGAAAGAGGCTACTCTGATATCTCTTTCAACCAGCATGAAGTCCGTAATAGTAAGTGCGCTGAGCTTCTTCGCAGCAACCTTCGGTGTTGGACTTATATCCAGTATCGATATGATCGGATCTCTGTGCATGCTTATGGCAAGAGGCGCCATCATCAGTATGTTTACCGTACTTCTGGTTCTGCCGGCTATGTACATGATATTCGACGGACTCATCATGAAGACAACATTCGGACTTGGAACAGATGATAAAGAACATCATCACATTACAGAAATGTTCCACAGACATAAAGTAGCTTGATTTAGGAGGAGAATAACCATGATCAGAAAGAATTTAATCAAATCATTATCAGTAGTTATGGCAACAATGCTGGCAGTTATGACTGTAGCTTGTGGCCAGGCTACCACAGATACACAGACAGTGGCAGCAGTAGAAGAGAGCGCTGAGGAAGCTGCTCTTGAAGATAGCATTGTAAAGAACTCAGTGGTTACAGGAACTGAGTCAGATGCAGGCAAGGTTGAGACAGTTTACGTAACAGCAGATGCCAACGGCGCAGTAAATGATGTCATCGTAAGCGAGTGGCTAAAGAACGCTACAGCTTCTTCAGAGATTGCTGATTCAACAGAACTTAAGAACATCGTCAATGTTAAGGGTGATGAGACCTTCAAGGATAACGGCGACGGAACACTTACCTGGGATGCAGAAGGGTCAGACATTTTCTATCAGGGAACTACAGACAAAGAGCTTCCTGTAAACATGAAGATCACATATACACTTGACGGAAAAGAGATTTCTCCCGAGGAACTTGCCGGAAAGAGCGGAAGAGTAACAATCCGTTTCGAGTATGAGAACAACGCCAGGCAGACAGTAAATGTTGACGGAAAAGACATCGAGGTCTACACACCATTTGCAATGGTATCCGGAATGATGCTTGATGCCGACAAGTTCACAAATGTTGAGATCTCAAACGGTAAGGTTATTTCAGACGGTGGCAACTACGTTGTTATGGGCGTTGCGCTTCCCGGACTTAAGGAGAGTCTTGATATCTCTGATGATAAATGGGACAAGCTTGATGATGCCGATGAGATAAAAGAGAAGCTCTCAAACTCTTTTGAGATCACAGCAGATACATCAGATTTCGAGCTTGGTATGACCATCACTATGGCAAGCTCAGATATCCTCTCGGATTTCGGTCTCACTGACATTACAGGTTCTGATAAGATCGCTGATTTAAAGAGCGATATGGGAGACCTTAATGACGGTGGAAACAAGCTGGTTGACGGAGCACAGGCTCTTATGGACGGCGCAGTAGAGCTTAAGGATGGAACAGGTAAGCTCTATGACGGAACAACACAGCTTGCTGACGGAACAGGCAAGCTCTATGACGGAGCAGGAACCCTCTCTGACGGAACAGGTAAGCTTTATGAGGGGACATCGACACTTCGCGACGGAGCAGGTACACTTGCCGGCGGAACAGCTACACTAAGAGATGGAATCTCTGCTTATACAAACGGTGTTTCACAGGTTAACGATGGCGCTGTAGCTCTTTCAAAGGGTGTTAATACAGCAAAACAGGGATCAGAGGCACTTAAGGCCGGTGCAGGACAGCTTGCAGAAGGCGCTACAAAGATGAATGAAAAAGTAGGCGGTATTGGACAGCTTCTTCCTACTTATAAGAACAAGATCAACGGACTTACACAGGCAATGAA
>JAEEGJ010006633.1_pt1 | contig 34392 bp, 35 predicted proteins | sample 8958761 | NCBI WGS metagenome assembly JAEEGJ01 (sample SAMN16246546, study PRJNA631951) | gut metagenome | biome: gut microbiome; feature: rumen; material: RS-attached | host: Bos | place: Iran: Karaj | collected 2018-10
TTCACCGCCTGCATTGTCAATGTTTGTAGTAAACTCATTTCCGCCAGCATACATAGCGCCTAAGCCTGCAAGAACTTCGTTGGAACAGTTGTAGAAATGTGCGGAAATGTAGTTTTGAAGTTTCTTAACAAGTGTCTGTGCATCCGCTGATGAAGGGTCCTGATTTTTGATGGTGCCAAATTCTGTGAAGATATCCATAAAATCAGCCATGATTTTCTTCTCATCTTCTTTGGAACGCTTAGCGCTCTTTTTCTCGTATTCTTTGTATTCTTTGGTTTCGCCCCACTGCTCTTTGGCTTTCTTTGAATACTCATCTATTTTACTTGTATCAAATGCTGAAAAATCCATTTTATTTGCTCCTTTCTTCTTTAATTCACGGGCAAAGGATATAAGATTCTCCAAATGCTCCTTCTTCAAAGTTAAAAGCTTAATCTGCTGTTCAAGCGCCTTTTTCTTGTCAAAGTCGGACCTGTTGATAATATCTTTAATCTCTTTTAGCGGGAATTCAAGCTCGCGAAACAGTAAAATCTGCTGCAGTCTTTCCAGATCCGTATCGTCATACAGTCTGTAACCCGACTCGGAATACTCTGCCGGCTTCAAAAGTCCAATCGTGTCATAATACTGCAGGGTTCGTATACTAACACCCGCGAGTTTGCTAACTTCATTTACTGTCATCATCTCTTTTCCCTCCGTGATAATAATACCATAAACTATTACGTAACGTTAGAGTCAAGAGGAGTTTTTAATTTCTCTTGGGAAATTATTTATTACGGTCTGTAATTATCTTTATCAACCGCCACGTACAAATCCATACCCATTTTTTGCTCATAAAAGTCTTTGAGTCTTAAATTGTTTTCCCGTATTCCGGGATTGTATGAACCATAGCGACTCTTAACGTCATCCATTCGGTCGATAATATCCATTACACCTTCCGTGCCTGCGATAGAATCCACGAACTGAATCAGTTCATCATATTCATCCTGCACAGTCTCCGCTAGTTTCGTACGAATTAATTCCGTTTCTTCTTCGCTCGTGTCAGTCTTTCCCACATAGGTTCCTATATCTGTGCCGTAAAAGGAATGCGTAAGACAGATTCGCGCTGCGTCATCGAAGCCCAAGGACATCATATAAGTATAACCGTCGGAAACATGTCTTAAGTAACTCACTCCGAACTTACGTCCTATATCATGCAACAATCCTAATACATAGGCTTTCTCAGGATCCATCCCCGTATAAAACGCTATCCTTTCCGCACAGTGCGCAGCGGTCTTGCTGTGCCCAACCCAAGCGCCGGGATTGCATTTTGCCGCATCTATTAATAAAATTTCAGCTTCTTCTCTAGTCGGATACATATATTCACTATGCTTGTAAAAGCTTCTCCAGTTCAGTTTTTAAAGCATCTTTCATCTTCTCAAGTTCTTCGGCAGATGGACGGTTTGAATCATCATAAATCTTATCAAAAGGAAGACACCATACAGGTCCCACGCCGTTATTTCCGTAATTTCCTATATCGCCTTTTCTTCTGGGATACAAATGCCAGTGAAGATGCGCATCGCCCATACCCAGCAATTCATAATTCATTTTCTCCGGTCCGAAAGCCTTTGATGCAGCCTCAGCCACAATGGACATTTCCTCCATAAATTTAAGGCGCTCAGGCATATCCAACTGGAACAATTCTGTATAGTTATGATTCTTATATAAAAAGAGCGCATAACCGTAAAAATGCTGGTTGTCGCCAATGACAACATAACCCGTTTCAAGCTCTTTCACAAAATACGGATTAGTTCCGTTCTTAATCATTTCAATTCTGTCGCAAATCAAGCACATATTTTTCTCCTCATAAAAGAAATATCATATAGCAGATATTTTATCATAAGTTAAAGATATGAAAAAGCCTCGCCGTATTCGAAAGGATAATAATGTTTTAGCCAGGCTACCTGATAGGCAAGCGTAGCGAAAGATAAAAGATGTGACTTGTTACCTGCATAGCCTGAATTATCAACCATCATAAAATAAATCTTTACGCCATCCTCAACACTAATCCCCTGAGCCATGCAACCTGAGATTCCTTTTTTTCTATCACCATTTATAAAAGCATTTCTGTTTTTTTCTATTTCAACCATGCTTCTTTTTCCAAGTGCTTTTCTTGCCTCATTGCTTTGCTTAAGCGAAAAACCACCTATTCTGTTAAACACTTCTATTATCTGTTCCTGATATAAAAGCAATCCATATGTGCTATGCGTAATTTCTTTAATAGTTTCAATATCAAAAACCGATTCTTTTTTAGAATTTCTCGCCTCTATATATTCATGATAAATTTCTTTTCTACTCCATATATTATCTGACTCAGGATATAACCATATGCCTGCAGCCAGTTGTTCAACAGAAAAAGGGCGCATTCTTTTAAAAAAATTCCTGATACCATTTCTTTCAAGGAATGAGATGTTATCTATATAGCCATTCCAAATGCAGCCAAATACATCCATATCATCATATTGCAAGTTGTAAATATCTATTTCTTTTCCTCTTTTTTCTTTAACTTTTTTTATAGTTTCGCTGATAACATATAATTCGGGAATTATTCCTATGTATTCTGTATCAAACGATTCAGTTATCGAAAGAACAGGGGAATCATATTTGTATTTTTCACAGGCATAATTAAATATCTCTTTCTGTCTGGTATGATCAAAATCAATCCATGCCTCCTGGAACTCAATCTTTTCGGAATGAAGAAACCTTTCAAATATCAGATTGTTAGCTATAGGATCAACCATGGTTATTCCAAGGCAATACGACACCAAACTCGATGGTAAAGTTCCTCTCCCCGGACCAACCATAATGCCTCTTTCCTTTGCAAGGCTGACACAATCCCACAGCACCAAGATAAATGCACTTAATCCGTTCTCACAAATAATATTTAATTCGTAATTAAGACGTTTAATCACTTTTTCTTCATCGTCAGGATATTTATTTTTCAAACCATCTATACTCAGTTTTCGTAAATAAGAATCTTCATCAAATCCCTTAGGGCAGTCAAACCTAAGTTTTTCTTTTGATGAAAGATCTATAGTAAAAATAATCATAATTAACCCCCCTTCTTTACCTATTGTTTTTTAAGAAGTCTTTCAAATGCTTTTGCTCCTTCTTTTTTTACAAATTCCTGAGGATCTTTGTATGGAGATAAATCAATTATCTGTCCTTTGACTCCGACATTTTCTAAAACCTCTTCTGCATTAGTTGCCGCTTTAATTCCTACATTATCTGTGTCGTAGCAAACATAAACTTTATCAGTATACTTCTTTAGAATGTTTGCTTGATCCTTCGTTAGTTTCGTTCCAAGGTTTGCAATAGCCATATCAAATCCGGCCTGATGTAATGAGATAACATCAAAGAATCCTTCACATAAAATCAGATATCCAGCTTTGGAATCCTTTGCACGATTAAGGCCAAAAAAGCTTTTGTTTTTATCAAAGACTAAAGACTTATGAGAATTAAGATATATCGGAGCTTCATTATCCAAAGTCCTTCCGGAAAAACCTATTACTTTGTTCTCATCATCAATTACAGGAATAATCAGTCTGTTATGAAACACATCTTCTATTCCATTGGTTTCATCAAAATCAGCCAATCCTGACTCAATAATTAAATCATCGTCAAATCCTAACGCATTAAAATGATAAACGAGCCCGTATAAATCCGTTCCGGAATAACCAAGGTTAAAGTAATCAATAGTCTCCTCATCTATATCAATTCCATTAAGAAAAGCTTTCACTTCTTTTCCCTTTTTCTCAAGCATCGACCGATAATATTTCATCACTTCCGCATTAAGTTTATATATTTGATTCATTTTCTACTTCCTCCTATTCATGTGCTTTTCTATTTACATCATAAAAAAAGCGATGTGCTGTTTTTAGCACATCGCTTTTTTATCTTATCGGTTTATTATCATTTATTGCATTTCAGAAAACCATTTTTTCAAGGTCCCCTGTGTTGCATCCGCAATTTTCCCTCTTGAAAGAAAGGATATATTGCGCAAGTTAGAGTCTTGAATCTGCTTTGATAAAGAATCGATAATTTTTTTATCCTCTTCTTTAAATTCAGTAACCAATAAACTTAATAAAATTTTATCCTTATCTATTGGCTCAATCTTTTTTTGATAAATCGATGAATATGCCTCAATTGTTTTATTGAATTCTCGAATAATTTCATTGCTTTCATCATTAATAAGTTTTTTATATGAAGCCAACTGATTCTTTATTTCTTCTGATAGTACTCCATCTTTCTGAAGCCTCTCATCATTAAGTCTCTTTACTTCAACAAATGCCAATTGCCTAGTAATCGTATTATATAGAACAACATCAATTCTCAAATCTTGTTTTTTATCAACTCCTTTTGAATAACTGAATTTGGCTTCTATATCTAGCAAAATAATATTTGAATCATTACTATCCACCATTGGAGAAAACTTATACAATCCAGATACTAATTTTGCTTCAGGACTAAGTTCTAGATATAAATTGTCTTTAATCTCAGGATAAATATCTTTCCATGAAAAATCTAATACCCCTGTTTTCTTTTTCCATTCTTGTTCTGTAATTTGTTTTTTGCTCGAACCTGATTTTAATATGGGTAAACATTTACTATCTATTATTGGGGTATTCATTGGAGAATTTATTTCACAAAGTTTTCTACCTTTCATATATACCGTCATCTTTTTTTGGGGACGAAATGCAATAAACGCTTCCCCTCTAATAACGTCATCCATCATTTTTTCAATAAAACCATTTTGAGTATTAAATAAATCTAGAGTGTTATCATAATCCCTATTAAAAGTACTTTTCATATATCTCTCCTTAAACTAAACTTCCTTAGTATCGCTATCTTTCAGGTGCCAAAATACAACATTGGATGTAACGTTAGATATAAACTCTTCCCAAAAAATATTATTAGTATGATGAATAATCACCTTCTCCGGCATCACCATCCTTAAAATCTCTTCCAAATCCTCTTTGGTAACATGGCCTGAAACATGTATTCTCTCAACATTCTTACAGCAGTTAAGCATCTCTCTGACAGAAGCAAGCTTTTCTTCATAGCCTTTCCACATCGAGTAAATCAAGCAAGTATCTTCAGGATATTTATCGGAAAAATAGCTTACTATTTCTTTGAACTTATCGCCGGTTCTGACAACCATTCCGCCACCAAGTTTTTCGAACTTTGGTTTAAGATAATCGCTATAATACAAAACCTTATTTGATTTGAATTCTTCTTTGCGGCTTTCGTCTGCGATTTGCTGAATCTTCTGCTGATATTCATCAGCAATAACATATTTCCCTTCGGGAACACATCTGGAAAAAGCAGCTATTCTGTCAATGTTCGAAGAAGATGTGAAAAGAAATACGTATTTATATTTTTTAATTAGTTTATCGAACTCTTCCGTAACCCATTTTTCATCTTTGTTATACTTCGATTCTCTGTCTAGATTTGTGCCTTCCGTTATCATAAGATCAATGTGTCCAATGGTCTTGAAAGTCTTTCTTACTCTGTCGCTGTAAAAACCATGAAGTCTATAATCTCCGGTAATAAGAATTCGCTTGCCATAACCTTCGACAAGATACATCAACGAATCACTCGCAGAGTGGTCGGACGCTAAAGGAGTTATCTTCAAATCTTTTATGGTTACAGGTTCATCTACAGATAAATCCTTTGCATCTTTCGCCCAGACAATCTCTCCTACACCAACTTTATGTTCCTGCTGCGCCTGAAGTATCTTGCGAGCAGTTTTGTGCATGTACACAGGTATCTCCGAGTTAATACTTGGTACTTCTCCGACATGATCACCATGATAGTGCGTAAGGAAAACGGCATCAGTATTTGCTTTGCCGAAGTTCAGGCCTTCTATCTTAAGCTTGTCCTGATTTCCTTCACCCTCCAATGGTGTTCCGAAGTCAAAGAAGATTCTTGTGTTATCTGTAAAAACTTCTGTACATACACCGCCAATCTGTGATGCTCCTCTTTGTATTCTAACTTTAATTACGTCACTCATATTTATTCTCTAGTCCTAAACTCGTGAAAGTCTACCTTTCCAAAATGTCTTTTTTATGAATAATCCCAAATCTCAGAAAAATGATGACATATCGCTTTTTCATCTTTTCCATCCAGATAGTAAAGCTCGATAATATTCCCCAACGAATCCATTAGTTTCTGAAGATTATCTCTGTAACCATTGTGCATTTCCATCATTTCGACAAACGCTTGGCTTTCCTTAAAAACTAGTGGTGTTACAACAAAATCATAATCCGAAATATCTTCCCTTAGGCCCTCTTTAATTTCTTTTCTGAACTTCCATGCATAGTCTTCCTTCAGTTTTGATTTGTTCAAATTATAATAATAAGTCAGTCCCTCTAATATACAGCGTAGCATTGTTTCCTTACTGCCGAATTTTTTAAGCTCAATTATGTGTATTTTCTTTGTATTTTCATTCACAGACAGCAAGTCTATTTTACCTAAATGAGAATCTTTATTCTCTTTTAAATAATCTTTAAGCGGTATTTGGTAATCAATTATTTCACCGATTTGTTCGTAATATCTTCGATGCATATTTTTTGCAAGAATTTCTTCTTCTCTATTGCTGGGATTTAATCTCTCGTTGCTCGTCAAGATTCCGTTATGGCTAGACACAAAATAGGATTTGTTTCTTATAAACATTTTAATTTTCTTTATCTTTTTAATGTTTTTTAGTACCCATTCTGCAACAACCTCGTTGCAGAGTTCAGTATCTTCCTTAACTGCACTAAGGTAATTTACTGCATCCAGATTATATAACTGCGAGATGTCTATTTCCTTACACATTTCAATAATCTGCTTCTTTGAATACTCACATATTCCATAATTACGTCCCATTACATTCATAATATAATCCTCTTCTTATTGGTACTTTTTATACATCGCCAAAGCCGTCTTCTTTATTCGCTCTCTCATACTCTCCGGCTCTAATACTTCTACATTGTTTCCGTACTGCATAGCCCAGTAGAAGAATGCGTTCGGATTACATTTAAGGCTAACAATGATATCGCTGCCTTCTCCAAACTCAACTCTGAAATCTTTACCGAAACTATCAACAAGTGTATCCATCATATTTTCGTTTGTACGCAGTTTAAATCGTTCGCTTTCGCCGGAATACATATAAACATGTTCTGATATGTACTCCTGGATGTTAAAGCCTTTTTCGAGGCCTTGAATGGTCTTCATCGGCTTGCGGTTTTCCTTGAGGATCTCAACATCTGTGATTCTGTCGAGCCTGTAATGCGAAACATCATCATGCTCATCATAATTTCCTATCAGATAGTATTTGCCTTTGTTGTTAATCATCTGATAAGGGCTGACAACATATCTGATGCTTCTTTTAGGATGTAGTTTAAAATCTATTCCATACTGCAGATATGAAAAAGCGATTTTCTTTCCTTTAGATATCGCGGTATCAATAGCCGCTATTGAATCCATTACATTCTGATTCTCGGAATTCTTTCCGCTGGATGTGCTGTGTACATAAGCCACATGTGACTTGAAGTATTTATTAGAAAACTGCTCCAGTTTGCCAACCAGTTTATGAGCTTCTTTATCCGTAATAGCTCCCGATGTAAAAACACCGTCTATTAAAAGACGAAGTTCCGCATCCGTGAATTCTCTTTCCTCAAGATAATAGCCTTTTTTAGTGCCAATCTTGTAACCCATTTCACGAAGAGAAACTATATTGCTTTTTACGGCTCTTCTCTCACAACCGGTACCATATTTCAATTTTAAAAGATCTATAATATCCTGCTGCTGAAGTCCATGTTCACTGTCCGAATATTCTTTAAGAACTTCCAAGATCATCATATTCAGCATTTTCTTTCCGTTTGCTTCGTACATAAATTTCACCTCTGTTATAAATAGTTTATCGGCAATTACAACTGCTATATTTATGATAATAATATACAAATAGTAATGTGCGTTTTTTTGCACATTTCTATTTTGGGCACAATTATACTATATGTCTTAAGTTTTTTTTATATTAACAATTTCTGCTCAAATCTAATCCAACAAACACTATTTCAAAATTCTCATATTGCGTATCCATTCCTGAACCTATCCTAAAATACTCATCCAGCATATAACCATATCCCATATCATGTGTATCGTAGATTTGGATTCTGGCCTTCACAATCATATCAAGAAAGAACGCGTCCTCACTGCTTACCAATGACAATTTCTCAATCTCATATTCCCTTAAAAACGGTTTAAAAAATCGATTCCAACCCTCCTCAAAAAAATTACCACCATAACAAAATTCTTTGCTGTTTCGGTTAATATATTCACTCAAAATTTCAAACAATTCTTCATAATACTTTTCAACGATTATTTGTTTTATTATTTCTTCTTCATTCATTTTTTACTCCAAAATAAAATAATTTCAGAATTTATAAATCTATTATTATAATAAAAAAAGCAATGCGCTTTAATATGCGCATTGCCTATTCAATCATTTCTTTACAGCATGAATTGTATCAAATCCTTATCGGCTGGCAACCACTTTACCGAGAGTAGTTCATCTTTAGATAACCACTTAGCAGCTTCTGCTTCTTTAAGTATTAATTCACCTTCAACTAACTTAGCCCAGAAGCAATCCATCGAAAGATGAAACGTGGGGTAATCATACTCAATAGTGTAAATCAATTCGTCAACTTCTATAGTTGCAGAAAGTTCTTCTTTAATCTCACGAACGAGCGCTTGTTGAGGAGTTTCTCCTTTTTCAATTTTCCCACCGGGGAATTCCCACCAGCCTTTGTATTCACCGTATCCTCTTGCTGTAGCTAAGATTTTGTCTCCGTCTCTAATAACTGCTGCCACAACACGCACATACTTTAATACTTTGCCATCATCGGTTATTATAACTTTCTTTCCTTCGGTAATTCCTTTGCTTTCAAGCTCTGCTTCCGGAAATTCGACGTACTTGCTCTCTTCATTTCTTATTAATCTAAGCTTTAGAAGTGCTGTCGGTTCTTTTCTTTCTGTTTCCTCACAGCCGTAATCAGCTTCTGTTATTTGTTCAACCGTATAAATCTCCATGATAAACTCCAAACATAATTTTTCCTATTTATTTCTTTTATCATCTATTTGATGTTTGGATTTATGACAAATCTTCCATCTACATAATCTATCTCTCTATTTTCGATCATGTTTTCAAGTTCAATTTCTATCTCTTCGTAATTATATTGTTTGGGAACATCAGTATATATCTTATGTTCAAAAACTCCGTCTTTACCGGATTTTATTATTTCAAAAATAGTTTGTCTTAATAATCTATTTGATTTTTCTAGATTATTATTTTGTTTATCACCATGTATTATTTCTTCCTTTTTTTCTAAGTAATCCTCTTCACTTATAGCCCCAGAATCCATTAAATCTTTATATTTTTTTATTAAATCCACTCTATCTGCTTCAGACATATAATCTATAGTTTTGGACGGCTTGGTGCACGCTACTATAAAAGCAATAAAGCTAAAAAGAAAACCCCACAAGAACCAGTTTTCTTCATATCCTTTATTTTGGATTACCTTATTTGTTGCAATTCCCCAAATAATCGCCCAAATTATTGCAGAAATAATAATTATAGGCCAATAATTCATTTGATATCACCCCTCAATTTATCCAATCAACTACTCTAACAAAATGATGGTTTTGTATATTTTTTAATACTCTATATAGTCTTTAATTCCTTCAAAAACTATGCTTGGAGATTCCGTAAAATCTTTTGTTGGTTTTCTAAAGATATCTTTTCCATCAAGCACACTGAATACGCGAATATATAATCCGTCGTTATAAATCGAAATATTATCATTAATTCGTACAAACAACTCTTTTGTATCATCTTGTACTTTAATATTTTCCTGTATTCTTCGAAGTTCATATACTAATCGATAATCTGCTTCAGATCTTATATTAAATAGCTCAAACGTGGACCTAACATTATGAAGCAAAAAATCATTTGTATATCTCGGTTTATAAACCCAGTCCTTCTCAAATTCTATTTTTGTAGCTATTTTCTTCCATTCACTGATTGTATATTTATAACACTTTGCATTGGGAGCAGTTCTACCTTTAAGACTATTTATATCTTTTCGAGGAAGAATCTCAGTTTTAGTAACTTTTCCATAAAACAAAATGCCTGCCTCTTCTGCGAACAATTTCTTTGATTGATAAATTGCAACATAATCTACCTGATGATAGTCATATAAGCTTGCAACAGGAACATAATAATAGTTTTCTTTGTGGCAAAGATCCCATTGTTCTCGAGAGCTTAAAGATCCAACGAGAACATTTTCTTTTGACCAATCAACCTTTTCGATTCTTTCTTCAATACCTTTAGGCAAGATTGCTCTATCAAAAGCACTGATATCAGATTCTCCGACCAGTTTTTCAAGTATTTCTTCTGCAATTGTTGTTTTACCCGGCAAAAAAGGAATTCCGCCTATATTTACTGATTGTATACTGCGATAGAACTGATGAGAACGATATTCCTCTTCATCATTTGGATACGGAAAAAGAACATAGGATCCAAACATTAATTTTTCATTTAACAAACCTTCTTTAGATACTATCGCGTCTCTATATCGATGCATAGTATTTATATCTGCAACCTTAGGTCCGGGTTTCTTGTCTGGATAATGTTCATCCGGATTCATTTCAACTTTATACTTCGCATCAAAAACATACTGGAAATGAGCATATTTTCCTTCCGCGTTTGTTCTTTTTGTAAGTTTAAGAACATTATCCGGAACCTGCTTAACGGTATCTGAAGGGTACTCTCCCGGATTATAAACAAGTTCAAATTTATCTCCGGTTTTTGCATCTATAAATTTTACTTCGGATTTTCGTTCTTTAGATAAAGTTACCGTTACCCCCTTGCGATTAGCCTTGATAATGTCATTTCCTTCATCAAGAAGTGTATATCTTTTTTTCATAATATTCACAAGCTTAATAAAACACCAATACTCATAAAGTGTAGATGTTTCCTTAAGTGAAAAATTATATACTTCGCCGCTGAAGGATATTCCTCTCTGAACTAATTGAAAATACCTATATAGGTCTCTATATCCGGGTGCCATTTGAAATACCAACGACATCGTATTTATGCTTTTAAGCTGAGAAACCTCATCAAACACAGGATTTTTCAATTGACCGTCAATCTTCGATATCATGCTATCGATTTTAGTCAAAATCTCGGGATCAGCAGTCTTTTCAGGATCTTTGAAACCAGCTAAATAGATACGTTTAAAACTTTTTAGCTTTTTTATCGTTGTCAAAAGCATGAATTTTACAAGTTGATTTTCTGTCGTATCATACGAGACTCTTTTTTGAACCCCTAAAGCATAACTCACGCTTTTTCGTCCTTTAGAACGATTAATACACTCCGGATGCTTTGTAATCCACTGCATGGATTTACTGTCTGTTTTTTTAATCTTATATTCGGGAACAACATTATGTTCTTTAAGTAGCCTATGATTTGGCTTTTGCATAATAATTTTTGTAGCTTTGTAATACTTATCAAATAGCTGACTTATAAGTGAAAAGAATATTGCAGGCACTTTATTTCTTGTATCACTAATAGTACCTAATGAGTAGGTCGAGTTAATGAAATCAATTGCCGCTGCTTCAACCATTTCATTTATGTCATTTCTAATAGCCTCATAATCATCCTTATAAGAAAGCTTAGAAGGAAACACTTCTATTTCTATCACAAGTCTATTGCCTTGATCATCAAAAAATATCAAGTTTGAATACCCGACATTATTACCAAAATTTATCACACCGCTAATTCGATCAGGTTCTTTATCGTCTATCGGTGATATAGCTTCTCTTATATATTTATCTGAATGATCAAAGTATAAATTCTTTCCTGCTAATGTTCTTGCACTTATGAGATAATCAGATTGTTCGAAAAATAGCGGTGCCGTTTCTTCTAAAATGTAATCTTTCCCTTTAGACTCACAGTCATCTCCGCAAATAGAAAGCGAATCAATACTTCCCCACACTTCTATTTTTGATGGCTGTTTCAAAAGAGCATCAGAAGAAAGAGAAGTGTCTTTTCTTCTCTTTATAGTGACACGTATATTAGACGCGACTAAATCGATTATTTGATTAGACCCAGAAAGAGGTAAAATCATCGTCTTCATATCTCCTAAGCATTGAACAAATCTTCTGTGCGCTCTTAGGATAATCCGCAGATCCGCCTTCAGCTAAATAGTTTTCCATTTTCTTCGAATCAGATTGTCCGTTTTTGCTTACATATGGACCTGCGCAAATCTTAAATAATTCTTTTAAGATAGTCGCTATTTGCTCCGAGCTCCCCTGAATTCTAGGAAGAATTTTCTGCATTATTTGGTTATCGAATGCTTGCTTTTCTGATAACAATTCCATTTTCTCGTTATATAACATGTAGAAAATTATCTCGTCACGCATTCTATATCCAAAGTGAGCATCATACTTTTTTAAAATATCATTTATTGATGAAACTTTTTTGTTCAACGTCAAAACAGTTTCCCATCGATCAGAGCAATCATTTCTTAGATTTAAATAATCAGCTCTTAAAAAGTCATTATTCAAATTGATAATATCAACTTCTTCATCCTTAGGATCTGCTAATTCCAAATCAACGATCGAAAATTCAATAGTATTTGCCCTATCTAATACCTTCTTGCTGAAAGGAAAAGTCGTTTCATCCATATTTACTGTTCCGATAATATAAAGATTCTCTGGTATTATCAGATTTGAATAAAGTTTCTCAGCCTCCTTATCTCCGACATAACAGCTCTTAGGAATAAGCTTATCCGTTTTTATTTTTCCTTCCTCGCTCCAATCCCTAGTCTCCATTACAGAAAGAAAATCGCTGAAATAGTATTCCACACGGGCCAAATTCATCTCATCCAAACATAAAATATACGGTAATTCAGGATCATTCTCCGCTTTTTTTATAAATTCAACAATCGCACCTGGAATGAATTTATTGTCCAAATTTACATGACCAAAAAGATCTGTGGAATCAGACCAATCCGGTTTTACTGCCACTTGCAAATATCTTCCATTATCAAAAGCTCCAATTGCTTCAGCAAAAAGACGAGCCATTCTAGTTTTTCCAGTTCCACTCGTACCTGCAAGCAAAACGAAAGGCTTTGATTTTAAACATAGATAGAAATTTGCTAACAATTCTGTATCGTATTTAAACCCTTTTGACTCAATATAATATGCAATATTATCTATAATGTTTTTATCTGCCATATCTTCTCTTTTTTCTTTCTTATCGTCCTTTTTTGAAGCACTAAACACCTTGTCAAAATAAGTCTGATATACCTTTATGAACTTCTCTAAATCAGCTAATAACGCATCATCATCTTTTAAAGAATCCACAGTATATTTTTTATAATATATACATCCTGCATCATAAGGTTTCGAACCGGTATTTACCGAATTATATTTCAAATCAACAAAAAAACCTAATTTGTTTCGTATTTCACTAGCTTTCTTTTCTAGGTTTTCTGCTGTCTTTCCGTTTTTAGATGTAGCTATACCTGTAAAAGAAATCTTCGTATTTTCTTTCTCACCCTGAGCTACATCAGTCGCCCCCTGATTCAGCGTTAAATACAACTCTTTAGTGTCCTTATTCACTAAATAAACAATATATACACCCTTTTGAGCTGTCGTTGTAATTCTTTTATCAAAAATGGCAACCCACGGTACATCTGTCCAACGGCCAGATCCTACACTCCCTTTAATTTTATAATTTTCATTTTTAATAGATGCCTTTATTTTTTCAACAATATCGCGACGCACTAAATTTCCTAAAGGTCTTTTAAAATTTTCCGTTTTTCGTGCATCTTTTAATTCTGAATCATACTCCGTAATAAGCTTTAGAAACATTTCATGTAATTCCATGTGCACCACCTTTTTTTATATCAGTTTGTATCTAGCATTTCTTCCTTTTTTCACACAACTAATAATTTTTCTATTCTTTAGTTCGAGTAAGCATTCATCCGCCGCTTCTTCAGAAATATCAAACAATTCAGCTATTTCTTGCCTAGAAATACTACCATGCATTTTTATATAATTCGAAACAACCTGCTCTCTATATCCGTTAAATATATTTAAACAATCGAGAATATAATATGCCATTGTTTCAACTACAGGTATCGAAACCGAATTCCCAAATTGTTTATACTTTTGAGTTTCAGGCATTCCTTCTGGAAATGAAAAATTATCAACACCATTCTCATCTACAAATCCATATCCAATAAAACCTTGAAGACGACCCCATTCAGTAGGAGTCATAATTCTTACATTTTGGGTATTTAGTCCTCCCTTTTTCTTTTTTACCGAAGGATCATCCAGATTATATTTAGGCATTTTCTGTATTATCAGATTTCTTTCTTTTCCCGACCCCCCTGTTGCCAATATTGTATTAGCTATTCTCCTTCCTCTTCCGGGTGAATTAACTATACAATATCCAAATCCATTTCCTTTACTTTTATTTCTTTTCTTATGATTTACCAAAGTATTTAAATATGACTCCGACATGTAATAACGTATATTCACTCTTCTTTCAAGAATTTGGCTTAAAGTCCGATTTAATAGCGGATTATCTTGTAATGTCGGCCACAATTCTTCTGGAAGTTTGTCGTCAATAAACCCAAACAATCCTTTATATAGTTTTTTATCAAACGCAATGAAATAAGCTCTTGGTCTATTTTGTGGTAATCCATAATCCTTAGTATTTCTTATAAGATTTTTATGTTTAATTACAAAATTTCCTTGTTGATCATATGAGATACCTATAACTTTGTAACCAAGTTTTTTCTCTAAAGAATCAATAATTATATGTATTGTTTTCCCTTTATCGTGAGATACTATATTTTGAACATTTTCCAGGAAAATCACCTTTGGGCGGGTTCTTTTTACAATTTGTTTAATATCAAAAAATATAGTTCCTTTAGTCGGATCTTCAAATCCTTCTTGATTTCCTTGGCTACTGAATGGCTGGCACGGAAACCCTGCAAGTAAAACATCGTATGGCGTATCCGCAACCTTATTCTTAAACTCATCACTTGTTAAATCATTTCTCGGATCATCTCCATTGAAATTATGTTCATATGTTCTGGCAGCATATTCATCAATTTCCGCTGATAAAACATTGTGAAAATGTCCCGTTCTCTCAAATCCCCTACGAATTCCTCCGATTCCGGCACACAAATCTATTGTTCTATACATTTTTCTCACCACCTATAATTACTTCACATGAAATTCCAGATAAATCAATTGTATATGAAATGGAATTTATCCCTTCCGGTTCCTTTCCACCAACAAACGATTCATCTATTATTTTAGGGAACTTTTCATCAACATAGTATTTATAAACATTCCAAAGAATAAATTTACGATCTCTTGAACTTTTCCCTAACTCAAAGCCTTTTTTGCTCAGCAAAAGATTTATATCAGAAACATCATATCCGTCATTCGCCAATCCATATACAATATCATTAATTGAATAACCTGTATCTGATGACATTTCAAATACACAAAAATATAAATACAAATCTTTTTCAGGTGGAGCCTTTAATTGAGATTTGCCATGAACTGTGATCTCTTTTTTGCTTCTTGATAAAGTTGACTTTACCTCTATCAACATCTCATCTGATTCAATATCGGCCGAACTGCCCTTAGGGCCGTTCCAAATAGCTTTCACCCCTTTTCGTACTAAATAGTCATATACCCATAATTCACCTAAAGTATCATATACCATTTCCTCAACATTCTTGTTTCCTAGAATTTGTTTCATCTCAATCCACCACTTAAGAGGTGAATCTGTAATTTCATTCCTAAATTCTCCGTATTCTCCAGGAAAAATAAATTGTTCACAAAGTGAACTGAAAACAGTTTTATTTGTAGCATCTTCCGTTGTTAATGTTAAAAAAATGTGAGTTGATTGATCTTCTTTGGTATAAAAACTCTGAGTCTTAAGTTTAGCATTTGAAAAATCCTCATTTATTTGTATATCTTGTTCTATAGGAAGGGCAACTCCATAGTAGCCATCCATTTTAAAAGTAAAAGCAGGATATTTATCATCCAATGAATCTACTCTCTGTAAATGACCATTTATATCATTTTCCCAATTACTTAGAATATTATTCCTCAGAGTCATCATTTTCCTCCTCCTGTCCTATACTAATAGGTACTTCATCAAATAAAGTCTTAGCATATTTTTCTTCTCCTCCAACTAACAATGAAGGCTCAATTGTTTTACATTTAACATTATTAAGTTTTGTTACTCCAGCAAAGTATTTTGCTTTGCTCTGACGTGATGAGTATTCTAACATCAAAGCTCTATAAACAGATAATCTATACCCCTTCCCAGGCGTTTCAATTAACTTATTAATATTATCAACTAAGTTGTCCTTTAAAACCTCATAAGTTTTGCTGCTGTCACCTTGCCACGACAAGAAAACATACCACCATAAAGTCTTTATCCATATTCTTCTGGTGCCACTATAGAATCTTTTTTTATTGATATTCTTGGATCCTTGCTCCATTTTAGCAGGGTATCTGAGATTCGTTAAGTCGGGGATAATTTTAACAGATATGTATCTCCACATATCATCATTAGCCGCATCTGATACGGAAAACTCCTCCTCGCCAGGTCTTAACAATTCAAATATCTTCAATCCAACATTTAAATCAAGCAAATATAATTTATTTCTGTTTTCACAAGCTTCCGGATAGTATTTATCAAATACTTGCTTTATTTCATTTCTCACAAAAATATCATATTGACTTAATCCATCAGTGTTGATTTCTTCTTTATTCCATTGAGCAAATACTTTCTCTTCAAATTCTTCTTTAGTCATAGAATCATATTCGTTTACAATTTTAATAGCTTCATCTAAAGAGAGTGTTCCGAACTTATTCATTTGTAACCTCCGACAGATCCGTCACCTCAGCTGCTTTACTTCGAATTGCTTCTTGCATAAATTTATGGATTTTTTCGTAATCATCATTAAAATCAAACTTATCCTTACACAAATCATACATTCTTGATAATTCAGCCCCAATCGTTCCAGGTTTTCCTTTTTTTAACTGCATATCCTTAAATTCTTGTGGACTAAGCTTTTTAAACAAAAGAGAATAAACACTAGCTGTAATTTCGTACATCATTTCAATATTCTGTATTCCTTTAGCTGTAACCTTCGGACAGCTTTTGTTTTGTGAGTTCAAATAAACCACAAAACTGCTTGCCCCAAACATTGCATCTTCAGAAGCATCTTCCCAATTATAAAAATCAACCCACCAAAGAGCATCGGTGTCAAATTTGTCTATTACAAACGGGAACGGAATTGTTTCATCACTTACTTCTAACCGATATGTTTCAAATTCACCCAAAATTCTTCCTGCAACGTTATTAAGTATTTCCTCTCCTTTTTTCACTTCCAACGCTGCTTCTTTTAAGTAAAGAATTATTTTTAAATCAAGTAGTCCTTTTACTTCTCCTGGAAAGAAAGTATGTTCAAAATACATTGACCATCCATTTTCGCCAAGCTTTTCTGAACCCTCTCGCGGAAGAATACACCCCGACATCGAAGTTGATGCATTCGTCCAGATAATACAAATTCCTAATTTCGATTCTTCACAAGCTACACCATCTTCTCCCCAAAGATAGTAAGGATCATTTATTTTCAGATCACGACATATGCGTAATGAATCGCGTCTCGGATCCCATAAAGTATCTTTGATTTTCCCCGAAGAAACGTTCAAAGAACTCACTCCATACTCGTTACATTTCATAAAATAATAATCATCGGTAGGAATAATATTGATTTTTTTTATTAAATCCTTCCTACTTTCAAGCGTAGGGTAAAAACGAAAACTCATATTAATCACCTCATATCTTCGGATGCTACAATATCATATTCATATTCTGTGCCTAAGGTAGCCAACGAAATAGTTCCTTCTAAAACAACACTATCAGTGATAGGCTTATCAAAAGAAATATATAACTTTGTTAATCCTTGACTAGTTTTTCCGGCTTTGATTTCATGACACAAGGAATATTTGAGTTTATCTTCTATGGCTTTAGTCCCTCTTGTCGATAAAATTGCATCATAATTTATTGTTTCACCCTTAGTAGTGATTTTCATTATTCTAACTTCCGAAAATTCAACAGGGAACTTCGATCTAATATCCTTTTCCCATTCCAAACAATGCATATTGCTTCCATCCGAAAATAGAATAGGATTAACACTTATATTTTTTACACCATTTTTACATTCCAACAAAAATTTAAGTACCTGTCTGTTTCCTCCAAATTCATATATCTCAGATTCAAATCGTAACTTCTTAGAAGTTGAACTACCGCCATGATCATTTCTTTTATCTGAGAAAGATCTTCCAAGTTTTCCTTTAGAAATATTTATCATCTTAGAAAAAGCATTTCCTAGTCGATCGGCATTTGATCCATTTTGAGGTAAAATGTCTCCACGTATAAGATTTTTAATGCTATCACTTACACGTTTCTGAATACTGGAAACTATCGTCATACGATCATGATCTTCCCAGCCTTCATGGTCAGAAGCCTCACAAGAAATAAGATATTCCTCAAGTGTTTTCCCCGCGTATTTTTTTACGGAAAGATTTTTCTTTAATCTTTTATTTTCTCCCAAACAAGGAACAAAGAAAGAGAAAACATACTCATTTTCATCTTCAGGTAATGGAATGCCGTGAACCCATTCGTCTTTATATGCATAATCAATCACCATTCCTAATCTTCGAGAATACATCACTATCGGGCTTCGGCTATCAAATTCTTCATAATATCCCAAAAGGATAAAAGGTGTTAAATTTTCTCCCTGATCTATATTTACCTGGTTTTGGGGGATTTTGGCCGTAGCCAAATAACCTACTACAGTATTCCCGTCTCCAGAGTTATCTATGTAATTCCTAATGCTTATAGAATTAATTGTGTTTTCGTACAAAGGCGACCATTTTGTTTTGCTTTCGTTATTACAGCCATAAGATCTGGTTAATGCCGCTGTATAAAGCCTTTGTGTCAATTGAAAAAACGGATACATTGAATCATAATTAATCAATTCTCCATTTACACTCGCATATAACCATTTTTTTCTTTCCGGTAATTTGGGTAAATCTAAGTTGTTAATCACCGGAGCATACCACTTTTGAATTGATAATTTTAAATATTCTATAAATCCTTCTTCATCAACATAAGTCCACGCACATCTATCTTTAATATCCGGAAGAACTTCCATTTCTTCGGATATCATGTTAGTCATTAATTCAGAATAATCAACATACGGAATAATTACTGAGGTTCCAGTTTCTCCCTTCTTGAATGGTTTTATACCGAAAATGTCTAAGTACTCATTTATCTCTGTTTCATTTTGTAAAGGAAGTATATTGGCATCAAGTCCTTCTCCGTCTAATGATTTACCCCACCATGCTTTTCCCGCAGAATTAGAACCGTTTATATGTCCTCTTAGAATAGCATTTTCGTTTTCTTCATTCTCAATCAACGTAACAATTAATCTTGATTCATATTCATCTATTTCGTTCTTTATTTGAGAATAGTAAATTACAAATCCCTGGCCAACGCCATAATATGCACTCTTGCCATATCCCCAGTTTCCACCGGAATATTTTTGCGTTTGCGCTTTTCCTGTATCAAAAACTAATCTATAGTAGTTTCCATGGTCATTTTCATTTTCTGAGGATACCGTAAGCGGTCCGGTAAGTCCTGTTGTTCCACCGTCTCTGATTTCCAAGTATTTGCTATTTGTCAAAGAAAATCTTTTCTTTATTTTTTCATCTAATCCCTCAAGAGTGTCAATAAATCTTTTTCCATCAAATTCATGAACATTAAATGCTACCGAAAAGAAATCTCTATTAGGAAACTTATCCGCCGCATCCGAACAGTTTTGTACAACTTCTCTAACCAGCAAATCAATTTTAGATAAATGCCAATTTTGCATGGCCTCAAGAGTCATATGGCCATATGCCACGCCTTGAAAACTATTCAAAACTTTACTCTTCAATATCATCTTCATCCTCCTGTGGAACACTCACTACAACACTTTGTATATGATCTTTATAAGTAGGTTCGCCTCCAATTATAATACTGTAGCCAATCAAATCCGATTCAATTCCTAATTTTGTTTTTCGTTCTGAAGGTTTACCCCCGTCTTTGCTTATGCAATAAATTAATAAAAGTGGTATATCTGAATAGCCAAGCTTACCTCTAATTGCCTCAACATTTTTACCCTTTTTTCCGAGATTAAGACTCGCTTTATCCGTACAAGAATCCGCATCAATATCGCAAATTCCATCTTTACCGGATCTCATAGAACCGATGTCTATATGAGTTGTAACATCTTTTAGCTTTGTACGTTCAACTTTACCTAATTTAACATTCAATCCGTTAATTATCCATTTATCTCCCTTATAAATTGAAGAACCACAAACAGCAACGTTCCAATACTTATAATTTCCGTTTTCGTTTTCTTTACCAAACCATGAAATAAAATCACGCATTTGATCAGTAAATCTTGAAGGGGAATACTCTTTAAACGAAAAAATATATTCCAAAATAATTTCAGTTGAAATATTTTTCCAAATATGGGATCTTTCAGGATAAACATTCGATTTTTCCGGTTCACCTAATTTGCATAAAAATTCTTCTGTTAAATTCAAATTTTCTTTTAGAATCGTGCTATCTTGAATAAACTCAGTAACTTCATAACTTTCACAACTATAGTCCATACTACATGGAACCATAAATTGACTCTTATTCTTTGCCGTAATTAAAAATCTGGCAATTGAAGAAGTACTCATCACTGCTGGAAATAAGACTTTAGGATCCTTTCCCATCTCCTTGTAACTGCTTAATGTTTTTCTTAGCTTTTCATCAACTAATTCGAGTACTTTATATTTTTCTATTACTTTAGGAGTCATCCAAATTCTAGGATATAGTTCATACCCTTTTCTATAACCATACCAGCGCGCCATTTGCATCAACGAATCTGCTTGATTTGAATTACGAGTAAAGAAAGTACAAACCAATCCTTCTATTGTTAATCCCCTTGATAAAGTATTTCCTCCTATAACGATAAAGGCAGGAGTTTTTTTCATATTGTTTAATTTTTCATCATTAGGATATATAATTCGAAGTTGAATATCGGAATCATCAGCGTATTTTCTAGCACTACAATTATCAACACAAACATGAATACCTGTTTCGGAATATTCCAAAGGATTATTATCATCGGAAACAATTTCAATATTTTTAAATTGTTCATTTAGTATAATTTGAATCTCCGGAATAAGTTCCTCAAACGTCGGATAGGCTTTATCTACATACTCCAAATCTTCATATAAGGAATATGATTCAACCAAGCTCTCATAGGAAAAACTGCTCGTTTCTTTCTCATAAACTTCACGACATAATGATAAGACGCTTCCGTTTTTTCTGTTTTTTTCAAACCAAAGTTTTAAAGCCTCATAGAAACGAAAATGCGCTTGATTTCCAATTGATGTATGAATAAGCATACTGATCGGTTTTTTCCAATCTTTTATTCTTAATGCAGCGACACAACAAATAAACCATGCTACTGCTTCCTCAAACTCTTTAGGAAAAACAGTATCATCTCCCTTTGATATTTTATTTATTTTTTTGTAGGCTTCATCAGGAACTGGTCTGATAATATCCATACCGGGAAATTCTTCCTCTTCTTTTGATCCCCAAATGGCTTTTGATCCAAAATAACTATTATTTTCAGGAAGACACATAATAAAATCCTTAGGGTATAAAGAATCTTTGTATGCTTCATTTAAGACATTTGCATATGGTGTAGCAGTAAATGATATATAATTAATTGCTTGAAAATTACTTTTGGTACCATCCTCTCCGACACCATTTGCTAAATTCATAATTTTATTATTTATTGCTGTACGATTGATTTTTTCAGGATCCGTCATATTCGCCGTGTTTATACTTGCCTGATCAGCCTCATCATCAATTATCAGAATTCTTAATCTACTTGCTATAGTTTTATCAGAATGTAACCAGTGTAATAATTTATCTAACCTGGAAGCTTGTTTAAGGCATATCATTACATAGGTTTCATGATATCTGTCCTTTACAAAAGTATTCGGTTCGCTAAAATTGAAACGCGCATCTCGTATCGAAATTGTTTTATTATCAGAAATATCTTTCAAAAAATCCTCATTTGAAGAAGATTCCAAAAAATGCCAATCTGCATCCTGGCATCTACTAATATCATTTATAAATCTGTCTCTTGTTTGAACACGTAAATTTTCTATTGTTCCCGATAAAATTATAATAAAATTCCAATCATAATGAGCTGCCATGGTGACAAGTCCAATCATGGCTGCCGTTTTCCCAGACTGAACACTTCCCATGACAAGTCCTTTTTGAGGTCCTTTTTCGCGCGTATCTTTTCTTATACGATTCAATAACCAATTGCAGCTTTCCGTCAAATTCTTTATGGAATCTTGAGACATTCTAATTTTTCCATCTAATTTTCCTTCAAGCTTTTTTTCATAAAGAACCCACGCATCGTGAGCTCCACTGGGAATTGGATAAGAAACCACACTAGACTCAGCATATATTCCATTTACAGAATCTTTATCAATTTCAATGTAACTACTTTCAACCTCAGAAACCAATATAATCCATTCCTCGGGAGTCATATCCATCGGAGCATACATTAGCGGACATTTCATTTTTTGAAATTCTTCGTCAAATTTCTCTTCAGGAACACATAATTTTTTTATCTCATCCCACGTATATTGTTCTTTTTTCTTTTTTATAATCCAATCAACACTTGTTTTATAAATGTTTTCATCTTTCATATTTATGCCCTCTAAAACACTATCGTTTTGCTATTGTTTGTTCAATCAAATCTGCGCACTCTTTCGTGCTCTTTTTTATTTCTTTCCCCCAAAATCGAAGAACAATCCATCCTTCTGAAGCCAACCTTTTATTTACTTCTATATCTCTTTGAATGTTTTTTTCTATTTTAGGAATCCAAAATTCACGTCTTGTTTTAATTTCGCTTTTTTTATTATCCCAATCATATCCATGCCAGAATTCGCTATCGCAAAAAACTGCCACTTTTTTAGAGGGAAACGCAATGTCCGGTTTTCCAAATATCGTCGAAACATTCTTTCGATATCTAATTCCTCTTGACCATAATTCTTTTCGTAATTTGATTTCAATATCAGAGTCTTTATTTTTTACTCGCTGCATATTGTAACTAATTTGTTCTTTTGTCTTTTTCAATGCAGCTCCTTTCTTTGTGTACTGTCTCGCCACAAAATCATATTCTTTTCCTAGGACGACCTATCTTTTCATCAGGTTTATTCGCATTCTTGGGAATTATCCATCGACCACCTAATAGCTGAGCTCCTTTTATTTTCCCCATTTTGCAATAATCTTGAACTCTACGTTGAGAAATATTCCATATTTTGGCAGCGTCCAATGAAGTCATATAGTTCATAAAAACCTCCACTTTTTGCAAAGAATAAAATACATTTTTCTATAAAATAAATTATATAATAAGCTCCTACTGTTTACAATAAAACTCAGCGCGTTTGCGAAAGATTTTTCATAAAAAAGTCTTCCGAAAAAATCGGAAGACTTTAACTTATTTATCCGGAACTTATTACTCTACTCCAAAATCCCCAGTATACTCTCCAACCTTAACAAGCTTGTTATCCGCAACCACGAATTCGAAGCCGTCGCTCCAGGGAGTGTCGCCCTCCATGATAAACCATACATGTTCGGGGTCTCCGCCTTTTTCGGTGGATACATGCATCGCCTTGAGTTTGATGTATGGCAGGATATTATCACCGTCGCCGTAGTCGGCCACTTCATCTATGCCGGGACCCTCGCTGATGCTCTTAATCTGCTCAAAATGCTCGTGTGCCTTGTTGACTATGGTTTCCTTGGAAATAGAGTTAAAGAACTTGATACAGGCGTTTATATACTCATCCGTCGCGCCGTCATCATACACTTCAACATTTGTCTCGAAGAGTGTTGCCCGGACTTTTCTTTTTTTATCTTTTTTATCATCTGAAAAGAACTTATCCGGGGAAATGAAATACACTATACTCATCACGAAGAAAAGTGTAAGTATCGCTCCCAATATTATTACTCCGACGGGGCTGTAAATCCTGCCCCAAAACGCTATCAGCATCACGATATAAAACACTTCAAAACACGTCGACAGAATCAATGGTAATAATAGTTTTTTTCTGTTTTTGCTCATAATAACCCGCCTTCAATACAAAGATTAAACTAATTTTATCTTTCCAAGAAATATTTTAATTTAATCCTTTTGCATTTTCAATACATACACCGCCCATGCAAGGCAGATAATGCAGGCGATAATATTTATCAATCCGAACTTCAAATCTGTAATTCTCTCAAAGTACCTGTCACACGTTGCTATGGTTACATATCTGATGAGTTCCGATATCAGGATGAGGAAAGAAAATACATAGAGCTTATTTCTTTTATGATCTGTCTTTATTCTGAGGCTGCATGCTATTAGCGAAGCGAATAATATGACTGTGAGGATTATTCCGATTATTTTAGGAGCGGTAAATAAGCATACAATTCTTTCGCCAAACGGTGTGAGCGGCGCGGATACAGTCTTGGGCATAAGCTCGGAATATCCATGCCTTTGTCCGAATACATAAAACGCAAATGTCGGAGGTGTAATCGTTGAGAGATACCCCGTGATTCTCGTACCCACACTCGCCGCGAGAGCCACAATAAGGTTAATTACGCCTGTATGAGACTTACGTATAAAATACATGCAGTAACAGAATATAAAAGCCACATCCAGCAGTAAAACTTCCCAGACCAGGTAGCTGCTTTCCCTTTTGGTTTCCGCTATCGGAACATATATTAAACTGACCTTATATATTGCCATTCTCCTGAATACCACATTAAACAAATTGCTGTATGTAAGCATACCAAGGAAAAGATGTGCGATCATAACCGCCAAAGATGATGCGAGCCACCTGGATTGTTTATCTTTTATGATTGATAAAATAACCAATACCAAAACAGCCGCCAATAGCGTCAATTGTATCGGAATCAAATACTCTGCATGATTTATGCTCCAATTTAACACTCTGTAGTAAATCCTCAACCAATCCATCTTTTTCTCCTCTTTTATGAAAAAAAACTCACCTGACTTATAAACAATCAGGTGAGATATTCGTTACGATTTATCTTATTTTAAAAGCATTTCTTGCCATGTTCCTGCATGCAGTTTGCAACATCGGGACATTTATAGCATATTTCGTTTTTGCTGTATTCCTGGGCGAAAAATTCTTTTACGTTATCCAGTGTAGTATCTGCGATATTGGTTAATGCTTCCTCCGTCAGGAAAGCCTGATGCGATGTTACTATAACATTCGGCATTGAGATTAAACGTGCCAGAGTATCATCATCAACAATATGATTGGAATAATCATGGAAGAATACATTCGATTCTTCTTCATATACATCCAGGCATGCTGCACCGACTTTTCTTTGTTTTATACCTTCTACCAGAGCTTCCGCATCAATTAATGCACCTCTGGAAGTATTAATCAGCACCACGCCTTTTTTCATTTTTGCAATGCTGTCTTCATTTACCATATGACGATTTTCATCGGTTAACGGACAGTGGAATGAAATAATATCGCTTCTTTCCCACAACTCATCTAATGAAACATATTCTATTCCACTTCCTTCTGCAGGGAACTTGTCATATGCTATTACATGCATTCCGAAACCTCTGCAGATGTCTATGAATATTCGGCCGATTTTACCGGTTCCGACTACACCTACAGTTTTCCCGTGAAGATCAAATCCGGTCAGTCCGCTTAAACTGAAGTTAAAGTCTTTGGTACGAATATATGCCTTATGAATTCGTCTTATAGATGTTAACAGAAGCGCCATGGCATGCTCTGCTACGGCATACGGCGAATACGCAGGAACTCTTACAACATGAATTTTTTCATAAGCATACTCAATATCCACATTGTTATATCCCGCACATCTTAAGGCAACCAGTTTTACATTCATTTTTGTCAGCGAATCAATAACCTTCCTGTTAATATCATCATTGACAAAAACGCAGACTACATCATACCCTTCTGCCAGGCGAACGGTTTCTTCTGTTAATCGTGTATCATAATAATTTATTTCAAACTCTTCGTTTATATTTGATTTAATGAAAGAATTTTTGTCGTAATCCTTTGCATCAAAAAAGGCTATTTTTATCTTTTCCATTTCCATTCTCCTTAGTTTAGCATTTTATACAGTTCTTCAGTCGCCAGTCTGGCTTTGGCTACGATTGCTTTCTCCTGATCTTTGGGGACGGGGTATAGTGTCATCTTTTACTTTATGTCGTAAATATAATTCTTAATAATCTCTTTGAATTTCTCGGGTTCGGTCTTATAGATAAAGTGGTTGCCCGGAAGATAGGCCACTTCAGAATTGCCCATTTTCTCAAGATACGGGAGCAGTTCTTTTTTATTCGCTTCTTCGCTCTCGGGATCCGACAAATCTCCGTGCCTTGCGGAGATATAGAGTTTCGGGACGTCCGTTTCTGTGAGTGCGTTCCATGTAGTGTTGCGGTTTCTTTTAACCATCGCGCCTTCATTTGCAGTCGCATCGGACGGGATTGATAACTGCTGGAGGATGCAATATGCTCTCCATTCATCCTTTGAAAGGCCGGCGTTATTCGTAAGCAATGCAGGGAGCAGAATGTCTCCGAGGCCGAAGTTTACGGCTACTTTGTATAAAAATGTTCCCGATGCTTTGCCCTGCATATCTTCCTCTGCGATAGGCTCAACATATGTACCGTCAATGTTGATGAAAGCCTTGATTTCCTCAGGATACTTGCTGACCCAGTAGGAAGCGTATGTACCGCCCATGGAGTGCGCCATGAGGATATAGGGCTCTTCGATGCCTGCAGCTTTTACGGCGCTTCGGTATTCTTCGACGATAGCTTCAACGGTTCTGGCTTCCTTGGTGTCGTCGCTTGCGTCCCATCCGCGTCTTCCTACGTAAATAAACTGATACTCATCTTCAAGTTCTTTGAGTGAAGGTCTTATTTCAGCCGACATTCCACCGCCCATTCCACTTAAAACAACGATGTTTCCCCTGCCGTTTTCATTACCGAATTTCGCCACGTTCATTGTATAATCTCCGACTGAAACCGGATTGTAATAGCCTTGCTCGGCCAGGAATTTCATATCCGCAGAATGCTTGATTTTGTGGAAGATGAAGAGGCCTGCGAGGAGAGCCACAAATGCTATGGCAAGCACGAGCAGGACTTTGGCTGGGTTGAATTTTTTCTCTTTATTCTGTTTCATTTTTTTCTCTCTTCCTAATTATTGTGCAGGCGCGAACTGCGTCCATGAAGTCGCTTTCTTTTATGCCTGTTGCCCAAAGATCGGGCAAGACGATTGCTTTATAGGCTTCGAGCCCTTCTTTAGAGAACTCGTCAAATATAACGTATGTGCGCGCGTAGTCGAATACTGCGGGTGCAAGCCTTGCGTTCATCCAGTCTATGATTACGTAGTCTGCTTTGTCGCGCGGCAGCATGATGTTTAGAAAATGCATGTCCAGATGGCATACGCAGTTTTTCTCTTTGTCTGATAGACGCGTGATGATTTCAAGCACTTCGTCGCTCTCAGCGTCGCTTAGGCCCATGCCAGCGGTGTCTTTTAGGAGGGGCATATTGATGCCTGTTGCGTCTGTATTGTGTACGAAGCGGAATGCATCGGCCAATGTGTTAAAGCAGGTGATGTCGCCCGTCAGGGCTCGTTTTTCAAGCATTTCGCCGTCCACGAAATCCATTTTGATGATGTGTTCGTCGTCCGTGTCATAATACCTGACGCTGCAAAGTCCGGCGTCGTTGACGGCCTTTTGCTGGCTTTTTTCGAACGCTATCCACTCCGCGGGATAGGTTGGTTTATATACTTTGTAGGCATAGCCTTCGTACAGAAAAACCTCTGCCTGCGCGCCGGTGCCTATCAGTTTTTGTGTTCCGTCAAATTGCATTGTTGTGCCTCGTGATTCTGTGATAACCACTACATTATACCATAAATCTTGACACTGGGGGACGGGGTTGTTGTGTCATTTTTGTGAAGATGTTGTCAGGCCAAAGGAAAAGAAAAGTTCGGCTCTCACGAGCCGAACTTTCTTTTATAATTTCTTTTCATATGCTTCTAAATCGTGGAAAAGTCCAACTATATAAACTTTGTTCTCCTCAATTCTGAAAACAGCTTTATATGACATCTCAGAAAAGTGTGCTTCACGATATCCTGCTGAATACAGATAATCATCTGAGCTTTCTGGAAATTGATACGGATTGTCTTCTAAACGAACATAAATATCCTCCAACTCATTTAATAAATGCGAAGCTGCTTCTTTGTTCTTCAATTTATTGATTATATACCCTACGAGTTTGTCAATGAGTTCATCTGCTTGCTCGGTAATAACCAATTTATAAACCATACTTTCCCCTCACTGATTTTAAAGCTTTTTTAGCATCCTTGGTTTTACCATCCTTTATTTGTTCCTCGGATATTTCTATGTCTCTATACATCGACCATAGTTTTTTATTTTCTTCGAATACTTCCATGCTCATTATTACCATATCTCCATAACCATTCTTAGTTATAAAAATTGGCTCATTCGTATTATGGCAAAGTTCTGAAACTGTTGATGTATCTTTTAAATCTTTTATGGGTATTATCTGTGGCATATTATAATCCTCCTTTTATGGCCTTATTATACCACAATTATCCCACATATCAAATATTGTTTTTAATTCTTTCCCAAAAAAGATTCCACTCTCTTATTAATCTCTCCGGCTTCTGCCTTAACTTTTTCGTATAATTCTTCGCCATTGTTTTTTACGATAAATACTTCTGCCATATCAGAATCGCTGATTTCAATTTCCATATGATCTTTACGTGAATTATCATATTCAAACTGTATTGATGATAATGCTGTAGGAAACATCTCCGGTTGAATTGTCAGTTCACTTAGAATAAGCGATACTTTGTCTGTCAGTTTCTTAGAAAAAGCAGGTGCACCGCTTCCGTTCCAATTTTTCTTCATTGCCTTAATGACCTTGAGTTTCTCTATATTTTGCTTTTTTAGAGAGTATGAAAAATCTTTAGGAGTTTTTCTTGATAATTCAAATGAATTTTCATACATCAGCAAACGATTACTCTGCTGCAACCGGTTATACTCACTCTCTGAAATGATTACTACATTTTTATTTTCTTTTCTGGGAACAACTACTATTTCACCATCATACGCTATATCAAAATATTTTTTTATATTATCTCTAATTTTCATTTGTTTAACGATTATCATACTTATTACCTCCAAAAACCGTACGGTTTTTAGTACTATTATATGAACTTTTTTACAGAAGTCAAGACGTTCGGAAGAACGGATGCAGAATGACACAAAACCCCCGTCCCCAGTGTCAAAATTGTGACACCGTGGGGCGGGGGTTGTATGTCATTTTTGCACCTGCATGAATTTATATTTTAGATGAAACGATAAAGTAATACTTCATACAAAAACAGAAATACGCAGATTAAAGTCGGAAGTATTGAAAGTATGCTTAAGACGATTCCGATGTACGCTTTGGGAAGGCCTCTGTCGTCCTTAAGCGTTGCTATACCGCTGACGATACCGGCAACAGGCATAATTGGAAGCAGAATCATGATGTACATCATTCTGTTTAATACAAAGTAAACGAAGATACACGCGATACTGCACAATAATCCGATCAGTCCGAATTCAAAGCTGAGCTTGGCCTTTCCTATTGCTTGAGGCAGATGATCCGGCGCCACTTCGTCGAACTGCTTGGCGTTGGTGTTCTCTGTATACTCTTCTGTTACAAAATCGTTCTGTTCGTTGTTGAAATTTCCGTCCATGGTTGGTTCTCCTTTACTTTTTTGGATAGCCACTACATTATACCATAAATTTTGACACTGGAGGACGGGGGTGGAGTGTCATTTTTGACGCCGAAAAAACTTTCAAAAACCTCTTTACATTTTCGAACATTTGTTCTATTATATGCTTACCCCCTAAAAACAGGGGAGCCAGGCACACTGTGTGAGCCAGGCACCCTATAGATGGAGAATCGTATGAATTATCAGATAATCGCGGTTGACTTCGACGGAACCCTTTGCTACAGCAACTGGCCCGAGCTCGGAGAGCCCAACCTTCCCTTAATTGAATATCTGAAAGCCTGGCAGAAGCAGGGCAACAAGCTGATTCTCTGGACCTGCCGTGCCGGAGACGCGCTCGATCGCGCAGTATCATGGTGCAGTGAACATGAGCTTTCTTTTGACGCCATAAACGACAATCTTCCGGAAATTGTCGAACTCTATGGCAACAACTCCCGGAAGATAACTTGTGATTATTATATTGATGATAAGGCATTTCTGCCTGCGATGATTGGATGACTTAGTTTAGTATCTTATACAGTTCCTCAGTCGCCAGTCTGGCTTTGGCAACGATTGCTTTCTCCTGATCCTTCGGGAAACAGTAATACTGAACCTGAGGAGTTCCGATGCAAATCATATCGCCGATTTCATACCAGAAATAATCGGCGTAAAGACTGTAAGTGCTTTTGCCCGACTGGATATATTTTAACTTACCTTCGCAGCCTGCCAGTTCAAAGCCATCTCTGTTGTGAACAAGCCTGCCTTCACCGACACTGTAAATGCTCTTCATATCCACGAGCATTTTGATTTCGACATCGGTATCAAGGAGATACCTGCCTTCTTCGAGTTCTTTTCTGACCTCGTCTCTTTCCCACGCATACCAGTCTGTTACATACTTAAATTCTGCATTTCCGTCTGACGAGGTGAGGGTTCCGTTTTCTTCAAGCGTGTACTCTTTGCCACAGCCCGCACAGGTTATATGTATTCCTTTGCCAAGCATATGGCCCTCGCTCTTGCATGCAGGGCATTTATACAATACACGATGAATCCCGTCCGCTCTGAAGGGTTCATCGATGATAACGTTCTTTTCATGCTGCGCTTTGAAATGGTCGTACTTAAATTCGGCGCTTAATATTTCATTGAGTTCATCGTTACTCTTCTGCCTGATATCTTCGGGCGATAGCAGATATTTTACGGTCGCTTTGATATTAACATCTCTCTTCTGAAGATTGTTGTACAAAGGATCCCTGAGGAAAGCGCCCTCGGTTTTAATCATTATAACCGGCACATTCATAAGCTTAAGACATTTCGCCAGACTCGTCGGAAGAGGCGTCTCGGTTCCGTCAAAACTGTAGCTTGCTTCGGGATACATTACCACTGAACTTTTGAGTTCTTCGAAGGCGTATTTCATGTCTTTTACGAGGTTAATATCCGTTATGAATTTGCATGTGGAAATGCATCCGACCTTGCGCATGAGGCCCGCTTTTCCGACTAATCCGTCGTTGGTGCAGACTATATGATACTGCCTGTCGGCAAAGAGCGTGCCGACTATCTGCAGATCCGTAAAGCACGAATGGTTCATGAGAATAAGGCATGGTTCGTCTTTGCCAAGCTTTTCCATGCCTTCCGTTTCATACGTAAAATGCGTCGCCTTCAATTCGCCTTTCGATAAAACCCTGATCAGTTTTCTAAGAAGAACCGACTGCTTCTTAGGCTTAACATGCGCCGCGTGTTTTATCGCGCATACTTCGTCATAATCTTTTATGGTGTCTTTAATCTTCATGCATTTCTCCCCACCTGTCTGTGTCGTTCTTCTTTCTTTACTGTAAGCCCTCTATCCAGGATCTGATTTCATCTTCCGATGCTCCGCCACCGAAGCGTTTTCCCTCAATCCAATCGCCGCTTCCGGCATTGTCTGCAAGGTTCTGACCGCTTCTTCCGATTCCGCTGCTGCCTGAAGTACAGAAAGGAATCATTGTGATACCATCAAAGCTGTAACTCTCCACAAATGTATCCATGATGCGTGGCTCTTCGCCCCACCAGATAGGATATCCTATATAGATTGTTGAATATCCGTCAAGCGAGATAGCTTCGCTTCCAATCTCGGGTCTTGCGGACGAATCATTCTGTTCCTTGGATGTTCTGCTGTCGGAATTATTATAGTTAATGTCTTCATCCGTATATTCCTGTGCTGCCTTAATCTCATATGTATCTGCGCCTGTGACGCTCGCTATCTTTTCTGCGACGCCTTTGGTGTTACCGGTTACTGAGAAATATACTACGAGAACGTCGCCGTTATCGCTCGCGCTCCCAGCTTCTTCTGAAGCATTATCTTCCACCATCTCATCAGTTGCGTTTGAGGCATCTTCACTTGTCACAGTCTGTTCTGCTTCTTCAGTATTATTCGTATTTTCTGTTTTCACAGAACTCTCAATCTGTATTGTTGAAACGGCATCATTTGCTGCCGGTCCATCGTTATTACTGCATGCAGTCAGGCCAAGAGCCAATAAAACTGCTGCCATCATCAAAATCTTTTTTCTCATTTTGAATCAGCCTCCTATTTCAGTTTGTCTTAATCTTCATTCCACACTTCCTTAGCCAGACGAAATACCGCCCATCCCTTCGGCCATCCGACATACATGGTTGCATGTGTTATGATTGCTGCGATTTCTTCCCTGCTAACTCCGTGCGCCTTAGCGTTCTGAAGATGATATGTCAAAGAAGAATCCGTGATACCTGAGGCCATAAGCGAAACCACTGTGATAATGCATTTGGTCTTCACATCAAGGGCTTCCTCGTTCCATACCTCTCCAAAGAGCACATCGTCATTTAAATGTGCAAACATCGGTGCAAACTCACCTAACTGATTTCTTCCTGCTGTCTGTACTATTTTTTCGCTCATAATCGTTATCCTCACTTTCCTATCTTCTGATCACCTGTGGACCATACATGTTTCCCTAATGCATCCGTTCTTTTATTCTGTGCCATAACACCTGCGAGCGAATGCGGAACATACGGCTCCTCAAGGTAAAGAATTTCTTCATCCGTCAGTTCCAGATCCACTGCTTTGGCCGCGCCTTCTATGTGGTGAAGCTTTGTTGCTCCCACTACGGGAGATGTAACTTTCGTAAGAAGCCATGCAAGAGAAACCTCTGTCATTGTTACATTATGTTTCTCTGCAAGCTCTGCCACGCGGTCTATAATCACTGCGTCCTGAGAAGACGTAGCATCATATTTAAACTTCGCATAGGTATCCTCTGTTGCACGCTTGGTATCGCCTTCTCCGGGCTTTCTTGAAAGCCTTCCGCTTGCAAGTGCACTGTAGGGTGTAAGTGCGATGTTTTCTTCTTCACAGTAAGGAACCATCTCACGCTCTTCTTCGCGGAAGATTAAATTGTAATGTCCCTGTATCGAAACAAATTTTGCAAAGCCTTCTTTTTCTGCCAGTGCATTAGCCTTTGCAATCTGCCATGCGAAGCAGTTTGAAATGCCGATGTATCTTGCCTTGCCTGCTTTGACGATGCGATTTAATCCGTCTATTATATCGTACACATCAGTATTCCAGTCCCACATGTGATAGATATACAGATCTACATAATCCATGCCGAGGTTTTGAAGGCTTGTATTAATCATGTTCTCGATATGCTGCTGACCTGTGATGCCTTTTTCAATTTCTTCAGGAGTTCTCGGAAGAAATTTCGTTGCAAGTACAACATCCTCTCTCTTCGCAAAATCCTTAAGTGCCCTACCTACATACTGCTCACTGGTTCCGCTCTGATAAGCTATCGCCGTATCATAGAAATTTACTCCAAGATCAAGTCCTCTTTTAATGATTTCTCTGGAATGCTCTTCGTCAAGCGTCCAGCTGTGCTGTCCTCTTGCTGCATCACCAAACCCCATACAACCCATACATATACGTGATACATTTAAATCCGAATTTCCAAGTTTTGTATATTTCATCTTTTATCTCCTTCTCTTTTATGATGGTCTTTTATAAAAGTTTTAAAAGACAATTATTTGTTATCTCAAAAACGGTCTGATATACAAAGTCCACATTTGCCTCTGTCATGGCTTCCTTCTGCTTGTCCGTCACGGCGGTGTAAGGATATATGCCAAACATAAACGGGAAAAATATGTATATAATATTCTGAATCTCCGCATCGGACTTTTTCGGGCAGAACTTCGTGAGGATGCTGCTTACGTTTTTTATGGACTCCCCGTAAGCCACCTTAAAAGATGTCAGAAGCTCCTCTCTGCTGTTTTCCTCCATGTCATAGTTGTTCATGGCAAGAAGTT
>JAEEGJ010006638.1_pt1 | contig 34366 bp, 32 predicted proteins | sample 8958761 | NCBI WGS metagenome assembly JAEEGJ01 (sample SAMN16246546, study PRJNA631951) | gut metagenome | biome: gut microbiome; feature: rumen; material: RS-attached | host: Bos | place: Iran: Karaj | collected 2018-10
TACGAAAATCTTCCTAGCGACATCGCCCCAATCGCCCCTGCGTTCATCAGAGGCCGTTCTTTCAGCGACGCCATTCTCATTGTTGATGAGGCCCAGAACCTCACCCTCGATGAGCTTCACACTTTAGCGACACGTCTAGGAAACAATTCCAAGATGATTGTCATCGGCTCCCCTAACCAAATCGACGTCGAGGATCAGACCTATGAGAAGAACGCTTTTGAGACTTCTTATAAGATCCTTGAGCCAACCGGCTTAGTTGGTTATGTCGAGCTCAAAGCCCCAATGCGTTCAGGCTTTGTCACCGACTTCGATCAAAGGTTCCTTCAGTACAAACTCAAAGAAGGCAAAAAACGTTAATCAAACCATTCTCTTTAAGAGAAAGGGCAAGTAGAATTGTCTTAATGCTGAAACGTTTAACCATCACAAACCTCGCAATCATTGAGAATATAGACGTCTCCTTTGGAGAAGGTTTTACTGTTCTCACTGGTGAGACCGGTGCTGGCAAGTCCCTCGTCATTGATTCCCTTTCTCTCCTTCTAGGTGCGAGAGCGTCCAACGAACTCATTCGAGCAGGAGAGGATTCCGCATCAATCCGTGGGGTTTTTGCTGTGAAAAATCGGATTTTGAATGCGATTCTCATGTCTTTAGAGATTCCTGAGAACGATGGTGAGATCGTCGTCAGCCGCATCCTCAGCAAGTCCGGAACCAAGATCAAGGTGAATGGCGTTTCCATTGCCCTTCAGGACCTTCTTAAGATTTCCAAATACCTTGCCGACATCCATAGCCAGTTCGACTTTGAGAAGATTCTCAACCCAGAGAACTACCTTGGCATCATCGATGGCTTCTCTAGCGAACTCATCTCCTCATACAAGAAGGACTACTCCTCCTTGCTAGCGGAATACAAAGAGAAGAGGAAAGAATACGAAGCCCTTCTTGCAAAGAAGCAGAAGATTGACGAAGACCGCGACTTCTACGAATACCAATACAAAGAACTCAAAGGCATGGCCCTCAAAGAGGGAGAACAAGAGGAAATCGAATCCGAGATTTCCCTTCTTTCCAATTACGACAAGGTCTATTCCCTTTCCCAGGAAGCCGAAGAGATCATTCACAGCGATTTCCTCGACAAGATGTATGAGCTCAATCAGATCTTAGCAAAGCTAACCAAATACCAGCCTCAATACCAAGAGACCCAAACCTCTCTTGATGAGAAGTATTACGAGATCCTCGATATGGTCGACACCCTCAAGAAAGATCTTAGGGACATCGACTATGACCCAGATAGACTTGATGAACTTCAGCAAAGAGACGCTGACCTCACTGCTCTCGAAAGAAAATACAAGAAGAGCATCCCAGAACTCATTGCGTATAGGGACGAGCTCGCAAGCACCTTAGGCAATAAAGAAGATTTCGAATTCAATCTCGAAGAGAAAAAGAAAGAGATGAATGAGGCTTTCAAGAAATGCAAAGCCAAAGGCGAAGAGCTTACCCTTGTCAGAAAGAAAACCGCCTCGTCGATTGAGAAAGAACTTGAGAGGAACATGGATGACCTCCGTCTCCACGCCACTTTCAAAGTGGACTTCCTCAAGAACGATGCCAAAGACGACTCAATCCTCAAAGAGGATGGCCTTGATACCCTCGACTTCCTCATTGAGACAAACGTCGGCGAAGGCATGAAGAGCTTAGGCAAAGTCATTTCTGGCGGCGAAGCGGCTAGAATCATGCTCGCCTTCAAAGCCACTCTCATCAAAGCCAATAGAATCCCAACCGTCATCTTTGATGAAATCGATACCGGTGTCAGTGGCGAATCCGCTCAAGCGGTCGCAAAGAAGATCAGAGAGATCTCCCTTTCGAGCCAAGTCATATCAATCACCCATATGCCACAGGTTGCTTCCTTAAGCGACCACCACATCCTCATTTCGAAAGAGGTTAAGGGCGATAGAACTTATGCCCACATCAAAGAACTCTCCTTAGAGGAGAAGATTAACCAAGTCGCCTATCTCATCTCTGGCGGAAAAGTCACCGAGAAGCAACTCGAATACGCCAAAGAGATGGTCCTTTCTTCCAGATAATTTTCAAAGCGCTTTCATAATTTCAACAAAAACGAACTTAAAAGGTTGTAATCCCTTTTCACTTATGTGAATAATATAGAGAAATCCTCGCTATAAGAACTATTTTTCAGTCTTTTGCAACGAGGAACAATAGTGCCCTAGCAACAGGCACATAAAGAAAGGAGCTTTTTCTAAGAATGAAAAAGAAATTCGTACTTCCATTAGCTGCGCTTTCCTTAATGGTTGGCTTAGCCGGATGTGACAAAGGTGGCCCAGTCACTCCAGATGCTAGTGGATCGGTAGGTGCAAGCACCTCCAAATCAACCGCTGCTTCATCCAAGATGGAACAGATCAAAGTCACCAACGCAGAAGGCAAAACCTCTGCCAGCGTCGTCGTTGGCAACACCATTCAGCTCACCGCTGACAAAGACGGCGTCACTTGGACCAGCTCCAATGAGAGCATCGCTACCGTCGCAAACGGTTTAGTTACAACCAAAGCCCTTGGCTCTGTTAAGATCACTGCCAAGAAAGAAGGCTTCAAAGACGGTTCCTTCAACATCACTGTCACGAGACCAGAACCAACCGCTAAGATTGACTGGAAAGACGCCGATCACTATTCCGTCGACGGCTCCTACACCAGAAACAACCGTGGTCCTGGCGATACCCCTGTCTACAGCAAATCACAGGCTGATGGTGGCGAGTGCATTGGCTACCAGGGAATCGGCGATAAGGAAACCTTAACCTTCACCTCTACCGCCGCTGTTGCCGCTGAGCTTACCTCCTCGATGGGCAGCAACAACTCCGTCAACTTAGCCGACGTTTGGAAAATCAAACTCAACGGAACCGAGCTTAATTTGGCTGGCAAGACCTATACCTCTGACGATTCCTCCGGCAACTACACCTTCCAGGAAGTTTCCTTCGGCGACGCCAACTTGATCCAGGGCGACAACGTCTTAGAGATCGAATACCTTGCCGAAGAGAGCCCATATCTCGACAACTTCTACGTCTATGCCAAAGCCGCTACGACCATCACTTCCAAACCAGCTCCAGAGAAGCAGAAGATCGCCCTCCCAGAAGGCGCTGACCAATTAACAGTGGCCATTGGTGCAACCGCAAACATCAACTGCACCGAAACCGGTGTCAAATATGCTTCTTCCAACACCGACATTGCCACCGTTGATGAAAACACCGGCGCTGTCACTGGCGTTGCCAAAGGCACTGCTACCATCACCATCTCCAAAGATGGCATGATCCCAGCTAGAGTCACCGTCACCGTCACCAACCCATCTGAGGTTATTATCGAGGCCGAAAGTGAATCAACTCTCGTTGAATACACCGATGGCGCGACTGTCCCATCCTACAAGACTTCCAGCAGCGGCGGCGCTTATATCCGTGTCCTCCCAACTGGAACAACCTTGACCTACACCTTCACAGCTGCCAACGCTGGCAACTACAACTTGACCATGACTGGCAGAAACTTCAACCGTGATCACGAAATCACCGATCTCAGCCAGGATGCTGAAATCAAGATCAATAATGTCGCTGTTGACCTTGCTGGCAAAGCTTGGGCTTATGCCACTTCCAACCAGAGCCTTGATCTTGGCACCGTCGCTCTTGCTGCTAGCAACACCTTGACCTTCAAAGTCATTGGCGCTGATGTTGCTGATACCAACTTCATGCTCGACAGCTTCATCTTCACCCCAGCCGCCTAATCAATAACTAACGATTAGAAATAGCCCGGCGATTAAGTTCGCTGGGCTTTTTTGTTGCAAAGAAAAAAGCCTGACACCACCGCATCAGGCTTTTACCAACAAAGGCGAGTTGAGCTATTTGACTAAATCTAAGATGGCTTTGACATCTTCATCGGTTCCGTCGTTCTCGAAATGATAAAGATCCTTTGAACCATATTTCTCCGCGATGGCTTTTCCAGCACCGCAGAAAGCGTCCCCATAGGATGGGTCGCCACTGGCGATGACACCCTTGAGATGGGATGCGTTGTTGGCAAGGAAGGCATCGACCTCGGCTGGGATATCCCCATAGCCGTCGGTGTAGGTGATAAGGATGAAATCCTCATCCGCCACTTCATCTCCGCCTTCGATTTTGGTCGCGCTGATTCCGAGTTTTCCGATCATGGATTCAACGTTTCCGGTTCTTGAAGCGTAATAGACATTCATTGTTTTAATTCCTCTAGTTAGTTATGGCTAACTGCATATAAGATATACGCTTTGTCTCTCTTTTTCAAACAAGACGATAAAAACTTTTTGCGCGTGTTAATAATCGTGTGTGGCAGTGTTGTGACGCTTTTTTGCTACAATTTCTCCAAAAAGGAGATAGCTATGAAGAAACTCTTTTCACGAACCCTTCTTTTGCTGACCTTGTCAGTCTCTTTGTTTGGTTGTAGCAACAACAATCCAGAAACGGATGAGATCATCACGAATAACGAAGAATCCACGATCATCAAAGATGCGAAAAGCACAGATGGCTATTTGGAGAAAAAGGATTACAAGTCGATAGCCTACGCCTATATCTACAAGATCAAAGAAGGCGCAAAGACTTACAAATCCCACACGACCGGAAGCGTCAAAGCCAAAGTCCTCTTCTTTGACTACGACATCTCTTTCAATAGCCTTACCTACAAGAATGGAAGCACCTTCTACTCGAAGGATCATTCAGTGTCTTCCCTCATGACCGTCGACGGCGAGTACTACATGGTCGATAGAGAGAAGGTCCTTGTTGGATCAGGCTCCGACAAGTATGACGTCTACACCACCGAGGAGTATCACAAAATATCCTACACGGTTGATCAATATATGGTCATGGGTTACGTTTTCACCGACAAATCCATCATCAATTCCGAACTCCTTGAAGACAAAGGCGATACCGTTAAGATCAAATACACCCTCGACAATGAGCTTGGAACCCACCTCGTCAAAAAGGATTTCAAGAATAGCGGAGGCCTCTCCGAATATCCGACCTTCAAGAAGGTCAACATCACTTTGGCGATGAAGAGGGATTTCACCCCTATCTCCTATTCAATCGATTCTGAGTACACCGCTTCTAAAGCGTTCCTCGGTTCCACTGACGCCAATCAGACTAGCGAATGCCTCTTCTCAGAGGTTGGCGGGGAAGTCGCGATTCCTAACGAGACTTTCTTGTCCGAGAAATTAGGAGCGGCTCCTAGCAAGATCGATACCAACGACGAAGAGAAATCCATCAAGACCGAACTCGTTGAGGCTTTCGAGAAACTCGACTACCAAAAAGGCGTCCAGGTTGATGGAACCCTTTCCCTCAATCTCATAAACGATCTTCCAATCCAACTCGCGATTGAGGCAAATGCCTTCTTCGACCTAAGCAAGATTGGTGAAGAGAACATCTATAACATCATCGGCCTCCACGCGATGTTAGAAGCAGACGATAATTTCGGCTCACTCCTTTCCATCATCAAGATGATCGCGGCCGATAAGCTTGGCGAATACGCTTCCTTGCTCGACGGCTTCAAGAAACTTGAGGTCGTCTACGATGGCGAAGGCGAGCTCTATCTCATCCCAACCGATACGGAAGGTGCCACAAAGATAGTCGGAAAGATCAAACTGACCGATATCATTAACCTCGTTCTTAAGAACGTTAACCTCGGTTCCATCGTGAACGAAGCTCAAAATGACACCTTCGTCTACGAAAAGAAAGCGGGAGAAAAAGAAGGCGATTACGTTATCGAGATCAATTTGAGTGAAGACGCGTTCAATACCGTCTCCGAGAAAGTCGGGTCCTTATTGGACAATCCTGATTACAGCCTTATCAAAACCCTCCTTGGTTATAAGGCCTTCGATTCCATTAAGATCAATGTCTCTGTCGTGAATGGCGCCGTCTCCTCTGTTGACGCTTCGCTTAACTACCTCAAAGAAGGTTCATCCGAAGAGCCTGATAAGGTTGTATCTCTCATTACCCTCCATCTCAACTTCTCGAATGTTGCCTATAGCTTCGACGACAGACTCGAATATGCGGGAGGACTCTATGAGTCATACACCGAGATCTTGGATTTGAAGAACCGTTTGAATGCCCTTCTTGACCACGTCTATGTCAGCAATGGATATATTGCCGACCTTGAAGCTGCTGTTGCGGAATACTCCGGATTAACCGACACGCAGAAAGCCTTCTTCGGACGCGAAGTCGAAACCGAAGCCGAGAGGATCAAGAACGACGTTCAGAATGTCCTCGCTTTCCTTAGCGTTTTACGCAAATACGATTTGTCTCATTTGGATAACGAGGCCATCCTTGGGCTTGCCACCGCTTACTATGGCGCCTCGCTCAATTCGAGCTTGCTCCGTGCCGAGATTAGCGCTGAAGACTATGCGATCCTAAGCGATCTTGAATCTCATGTCGATTATTCAACCTTCGATGGTGCTTTATCCAAGATGGTTGGAGACGATGAAACAGCATGGGGCTTAACCGCAGCCGAGATTACCGACATCAAACTTCTCATCGATATCTCAAAGGTTGTTTCTTCCGTCAACACGAATCTCTTACTCAAGATGATGATGGCAGGCATTGCGATGACGGTCGATCAGCTTGAGGCAAAGATTAGTAATCTTTACGCGAACTTAGAGTAGCCCATTCTCCAAAACCCCGCTTCACTCCTAGGCGGGGTTTTTCTTTGCGAAAAATAAAAAGGCTAACGCAAACGCATTAACCTGTTTTCACTTGATGGTGCAGGATGGGGGACTCGAACCCCCACGGGTTTCCCCATAAGATCCTAAGTCTTACGCGGCTACCATTACGCCAATCCTGCAACGCGGTAATAATCCTACCATTGACCCCCCAAAACCTCAATAGAACAGGAACCCTATAGGAATCGCTCTATCGGTTCTAGTTGTCTCTTAAGAGGGACATCGTCTTTTTTGATCGGTGATGGTTTTGCGCAAAGAACGTAGATGAAAGGGAAGATGAACATTGGTGCGTATCTGAAATGCATGGTCGAGGTGAATGGGAAACCGATGCAGAAAGCCAGGTAATTGATATAGGCAGTTAAGAAGAAGATGGCCAACAATGCCGCCATGGCATAGTTGGCTTTCTTGAAGCGGTTAAGGATGAGGGCGATGAGCTTTGACCCCAGCAAAATCAGGAAAGCGAGGATGGCCATTAGCCAGAAAGTCTGGATGAAGTAAGCACCCTTGCCGACAATCGACAAAGGTCCTTCGCTCCATTCGTCTAAACCGCGATCGCCAAATAAGGCGGATTTGAATAGGCCCGTCCAAATATTGAAGTCGAGGTTGTCATAGCTTGCCGGGATGGTCGCTCCCCAATCCCTCTTGTATGGGGAGGTGAAGAAATCGGAAGTGAAGAAGCCAATATAACGGCCAAAGATGCCGAAGAAAGAACTGTCGATGTAGTTGCTGCTATATTCATCCCCTGGATAAAGCACATATCCGAAAGGCTCATCATAGACGGTTTTCTCAAAAATCGGATACCAAAGGCCAAGAGGGAAGACGATAAGAGCGAATACGCACATCTGGAAGATGAATTTCTTCACGCCTTCTTTGTGTTTGATCTTCACGATGAGGTCATAAAGGAAAACGAAGGCGATTGGCACGGCGAACAAGACGGCATTAATCTTGCTCATCATCCCTAAGCCCATCGCCACCGCCGCAACAATGAGGTCGAGGAGTTTCTCGCTTCTGTAATAGCGGAGAGCGAAATATAGAGACATCAAAGCGAACATCAAAGACATCGCGTCGTTGTTGTAGATGAACGGGATATAGGCGTAGAAAGGCAAGAAACAGAAAAGGAACGTGGCCAAGGTAAGCCTCCATCCTTTTAGGCCTAGCCTTTGGAAGATCTTGTAGGTAAAGAAATAAAGCCAGAAGCCAATCATGGCCTGGAAGATCTTTATCGTCTCGAAAGCGAGGTCCATGCGATAGGTGAAATTCGACCATCCTATATTGGCGAAATAAGGTATCGATTCGCTTGAGGCATCTCCAAAGAAGAAATAATGGAATTTGGCCCAAAGGGTGACGCTATAATGCCAAAGCTTCTGCTGATAATACTGATTGGCGATATCATAGGTCCCATCGAATTTCACCGGAGGTTCGGCGAACGGACCTTCGTCCCACATATGGACCACGATTTCCCAGTGCGATCCTTGATGGGTTCCGACCCACCAATCGTTTTTGTTGACCGAGGAATTGACAGGCACCGAGAAGCCGTAATAGATCATCGCGTTCAAAGCGACAAAGATGATGGCTTTTGAGACAGAGGAGAAAGTGATCGTCCTTCTGGCCGTTTTGTATACAAGATATACGACTGCAAGTATAGCGGAGCCGCCCATTATCCAGCCGGCGATGAGGTGACCGTTTTCATCTTTATACGCGAAAAGGGAGTCTCCCCAGGAAGGGGTGCCACAAAGAGAGAAGAAATAAATATAGAGATACGCGACGAAAAGAGCGAAATAGACGAGATACCTCCATTTGGACTTTTTGAAAGAGGAATAGAAGGCCTTTGCTCTATCCCAAAAAAGGGGCATTTTCAGAGATTTGCTCTTTTTCATACCGAAAGTATAAGTCAAACGCGCATCAAATATCCTCTATAATTGTCCTAATGAAAGAAGAAGCCCTCACTTTATATGACTATCTCTCCACCGCCAAAGTCGCAGCGAAGCGGAGAGTCATCAAAGCCATCAGACACGGCCTTGCCAAGGTGGATGACAAAGTCATCGATGACCCTAATTTCATCGTGCACCCATCAAGCAAGATCGAGTTCGAAGACAAAGAGGTTCCTTATGTCTACCACTTCGTCATCATGCTCAATAAACCTAAAGGATATATGTCTTCTAGCGTGGACGAGAAATACCCAAGCATCTTTAGGCTCATCCCAGAGGAACTTAGGGAAAGAGCAATCCTCTCTGGAAGATTAGACCAGGATACTGAAGGTCTTATCCTCTTTAGCGATATAGGAAGACTGACCAATAGACTTGTCTTACCTCAGTACGGAGTTAAGAAAGAGTATGAACTCACTCTCGATAAGCCAATAAGCGATGAAGACTTCAAAGACATCACCGAAGTCGGAACCGATTTCGATGGGGAGATGATCAAACCGGAGTCTTTGGAAGCGAAAGAAAACAAAAAAGACCTGACTATCGTCCTCTCACAAGGCAAATACCACGAGATAAAACGCATCTTCTATAGAAGAGGATATAAAGTCGTATCTCTAAGAAGAACGAAGTTCGCTTTCCTTGAACTCGGTGACATTGAGGTCGGAAAGTATCGATTCCTAGACGTTTTAGAGGAAGAGAAACTCTATAATCTCGTCGGCATGGAAAAAGAACAAAAAGTGTTTACAGTCAGCAGAAAGAACACAAACTTGGTTTAATTCTTGCCTACAATTTTGAGAGGTTGTATATTATTAGAGCGCTTTCGGAAGACTATGTCGGAAAACGCACGATTGTGGGCCTTTAGCTCAGCTGGTTAGAGCGCACGCTTGATAAGCGTGAGGTCGATGGTTCAAGCCCATTAAGGCCCACCATTCTGCTAATTGAGCTCCGAGCGTTCGGAGCTTATTTATTTAGGAGGGTGTTTAGCTCAGCGGGAGAGCGCTTCCTTCACACGGAAGAGGTCGTAGGTTCGACACCTATAACACCCACCATAAAAAATTTCGGAGCCATTTGAAGAGAATGATCAGATGGTTCTTTTTTGTTGCTTCTCGTTTAAAAACCTGAGAAATTTTTGAGGAAATATCTATTCTTTTTCATAGGTAACTTTTGTTTACATATTATTGTTTACGTCCCATTTATTATCCTTATTAAAAAATAAATACTAAGTATATTCGACAAATTTTCATTTACAAATAAGCAATCAAGCATATAATACGTGTTGGCAACTAAAGGTTGCATTTAAAGGATTGAGTATGATTGGCTTCAAGGCTTCTACACGCTAGAACACCTTGGGCCTACCTACCCCTTTTTTCTTTTTTGAGAAGGAAACCTCAGTATGAAGTACATCTTTGTAACCGGTGGTGTTGTCTCTGGTTTAGGAAAAGGCATCACCGCTGCATCGCTTGGTCGTTTGCTAAAACAGCGCGGCCTCAAGGTCATCTCCCAGAAGCTTGACCCTTATATCAATGTCGACCCAGGCACCATGTCCCCATTCCAGCATGGTGAGGTCTTCGTCACCGATGACGGTGCGGAAACCGACCTTGACCTTGGCCACTACGAGAGATTCATCGACGAAAGCCTTAACAAGTACTCGAATCTCACGACCGGTAAGGTCTATTGGAACGTCCTTCGCAAAGAAAGAGAAGGCAAATACCTTGGTGAGACTGTTCAAATCATTCCTCATATCACCAACGAGATTAAGAGATTCATCTATTCCGTCGGTTCGAAAGCCGATGCCGATGTCGTCATCACTGAGATCGGCGGCACCGTCGGTGATATCGAATCACAGCCATTCATTGAAGCCATCCGTCAGGTCGCTTTAGAAAACAAGAAAGAAGACGTTTGCTTCATCCACGTTTCCCTCGTCCCATATATCTCCGGTTCCGACGAATATAAAACCAAGCCAACCCAACACTCCGTCAGAGAGCTCCAAGGCAACGGAATCACCCCTAACATCGTCGTTGCAAGATGCGATGACCATCTCCCAGATCATCTCAAGGAGAAGCTTTGCTTGTTCTGCAACCTCAAACCAGACTGCGTCTTCGAGAGCACAACCGTCAAATCCCTCTACGAAGCTCCAATCATGCTCGAGAACCAGGGATTCTCTGAGATCGTTTGCCGTGAGCTTAACCTCGAGACCAAGCCAATCGACCTCGATCATTGGCATGACCTCCTCGACCGTATCCACAACAGAAGCAAGACCGTCAAAATCGCCCTTGTTGGCAAATACGTCGGACTCCATGACGCCTATCTTTCCGTCAAAGAGGCCCTTCACCATGGCGGTTATGAAAGCGACGCCCACGTGAGCATCGCCTGGACCGATTCCGAGACCATCACCGAAGAGAACGTCAATGAGGTCTTCAAAGACGTTCAGGGTATCATCGTCCCTGGTGGATTCGGAAACCGTGGCATTGAGGGTATGATCCTCTCCGCCAAATACGCCAGAGAAAACAACATCCCATACTTCGGCATCTGCTTAGGCATGCAGATCGCTGCCATCGAATTCGCGAGAAACGGCCTTGGCTATAAAGATGCCCACTCCACCGAATTCGATTCAAATACTGAGCACAAAATCATCGATTTCATGCCAGACCAGTCCGAAACGATTGAAAAAGGTGGTACTATGCGTTTAGGCGCTTACCCATGCGTCCTCAAAGAGGGCAGCAAGCTTGAGAAATGCTATGGCGCCAAAAACATCGCCGAAAGACACCGTCACCGCTACGAGTTCAACAACGAGTACCGTGACGAGTTCGTCAAAAACGGCATGGAGATCGTCGGCACTTCCCCAGACAACCGTCTCGTGGAGGCCATCGAATACACCAAAAACGATTTCTATGTGGGAGTTCAGTTCCATCCGGAATTCAAGTCCCGCCCAGATAAAGCGCATCCGATCTTTAAGGAATTCATCACGGCTGCGACCAAAGTTAAAAGGAGCTAAAGAATATGGAGAAATTCTACGAATCATTCGGCGCCCACGTCTTCAATGACAAGGAGATGAAGAAGCGTCTCACTGATGAAACCTATCAGTTACTCAGGAAAACCATCAAGAACGGCAAAGAGCTTGACCCAAGCATTGCCAAAGACGTCGCCAACGCGATGAAAGAATGGGCCATGGAGATGGGCGCAACCCACTACTCCCACTGGTTCCAGCCTCTTACCGGCGAGACCGCCGAGAAGCATGACGGTTTCATCGAGTCCCAGAAAGGCGGACGCGTCGTTGCCGAATTCTCCGGCAAAAACCTCATCAAAGGCGAACCAGATGCCTCTTCCTTCCCAAGTGGAGGACTTAGAGACACCTTCGAGGCCCGTGGCTATACCGCCTGGGATCCAACCTCCTATGTCTTCGTCAAAGGCAAAACCTTATACATCCCAACCATCTTCTGCTCATACAATGGCGAGGCCCTTGATCACAAGACCCCTCTCTTAAGATCGATGGACGCCCTCAACAAGCAGGCGATGCGTATCCTCAAATACTTCGACAACAAAGGCATCGATCACGTCAAGACCACTGCTGGTCCAGAGCAGGAATACTTCCTCATCGACAAGGATCTCTATGAAAAGAGAAAAGACCTTATGTTCACCGGCAGAACCCTCTTCGGTGCTATGGCGCCAAAAGGACAGGAATTCGATGACCATTATTTCGGTGTCATCAAGACCAAAGTCGCCAAGTTCATGGAAGACCTCAACAGCGAGCTCTGGCAGCTTGGCGTTCTTGCCAAGACCGAGCACAACGAAGTCGCTCCAGCCCAGCATGAGCTTGCCACCATCTTCCTTACCTGCAACGTTTCCACCGACCACAACCACATCGTCATGGAGACGATGAAGAAGGTCGCTCAGAAACATGGCCTTGTCTGCCTCCTTCATGAGAAACCATTCGCTGGCGTGAACGGTAGCGGCAAGCATAACAACTGGTCCATTAAGACCGACACCGACATCAACCTCCTCGAGCCAGGTGATACCCCATCCGAGAACGCTCGTTTCCTCCTCTTCCTCAGCGCCGTCATCAAAGCGGTCGATGAGTATCAGGACTTACTCAGAATCTCCGTCGCCACTGCTGGCAACGATAACCGTTTGGGAGCCAGTGAAGCCCCGCCAGCCATCGTCTCGATCTTCCTTGGGGATGAGCTCACCGCCATTCTCGAAGCCATTGAGAAAGATGTCCCATACCAGGGCAAATCCAAGACCCCAATGAAGGTCGGAGTCACCTCAATCCCAACCTTCCCGAAAGACAACACCGACAGAAACAGGACCTCACCATTCGCCTTCACCGGCAACAAGTTCGAATTCAGAATGCCAGGTTCCTCCCAGTCGATCGCCACTCCAAACACCGTTTTGAATACCGCGGTCGCCGAAGAGCTTAAGAAGTTCGCCGATGTCCTTGATGCCTCTAAAGACGTTCCAGCCACTATCCATAAGCTCGTCAAAGAGACCATCAAAGAGCACAAGAGAATCATCTTTAACGGCAATGGCTATGACCCAAGCTGGATCAAAGAAGCCGAGAAGAGAGGACTCAGCAACTATCCAAACACCCCTCTTGCCCTTAAGCACTACACCGACAAGAAGAACGTTGACCTCTATGTCAGCAACGGTGTTCTCAGCAAAGCTGAAATCGAATCCAGATACGAAGTCTATCTTGGTACCTACACCAAGACCGTGGCTCTCGAAGCGAGAACCATGCTCAACATGGCCAAGAAAGACATCATGCCAGCAGTTATTGAGTATAGCGGCATGATCTCCAAAGACCTCAAACTCAAGAAAGACATCGCCCTTGGCTTTGCGACCGATTACGAAGTCGCTCTCCTCAAGGATGTCTCAAGCCTCTCTAGCGGCCTCTACCTCGCTACCCTCGACTTAGAGAAAGCCCTTGCTAAGGCCGAGATGAAAGACGCCTATGAGCTTGCTCTCTACCATCATGACGTCGTCTTAGCCGCGATGGCCAAATTAAGAGATGTCGCTGACAAACTCGAAGTCATCGTCGGAACCGAGTACTGGCCAATGCCAGACTACGCCAAACTTCTCTTCAGTGTGAAATAAGTATGAATAACATCAATGTCGTATTAGGTGCCTTCTATGGCGATGAAGGCAAAGGAAAGATCATCGATTATCTTTCAACTGACGCCGATTACGCCGTCCGCTTTGCGGGCGGTGACAATGCCGGCCACTCAATCGAAGTAGATGGTGTCAGATACGCCTTCCATCTTCTTCCAAGCGGCATCCTTAACGAAGGCTGCAAAGCGGTCATCGGCAACGGTGTCGTCATCAACCCAAGGATCCTTTTCCAGGAGATCGCTTCCGTTTTGGAGCACGGCCACAAAGTGGACAACCTCTACATCTCCGACAAAGCCCACGTCCTTTTCCCATACCACGTGGAACTCGATGCGGCTTTAGAGAGCCAAAGAGGCGGACACAAGATCGGTACCACCAAACGTGGTATCGGACCTGCATATTGCGACAAGTACGAAAGAAGCGGCATCAGAGTCAGTGAGTTCATCAGCGACTCCTTCCTTGAGAGACTCAAAGAGAATGTCGAGAAGAGCAACATCTCTCTCAAAGACAAAGGATTCGAGCCTCTTAACTATGAGGAAATCGCCAAAGAGTATGGTGAGTACGCCAAGAGAATCAAACCATTCGTCTGTGACACCACCACTCTTCTCCATAACGCCTTAAAAGAGAACAAGAAGATTCTCTGCGAAGGCGCTCAGGCTGCGCTTCTTGATATCGACTTCGGATCATATCCATATGTCACGAGCTCCACTACCACCATCGGCGGAGTCTTCACGGGAACCGGCATGGCCCCTAAGTACTTAGGCGAGGTCATCGGCGTTCTCAAAGCCTATTCCTCCAAAGTCGGAGAAGGCCCATTCCCAACCGAGCTTTTCGATGAGATCGGAAGCACCATCAGGGAACTTGGCCACGAATACGGCGTCACCACCAAAAGACCAAGACGAATCGGTTGGCTTGATTTAGTCGCCATCAACTACTCGGCGATGATCAATGGCTACACCGGTTTCGCTTTGAACCATCTCGATACCTTAGGCAAGCTTGACGAGATCAAAGTCTGCGTCGGCTACGAGTACAAAGGCGAAGTCTCAACTGACTTCCACACCGAGATGGATTACCTCAACGAAGTCAAACCTATCTACAAGACCTTCAAGGGCAACTTCGGGGATATCTCCCACTGCAGAAAGTTCGAAGACCTTCCTCTTGATGCCCAGAAATACGTCGAAGAGATTGAGAGCTTCACTGGCGTCAAAGTCAAATTCATCGGCGTCGGCGCTTCAAGAGAAGAAATCATCGTTAGATAAGTTGCCGCCAAAAATATATCGGTTTTGCTGAGGATTTAGCGAAATCCAAATAAAAAAGGAAGCCATTTATGTGTGGAATCGTTGGCTATATTGGAGAACATCAGGCAAGTGATATCTTGCTCGACGGTCTTAAGAAACTAGAATACCGCGGATATGATTCCGCCGGTGTCGCAGTCAGGAACGACGAGAACAAAATCTCCGTCGTCAAGACAAAAGGAAGAATCAAATTCCTCAAAGCCAAGATCGAAGAAGGTCATGGCCTTTTCGGCACGTCTGGCATTGGCCATACCCGTTGGGCAACCCACGGTGAGCCATCCGAGGACAACGCCCACCCACACGCCTCCGACGACTTCAATGTCGTTGCCGTCCATAATGGCATCATCGAGAACTACGACGAGCTTAAAGCCAAGCTCATCAGGAAGGGCTACTCCTTCTATTCGGACACCGACACTGAGATCGCCGTCAAGCTCATCGACTACTACTACAAGAAATACCTCCATACCCCATGCGACGCTATCTCCAAAGCCATGGTCCGTATCAGAGGCTCATACGCTTTAGCGGTCATGTTCAAGGACTACCCAGAAGAGATTTGGGTAGCGAGAAAAGATAGCCCAATCGTCCTTGGCGAGAAAGATGGCGAAGTCTATATGGCTAGCGACGTCACTGCTATCCTTAGCCACACCAAAGACGTCTATTATCTCGACAACATGGAACTCGCCAGAATGAAGAGAGGAAGCATTGCTTTCTTCAACATCGATGGCGATGAGATCTTCAAAGAAACGCAAAAGATCGCCTGGGAAGCTGAGGCCGCTGAGAAAGGCGGATATCCTCACTTCATGCTTAAGGAGATCCATGAGGAACCGCGTGCGGTCAAAGACACCCTTTCCTCCTTGCTCAAAGAGAACGAAATCTCTCTTGAGAGATTAGGTATCTCTGACGAAGACCTCAAATCAATCAGTTCCATCACCGTTATCGGATGCGGTTCCGCCTATCATGTTGGCGTATCCGCCCAATACGTTTTCGAAGATATGGCGAGAATCCCAACCAGGGTTGAGCTCGCTAGCGAATACCGTTACAGGAACGCCCCGCTTGATAAGAATGGCCTTGTCGTGGTCATTAGCCAGTCTGGTGAGACTGCTGACTCTTTGGCTGCTTTAAGAAAAGCCAAAGCGGAAGGCATCAAGACCCTTGGTATCGTCAATGTCGTCGGCTCCACTATCGCTAGAGAGGCCGATTACGTTATCCAGACCATCGCCGGTCCAGAGATTGCCGTCGCCACCACCAAAGCCTATAGCGCCCAGCTCATCTGCTGCTACGCTCTTGCCCTTAAGCTTGCGAAAGTGCGTAACTCTATCGACGAGGAGAAATACGTTTCCCTCATCGCCGAATTAAAAGACCTTCCAAGCAAGATTGAGGAAATCCTCTCCGAAGAAGAGGACATCAAGAAACTTGCCAGCGAAATCAGAAACGCCAAAGACATCTTCTTCATCGGACGAGAGATCGACTATGCCACTTCTTTAGAAGGCTCGCTCAAGATGAAGGAAATCTCTTATATCCATTCTGAGGCCTATGCTGCTGGAGAACTTAAGCACGGAACCATCAGCCTTATTGAGAAAGGCACCCCTGTCGTTGGCATCCTCACTCAATCCAACGTCTATGAAAAGACCATCTCGAATCTCATTGAGACCAAGACCAGAGGCGCTCATATCATCTGTGTCGTGAGTGAAGACAAAGAGAAAGCCAATACGATTGCCGATGACCTCATCAGCATTCCTAATACCGCTGAATATTTCATGACGAGCTTAGCCATCATCCCGCTTCAACTTTTGTCCTACTATGTCTCGGTCCAGTTAGGGCTTAACGTCGACAAACCTCGTAACCTTGCTAAGTCGGTTACGGTCGAATAAGCACTTCTTATTGAAGAAACAGGTACATTTTGCTATGTTATTTAGGCGCTCAAAAAGCGTTTAAGAACGCCGGCTTAGCTCAGCTGGTAGAGCAACGCACTTGTAATGCGTAGGTCTTCGGTCCGAATCCGGAAGCCGGCACCAACGTTCTAAGATAGAGATCCTCGCTTGAGGATCTTTTTTGTTGCTTCCATCAAAGACGCTTATTGACTTTTTTAAACGAAAAATGCCAAAGTATTAAAACCTACAAGAAGCGTAGGTGTTCAAGTTATGTTCAGAAAAAGAATCCCACTGTTGTTTGTTTCCATGTCTGTCCTTTTAGCATCTTGCAACAGCGGTGACGTCCCGCTTGGACCAGATTCGCCTATGATCACCGGTGCTCAATGCGGAGACATTGTGTTCGACATTCAAAAAAACAGCACAAAAGAGATGGTAGGTACTATGAAGTTCCTGCCGCTCGAAGAAAACAAAATATCAATCGTGTTTTCCTTTAACAACTCCCTAAATGAGGCTTTCGTTTTCACTTATAGTTCAAAAATCTTTAGCATAGCTAGGCATTGGGACGTTGATGAGACCACCAAAGCAGAAGATAGGTTCTTCAACAATTATCCCTATGTTGAAAAAAGTGATAGCCTCCATGGAAAGCTTTCTAAAATAGTTTTCGAAGGAGTAACGAGCAGTGTCACAGAAGGAACGTCCGCCGTTCAAAGAATAGCCCTTAACGGAAGCGGCATTTTAACATTCGAATACAATGCCGTTTTTGATCCTTCCAAGCATTTCTACGCTTGCGAAGGAACTTCTTATATATCGTCGGGTTTCTCATTGCTAAATAAAGACGGTACCAAAGCAGGAGAAGGGTGCCACGAATGGTACTACGTCTCAAACAAAGACCTTTTCGAATTTTGATTATCAGCAATAATAACAAGCGGCATTTCTGGCCGCTTTTTTATTTGCGAAAAAGCAAAAAGAAAAGCCCAGCCATTGGCTGAGCTTGATCTCGAAGTAAGTAAACGGATTAACGTTTGCTGAACTGTGGAGCGCGACGGGCGCCTTTGAGACCGTATTTCTTTCTCTCTTTGACACGTGGGTCACGGGTAAGCATACCAGCGACTTTGAGGGTCTTACGATCCTCGCCAGCTTCGAGAAGAGCACGGGCGATGCCAAGACGGATGGCCTCGGCCTGACCGGTGAATCCACCGCCGTAGACTTCGGCTTCGACGTCATACTTGGTTTCAGCACCGCTGAGAGCCAAAGGCTGTTTGAGGTTCTGAACAAGGGTGGCGTATGGCATGTATTCGTTCACATCGTGGCCATTGACGACGATGGCGCCTTTGCCAGCTTTGAGGTAGACACGGGCGATAGATTTCTTTCTACGACCAGTGCCATAGAACTTAGTAACTTTAGTAGCCATTTTCTATCTCCTTATTTGATTTCGAGAGCGACTGGTTTCTGAGCAGCCTGCTCGTGTTTGTCGTCAGCGTAGACGAAGCACTTCTTCATCATGGCGCGGCCAAGAGGTCCTTTTGGTAACATACCCCAGACGGCTCTTTCGACCATTTCGACAGGGAACTCACGCTTCATGACGCCAGCGGTACGGGTTCTGAGACCGCCGTTGTAGCCGGAAACGTTGTAGTAGTTCTTCTTGTGTTCTCCATCGGCCTTGCCAGTTAATTTGACCTGGGCGGCATTGATGATGATGACATAGTCACCAGTATCTTCGTTTGGAGTGTAGATCGGCTTGTTCTTACCCATTAAAACCATAGCGACCTGGGTGGCGAGACGGCCAAGGATGACATCTTTGGCGTCGACGACGTACCAAGCACGTTTGATTTCAAGAGGCTTAGCAATAGTGGTTTGACGTTGCATAATCTTTTCCTCTTTCTTCTATTAATGCATGCCACCGATTAGGGTGGCCCTAAAATCAGTGCTCGTATATTATGCACATGCGCCAAAGGAGTTGCAACAACTTTTTTGGCAAAATGTAAATTATTGTAATTATTATATAATTACCCGATTATTCTCAGTATTTTAATGCGTTTTGGCAAAGAAAAAGAGGGCTAAAGAGCCCCCTTATATCCTTTAGTAAAATTAGATGTTGTTGACGTTGTGATAGACGTTCTGGACATCTTCGCACTCATCAAGCATGGCGAGCATGTCTTTGATCTTCTGTGCGTCCTCTGGAGAGAGGTCAACGTATTCGTTTGGAAGGAAGGTGACTTCAGCAGAATCGAAATCAGTGACTCCGATGCCAGCAAGGACTTCCTTGGCCTTCTCTAAATCGCCAGGGGCGACGGTGCACTCGACTTCGCCATCTTCGTATTCGACCTTCTGGACGTCGACATCACCAAGGATGAGGTTCTCTTCGGTCTCATCACGCTTGGCCTCATCGCCTTTGAAGGCAATGTAAGCGGCGTAGTTGAAGTTATAGGCAACGCTTCCCATCTTGCCACCCTTCTTGGTGACGATGGTTCTGACGCCGACTAAGGCGCGGTTGACGTTGTCGGTTAAAGTGTCGACGATGATGAAGCTTCCGCCTGGGCCGAAGAATTCATAACGGCCTGGAATATAGGCGACAGCATCTCCGCCTTTAGCCTTCTCAATAGCTCTGTCGATGACATCGCGTGGGCAGGTTTTGCGGTACTTTTCGATGGCGCTTCTAAGCGCAAGGTTGCTCTCTGGGTCAGGGACACCGCTCTTAGCAGCGGCATAGATCTCCTTCGAAGCGCGCATGTAGATGGCGCTCTTTGCTTTGGCAGACGCGGCCATTGCGGCGGCTCTTACTTCAAAATGTCTTCCCATAAAAAGCTCCTTAAGAAACTAGTGTATTCTACCACTGCTAATTAGCAGTAGGTAGTTTTTTGTTTAATAGATGACGTCTTCTAGGCATAGACCCGAAGGATCTGCCTTGAAGGAAATGATTTTCCTTTCTTTGGCATCGAGGGCTTTTTTCACTTCCTCGAGCGTCATCTTGCTTTCCCCTACTCGCATGGCGACACCGACCATGGTTCTGACCATGTAGGTCATGAAACCGTTCGCGGTGAGAGTGACTCTCATATGTCCCTCATGTAGGTCGAAGGTCATCTCTAGGATATCACGGATGAAGTTATCTTTATCGATTGGTTTTGGGGTGAAGTTCTTGAAGTCGTGTTTCCCAAGGAAAATACGCATCGCTTTTTCAAAGAGATCGAAATCGAATTTCTTGTATTCGAGTTGGTACTCAGTGACAGCGAAAGGATCTCTTGGTCCATGATGGAAGGAATACGAATAGACCTTCTTGGCCGCGCTGTGACGAGAATCGAAATCATCGTCTTTCTTCTCCATCGACTTGATGAAGATGTCTTTTGGAAGAAGACGGTTGAGTGAGAAAACCGCGGCGTTGAGATCTTTGATCTCCTTCTTTGGCTTGAAGTTGCATCTTTGGCCAATCGCATGAACGCCTTTATCCGTTCTTCCTGAGCCATGGATGGTCATTGGATAGCCAAGATAGGTTGAAAGAGCCTTTTCAATCTCGCCCTGGATGCTTGGGTGATTCTTCTGCTTCTCGAAGCCGAAGTATTTGGCTCCGTTATAGGAGACGACCATCACGTAGTTCATAAGGTCGTGATCCCCCAAATCTCTTTAAACGCATCAAGCTGCATGATTGACAAAGTCAAACAGCCACCGAATATGGCTAAAACGATAAAGACCTCCACCGCATCAACAAACCTGAAATGGAGCTTACGGTATCTCGTTCTCTTGGCGTTAGGATCGTAGCCTCTGCATTCCATCGCATTAGCGAGCTCATCGCTTCTGATGAAGGAGGAGACGAAGAGAGGAATGATGAGGGAGACGATAGCCTTGATCTTCGTGCCGAGGTGTCCGTTTTCGAAATCGACGCCACGGGAGGATTGGGCCTTCATGATTCTCTCAACGTCATCAAGGATGGTTGGGATGAAACGAAGGGCAAGAGAGATGATCATCGCGACGATATGTGATGGGAATCCGATGAGTTTGAGAGGATAGAGATACCATTCAAGCGCAGCAGTTAAATCTAATGGCTTCGTTGAGGAAGTAAGGACCATCGAAAGGACGATCATCAAAACGAGTCTGAGAAGGATGCGAGCCGCTTCAAGAATCGAATCCCAATAGATGACAAATCCATTGATATCGAAAGCAGGATAGTTGGTCGTCCTTGGGACAAGGATGTAGATGACAAGGACGAAGATGACCATGATCCAGAGAGCCGCTAAAGACTTCAGAACCCTGAAGAAGGAAACGTGGCTTCTCCAAAGGAGGAAGATACCAAAGAGGAAGATGATTCCCTGGATGGTGAAAGACATCACGTAAGTCGGATACGGGAGGAAAATGGCCACCATCAAAATGATGAGGGCAAAGAGTTTCGCTCTCGGATCCATCTTGTGGATGAAGGAGTTATATGGGACGTAGCGGCCGATCGTCAAACTAGCCATTTTTGGACCTCTTGGCGATAGCCTTCGCTAAATCCTCGGTTGTCCTGATTGAGGACATATCAAGGTCGAATCCACGCTTCTTTAATCTGAGTGCGAAATCAAAAATATGCGGGTTTTGCAGTGAATATTCGGATAAATCGCGGCCAAAAAGCTTTGATGGAGCGCACTGCGCTTCTACTTTTCCGCCTTCCATGACGACGACTTCATCGCAATAGGAAGCGACAAGATCCATGTCGTGAGTAACGAGGATGACGGTCGCGCCTTCTTCGTTGATCTTCTTGAAGAGGGCCATCGTATCTTTGGCGGCAGCAGGATCAAGTCCGGCAGTTGGCTCATCGACGACGAGAACCTTTGGTTCCATGGCAAGGATGCCGGCGATGGCGACCTTTCTCTTTTCGCCACCAGAGAGTTCGAATGGGGAACGCTCAAAGAAGGACTTTCCAAGTCCGACTTTCTCAAGTGCCCAATGAGCCTTTTCAATGGCTTCCGCCTCTTTGAGGCCGACGTTCTTTGGACCGAAAGCGACATCCTTCTCAACGGTTTCCTCGAAGAGCTGATATTCAGGGAACTGGAAGACGAGGCCAACGTGTTTGCGAAGGCCTTTGATGTCCTTGGTTCTTTCTTTTTTGACTGCGCTATTGATGAAACCATCAATATCGACGACACCTGAAGTTGGGTGAATCAAAGAATTGATATGCTGGGCAAGGGTGCTCTTTCCACTGCCGGTCTTTCCGACAAGGGCGATGAACTTGCCGCTTTCGAGTTCAAGATTGATGTCCTTAAGAGCCTCGTATTCGAAAGGCGATTTCGGAGAATATGTGAAGAATACTTTCTTGAAGTTTACTGACATAAGTATTCCTCTAATTTCTCGAGAGTGTCGACGTCACTTGGGACATCCACTCCTTCTTTTCTGAGACTATCGATCAAGGACATGACGAAAGGAGCGTCCAAATGGATCTCTTTCAGTTTGTCCGTATTGGCGAAGACTTCTTTTGGTGTGCCTTCGAGAATGAGCTTGCCTTTGTTGAGGACGATGACATAATCCGCTCTCATAGCCTCTTCGATATCGTGGGTGATTGAGATGACCGAGAGGTCTGGGTTCTCTTCTCTTAAGCCAAAGGTGATATCAAGGATATCTTTCTTGCCGACTGGGTCGAGCATCGAGGTCGCTTCATCATAAATGATGAGCTCTGGTTTCATGGCGAGAACGCCAGCAATAGCGACCCTTTGTTTTTGACCGCCGGAAAGATTCTCTGGAGCGTGATCGAGATATTGCTCCATCGAGACCTTTCTCGCGTATTCCTGGATTATGGCGTCCATCTTTTCAGATGGGACTTGTCTATTCTCTAATCCGAAAGCGATGTCATCCCTAACGGAGGAACCGACGAACTGGTTGTCTGGGTTTTGGAAAACGAGGCCCATCTTCTGACGAAGGGTAGGAAGATTCTCTTTATTGAGTTTTTCCCCGAAGAGGGTGACGGTTCCTTTTTTGTACGAGCAAAGGCCAGCGATGATTTTGGCTAAAGTGCTCTTGCCTGAGCCATTATGACCAACAATCGCGACATAGCTTCCAGCAGGCACAGAAAAAGAAAGGTCATGGAGAGCTTCCGCGTTTTCTCCTGAATAAGTGTATGAGAGGTTTTTGACTTCGAGGATATTCTTCATTTCTTTTTCTTTCTCACGATGATCTCATTCACCACTACAACGGCGATGAAGATCAGGAGAAGCGCTCCCCCGATAATCCAAAAGACGAAAGGTTCAACGTCTTTTGTGGCGGCAAGCGGGAGCAAAACTGCCACACTGATAAGGACGAAAGCAATCAGCAATACGAAAAAACGATAAGCAAAACTACCTTTTTTCATTTATTAACGGCTAACCTTGACGGTTGGTCCCTGATAGAGACGAACTTTGACACCGGCCATCTCAAGAAGTTTCTTGGAGGCTTGGTAGATGGTGTCGCTTCCATGCTTGTCATCAAGATAGACGATCTCCTTGATGCCGGACTGAATGACGGCTTTCGCGCATTCGTTGCATGGGAAAAGGGTAACGTAGAGGGTGCAGCCATTGAGGTGAGCTGAATCCCTGGTATTGAGGATGGCGTTGAGTTCGGCGTGGCAAACGTATAAATACTTGCTCTCTAAGCCTTCGCCATGTCCCCATGGGATGCATTCATCGTCAACTCCGACAGGCATGCCATTGTAACCAATGGACACAACCTTGTGGGCCTTGTCGACGATGCAGGCTCCGACTTGGGTGGATGGATCCTTGCTTCTTAGAGCGCTAAGTTGGGCGATGCCCATGAAGTACTCGTCCCAGCTGATGTAGTCTGTGCGGTGTTTCTCTTCCATAACTTAAACTCCTATTCGGTCAATTAATGATAGCCATAGAACTCTAAGAGTTCACGCAAAAAAGGTAAAGCTAAGAAAAAAGAGCCAAATGGCTCATCTTTCTTAGACTCTGCGAGTAAGGAGAAGTCTGTAACCGACACCGTAGACGGTATCGATTCTGAATCCCTTAATCTTGCTGAGCTTCTTTTTGATAACACCGACGTGAACATCTATGGTTCTTGTGTTGGCGCTGCTCGTCTCGAATTTCTGATCATCCCAGAGTAGGGACAATAACTCTTTTCTGGTTACTGCTGTTGGGTTGTGCTCGTAGAGACAGAAGAAGATTTTCCATTCTGCTTTGGTGAACGAGACGGTGCAACGATAACAAACCAAGGTTCTATTTTCAGTATCACATGTTACGACCGATCCATCGGCGCGTGTAATTGGAATTAGAGCCACTTAGTCAAACCTCCTAAAACTTGGGGCTTACAAATTATGAGTTCAAAAATAATTTTTGCAACCTAAAAACACCCAAATTGTAAAATATGTAAATTTTTGTCAAGAAAGCGATTTTATGACTATCACGCAAGCGACAACCAAAACGACCATAACCGAGAAGAAAATAATCCAGCCTATGTGGGCTTTCTTCTCTTTTTTAGGATCGTAACCTTCCTCGGTTGGTTCAAAAGCCTCGGTCGGTTTCAGTTCATTTTTATCGGAATCGTTATTCATCTTTTTTGTTCTCCAGACGGAGGTGAAGTTGTTTGTGATCAAAGACAAGCATCCAGTAAACGGAGATTGCGCTGATGGTGACGTTAGCAGGAAGCCCTAATAAAAGCATTATGAAGAAATACTCATAAGGCGGTTGGAAAGAACGCTCAGGATGTTCAGCGTTATATCCAAATATCTGATAGAAGACATAAAACGCAAGGCTCTTGAGGATTGTCATAACCAAAACTTCACAAAGCAAAGCGATTAAAGCGGTCTCGTTCGGGGATGGGATATCCACGTATTCAAGGACATTCCTTTCGAATCTCTTGTTGGTTAAGGTGACGCTGGTGCAGCATGCCACTCCTACCACGACCATGATTCCAAGGATGATGAATTTGGTAACCAAAACGTATTCGCCTTTGAAGACCTGGCCACCAACGAAATCAGTGAGGAAAAGGACGGCGGCAAGGCCAGCCAAAATGACTCCCATGGCAATAAACACAGCAAACGGAGGTTTTAAAGATGCGCGGAATTTGCGGGTGATTTTTTCAAAAATCCATGGCAAAACACCAAGAATTCCATAAACGATGGTGATGAAGAAATTGTATGCCCCGGTTGGGAAAACCATGGCTGGAATGAAGTCAGCAGCAACACCGACAACCGCACCATAGAACGGTCCAAGAGTAAGCGAGGCGAACATGATCAATGCTGGGGTGAGCGAGAAGCGAAGGAAAACCAAATCACCCATTGGGATGAGTTTGAAGACCATCGTTGAGACGATCGAGAGGGCGGTCAGGATGGCCGCGCTAGTTATGTTTCTGATTGTGAATGTCTTTTTCATAAGTGCAATGTCTCGATGACATACTCCCTAGCTAAGTTGGCGAAGGCTAAGCTTCCCGTGATGAGGATTATATCCTCTGGGTATTTGATGAGGAAGTCGCTGATGGCAAGTTTGTAATCTGGGTTGTAGGAATAGTCCTCAGCATAGAGGAAGTAATCACTTTCGTCCCTGGCTCTCTTGCTGTCGAACGTGGTTAAGACGATCTCGGCAGCATCACGGCTGATTCGTGGAAGCTCGACCGCGATGTTTTTGTCACGGAAGCAAGCGAAGACGACATGGATTGGTTTATCTCCGCTAAGAGGAATCAACGATTCGACGAGTTCGTTAATGGCTTGTGGGTTATGAGCGCCATCGATGAAGATGTTGCGATGCCTTTCGAAACGGCATGGAAGCGGAGCGGATAAGAGTCCTTTTCTGACAGCGTCCTCAGTCACCGGGAATCGCTCATTAAGGATCTTCGTGGCTTCCACCACAATAGAGGCGTTCTTTAACTGATATTGAGCCGGGGTGAGAAGCTGGAGCTTCTGATATGGTCTGTAATCGAAATAGAAATACGGGGCTTCGTAGTGAGAGTTGTGGTATGAATCGACCTGGTAGAAGTCGCTGTCTCTCTTTTCGGCAATCTCACGGATGACCTTCGTGGTTTCCTCGTCCATTGGACCAACTAAGATTGGGCAACGGTTCTTGATGATGCCGGCTTTGTTGCGGGCAATCTCGGAAGTCGTTCTTCCTAAGAAGGCGGTGTGCTCAAGCGAAACGGTCGTGATGATGGAAAGGGCAGGCTTGGCTTCGGAGATGTTTGTGCTGTCGGTCTCCCCTCCCATACCACATTCGATAATGGCGAGATCTGGCTTCTGTTCATTGAAGTAATCAAAGGCCATTGCGGTCTCGATTTCGAATGAGGAAAGGTTGAATTTCCTGTACTCATTCTCTCTTTGAGAGAAAATGCGGGCAAAATCCTCATCGGTGATGTCTTTGCCATCGATATGAATCATCTCGTTTGGTTTCTTGAGATATGGTTTGCTGAAGAGGGCGACTTTGTAGCCGGCAGCCTTATAAACCTCCAAGAGGTAATGGGCACTTGAGCCTTTTCCATTCGATCCGGTGATGTGGATGAAAGGAACCTCTAAATTGAGTTTGGTTTTCTTAAGGAAATGATCCCAATCTTCCCTTTCGTAACGGGACATAGTGAGATCGTTATCTTTGAGATATTGGAGCGTGTCTTCGTAGTTCATCAGAAGTCCTCATAATCCTTTGAGGAACGGGCGTTTTTGTCGAACTCTCTTTCGAGGTCTTTCTCCTTAAGAGAATCTCTCTTGTCGTGGAGCTGTTTGCCTTTAGCAAGGGCGATTTCCATCTTGGCGTAGCCATGTGACAAAAAGACCTTCGTTGGGACGCAGGTGTGTCCGTTCTCGGCAATCCTCGCAGAGAGCTTCTTGATCTCTTGTTTGGTGAGAAGGAGCTTACGGTCACGGAGATGGTCAACATTAAAAATGTTGCCTTCCTTGTAAGGGGCGATATGCATATTGCAGACAAAGGCCTCACCATGTTTGACGAAGATATAAGCGTCGCTGATGGTCGCGTTCTTGGCTCTGAGGCTCTTGATTTCGGTGCCAGTAAGAACGAGTCCGGCTGTCATGAAGTCGCTTAAAAAGTACTCAAAGTGAGCTCTGCGATTCTCAATTAAAACTCCTGACTCTTTCTTTCTGCTCATCGTTCGTTCCTAAGTCAAAGGAATTATAGACCGCTAGGGGTCTATTTGCGAATGCAAAAGAGAGTTAGATGGAATTTAGACTACAAAGAAATAAATGGAGATGAACATCAAGGCCGTTCCAACCAAACAGAAACAATGGAAAACGAGGTGGAACCATGCGTTTTTGTGACCGATTCCATAAAGGACTGCGCCGAGTGTGTAGGCCACTCCTCCCATAAGGAGAAGGAAGAAGGCTGGGAACCAGCCGATGGCTTCAAGAAGAGGCCAGAAGGAGATGACGATAAGCCAGCCCATGCAGATATAGTCGATCATGCAGAAGATTCTGAACTTCTTGAGGTTGACCGAGTTGAGGGAAATGCCAACCGCTCCCAAAGCGACGCAGCCGCCATAGATGATCCAGGCCCACATCGGGCTCACGGACATAATGCTAACCAAGCAATATGGGGCGTATGTTCCGGTAATGAGAACGTAGATCATGTTGTGGTCCAAAACCCTCAAAACACGTTTGCCATTGTTCCTTCCAAGGGCGTGATAGACGCAAGAAGTCGTATAGCAAAGCAATAAAGAAAGAATGAAAATCGAGCACGAAACGATAGCCCAAACATTGCCGCTGTTGACCGCCTTTAAAATGAGGAAAGGACCAAAAATCAGCGTCAAAACCGTCCCCAATCCATGTGTAATGGAGTTTGAGAGCTCTTGTCCGAGAGTGTATTTTGGCAGTTCTGTTTTAAGTGGGCTCATGACCACAATATTAGTACAACTAGTTTCTTTGTCAAGTACATCTAGTTTTATTTACTAGTTTAATATCGTTTGACAATAATTTATGAAGGTCTAAACTACTTTTGCGCAATTTATGATTACCTTATTAAGAAGACTATTCATAAAGAATTACCAAAACGTAGAGGACGAGAACGTCCGCAAAAACCACGGTATGTTGGCCGCCATTTTCGGCATCATCTCCAACCTCATCTTGGTCTGCGTCAAAGTCGCTGCGGCTATCATCATTTCCGCTAATGCGGGTTGGACTTTCTTCCCTATCGCGCTCCTCGCGGACGCGATTAACAATACTTCAGATGCGTTCACAAGCATCGTTACCTTAGTCAGTTTCAAGATCGCTGCTAAGCCTGGTGACAAAGAACACCCATTCGGACATGAAAGGGTTGAGTACATCGCCAGCATGATCGTCTCGTTCTTCATCATCGTCGTCGCTGTCGAGATCTTCAAAAGCTCACTTGAGAAAGTCATCTCTTCTGAGATTGCCGAATACGATATCTTGAGCGTCGTTATTCTTGCCCTCGCTATCGTCCTTAAATTCATTCAATCCCATGTGAACCGTTCAATCGGAAAGATCATCAACTCCCCTGCCCTCAAGGCCACCGCTCTCGACTCCTTGCTCGATTGCCTTGTCACCGGTGTCGTTCTTGCTTGTGCCCTTCTGACTTGGGGCTTTGGCTGGACCTTCCTTGATGGTTACTTCGGCATGGCGGTCGCTGTCTTTGTCTTCATCAGCGGCGTCCGTTCCCTCTTAGAATCTTTCTCCCCTCTCATTGGCGAAGCCAATAATGAAGAGCTCGTTGAGAAAATCACCGCTATCGTTAACTCAAACGAAAAGGTCCTTGGCATCCACGACATGATCTGCCACTCCTATGGACCAACCAAATCATTCGTCTCCTTCCACATCGAAGTTAATGCTCATATGTCTCTTGAAGAGTCTCACGACATCGCGGACACCATCGAAGAGAAAATCAGGGCCGAGCTCAAAATCGAGGCCAACATCCACGTCGACCCAGTCGACCTTGATGACCCTGAGATCGTTGAGGCAAGAGACACCATCAACCAAGTCATTAGAAACTACGATCCTGAAGGCAATTGCCATGACGTCAGAATCGTCAGAGGCACAAAAGCGAAAACCCTCCGCTTCGACATCCTTGTCTTAACGCGCGATAAGAAAGAGCAAGCCAAGATCACCAAAGCGATCAAAGACGAGTTTGAGAAGAAAGGTTGCCACTACGTCTACAAGATCAACATCGACCATCCTTTCTAAAAAAGAGCAAAAGAAAAGGGAGCCAATCACGGCTCCCTGTTTTTGTCCTATCAATTATAAATAGTACTTGTTGAGGACGGCGAGGGTCTTCTCATCAAGTTCATAGACGAGTGGCTTGCCGGTTGGGATCTCAACGGAGATGATCTGAGCTGGGGTAAGGTGCTCAAGTTCCATGACAAGAGCTCTTAAGCTGTTGCCGTGGGCGGCGATAAGAACTTTGCGGCCAGCTTTGATGGCTGGAGCGATTTCCTTATCGAAATATGGTTTAACACGGTTGGCGGTGTCGATTAAGCACTCAGTGAGTGGGCAATCTTCGATTGTCATCTCGCCTTTGGCAATAAGATCCTGATAGGTCTTCTGGTTGCCTGGCCATCTCTCATCGCTCTTCTCGAGGACGAGCGGTGGAACATCGGCGCTTCTACGCCAGATGTGGACTTGCTCATCGCCCCATTTGGCAGCGGATTCGGCTTTGTTGAGGCCCTGGAGAGCACCATAGTGACGCTCATTGAGACGCCAGGTGTAGTGCTTTTCGATGCCTTCTTCACCAAGTTCCTTGAGAACGCGGTCCATGGTGTGGTTGGCTCTCTTAAGAACGCTGCTGAAGGCCATATCGAAGCTGTAGCCTTTCTCCTTGAGGAGCTTGCCAGCTTCAGTGGCTTCTTTCTCGCCGTTTGGGGATAATTCAACATCGGTCCATCCGGTGAACTTGTTTTCAAGGTTCCATTCGGACTGTCCGTGTCTGATTAAGACTAATTTGACCATTTTAAAATCCTTCCTTTGGATAACGGATAGATTATAGGGCTTAAAGGGCTTATTTCCAACACCTTTGCTCTTAGAGCAAGGAGATAACTAGGCTTGTTCGAGAGAAGTTTTTCTTTCTTTTATGGACCCAAGTTCAGTGAGCATCGGACAAAGGACCATTAAGTAGTAGATCGTGCCAGTAAGGTTAGGGAATGTGAAATCGCCAGCCTCAGTGAAGCATCTTGCAAGCAAGACGGTCAAAGTGAGGAGGGTGACGCCAGAGAAAATGGATTTGTGCTTATAGAGGAGAGCGTTATTGAAGTAGGCGAAAGCCCAGATGGCTGCGGAGAAGACAAATCCAGGGATACCGAATTGGAGAAGGTCGACCGAGAATGCGACATCCATGGCAACGTATCCGCCGAAGTGAGAGTAGAGTGCAGGTTGCCAGTTAATATAGCCAAATCCGAAGAAGGAAGTGATGCCTCCTGCGGATAAGGCTTCGTTAGCCTGGTTGAAGCAGTTGATTCTGGAATCAAACGAACGACCGTTCAGGCTTGGAAGATCTTCAAGCAGGTATTTAAAGAAGGTGTGAGGATGGTTCATGAAAGACCCTTCCTCAAACGGGGTGAACGCAACGATCAAAACGGCCCCTGCCGCTGCTGTCATGAGGGAGAAGAACGTAAGAGCACGTATCGGGTGTTTGTTAACAATGAGAATGGTTCTCCAAACAACGAAGACGGAGAAGAACGCAAAAGCCATGATGATGGAAGTTTTGCTGAGGGTGAACATTGTGTTGAAAAAGAAGAAAAAGAAGAAAACCCACAGCAAAACCCTGTTCTTTTTGATGAGCAGGTATGCATCGGAAATCATCGCTATAACCAATATGAAAGCGTACGTGTTTCTGTTTCCCGTATAGCTTTGAGGAACCTGATATGGGTGTGGGTCGGTAAATAGCTGTACATAGATGTCGCCTTCGAAGATGTAACTGTAGACGATGCAAACCAAGCCAACACCGATAGCGATGACAAAGAACAGGTTATAGTAGTTTCTGTCTTTGATCACCTGAGGGATAACAGTGACGAAAATATACAAAGACACAAAGATCAGGATGGTCGCGAAGAAATACTCGATGCGTTTTGGCGTCTCAAGAACATAGTCTCCGTCAGGCCCAGCCATGCCAGGGAAAACAAACAAAGCGATTGAAGCGAATATAAGAGCAGTTGCTCCAATGGCCATGAATGGCCACTTCTGCTTCACCCCAAAGAACTTGATGCCAAAGAACATGAAAAAGGCATCAAATAGAACTAATCCGATGGTAAGTATGATGAACCAAACGTCCCATCCAAAGAATGGAAGTAAAGTTCCATGTTCGATCTTGTAGTCCATTGCCTCGAAATAAAGGTACGTGAAAAGACCGAAGATGAGCACTAAGAACCACGCCACAAAATGACGAGGTTTCCTTTCACGGAGACCAAAATAGTCGAGGATTTTATTCCACATTATGCGAGTAAGAATTTAGAGATGAGAGTCCAAACGGCTTCCTTGCCGGTTTCGTTATGGATTTCGTGACGCATATGGTCAAACATCTTGAGTTTGACTTTCTTGACGCCGAGTTTCTGATACATCCAGTGAAGCTCACGTGGGCCTTTGCCGAATCTGCCGACTGGGTCTTCTTCGCCAGCGATGATGAGAAGATTCTCATCTTTGCTGACTTTCTTGATCTCTTTTCTGGTGGTGATGGCCTTTAAGCCTCTGAGGAATTCCTTCCAGAATCCGCCAGTGGTTGGGGCGCCGCAGTATGGATCGTTGAGATATTTCTGAACGTTCTCTTCGTTGTAGGAAAGCCAATCTTTTGGAGTCTTGGCGTTCTTAACAGCTTTGCTGTAGGAGTCGGTTCCGGAAGCGGAAAGCATCTTGTTTGGCTGATCGAAGTTGCCTTTGTTGACGAGCATGGAGGCAAGCAAGAAACCGAAGAAAGCTTTCATTCTTGGCATCTTATCGGAGCCGCAGATGATGGCTTTGTTAACAGTATTTGGGAAGAGCTGAAGGTAGCGCTGAACCATGAACGATCCCATGGAGTGACCCATAAGGCAGGTTGGGAGGTTGTTGGATTTCTTAACTTCCTCAACCTTAAGGTTGGCAGCAGTGACATTATCATCGAAAGCGCCTTCGTACCACTTCTCCTGGTCCTCGACTTTTGGAGCGTTGAGGCCCTGGGCGACAGCATCTAAGACATAGACGTTGATGCCTTTTTCGTTGAGGTATTTGGCGAGTTCCTCATAGCGGCCGGAGTGCTCTCCCATACCAGTCATGAGGACAAGGTTCATCTTCGCTTGCTCGGTTTCGAAAATAAGACCTTTTTGAGTTCTGCCGTTAGGCAAGGTGACAGTGAAAACGTTTTCCATAATATTGGCTCCTTCTCAGTTAAGGCAATTCTACACCAAAACGGGCACTTATGTGCACGAAAAAAGGCACTGAATTTCCTCAGTGCCTTAATAACTGGCTTTTACTCGATGCCGTTAGGATTTTTCTTCTGGAAATTGTAAGCGTCTTTGCAGGCGTCTTTGACGGAGAGGGTAGCTTTCCAGCCAAGCTCCTTCCAGGCTTTGTCGACGTTGGCGAAGTTCTCATCAATGTCGCCAGGACGGCGAGGCATGATCTGGTATGGGATCTTGATGCCGTTGGCCTCTTCGAAGGCGTGGACCAACTCAAGAACGGAGGTGCCTTTGCCAGTTCCGAGGTTATAGACGACAAGCCCTGGGTTGCTCTCTAAGCGTTTGAGGGCAGCGACATGGCCTTTGGCTAAGTCGACGACGTGGATGTAATCTCTGACGCCGGTTCCGTCGACGGTCTTGTAATCGTTTCCGAAGACACGGAGGAATGGGAGTTTGCCAATCGCAACCTGAGTGACGTATGGCATGAGGTTGTTTGGAAGGCCGTTTGGATCTTCGCCAAGAAGGCCAGATGGGTGACCTCCGATTGGGTTGAAGTATCTGAGTAAGCAGACGTTGAGGTCCTTGTTGGCTTTGGCAGTATCCTCAAGGATACGTTCGATCATGATTTTGGTCTCGCCATATGGGTTGGTGGCGCTGCCAACAGGGTCGGTCTCAAAGAGAGGGACTCTTTCTGGAACGCCATAGACTGTGGCGGACGAGGAGAAGATGAAGTTATGGACTCCTTTCTCCTTCATGATGGCCAAAACGTTGAGGGCGCTGCCAAGGTTGTTCTGGTAGTACTCGATAGGTTTGACGGTGGATTCCCCTACCGCTTTATAACCTGCGAAATGGATGACCGCGTCGATGTGATTTTCTTCAAAAACCCTTACAGTTTCCGCGTATTTTGTGCAATCAACCTCATAGAACTTAGGTCTAACGTGGGTGATTTCCTCAATGCGGTCAAGGACGGCGATCTTGGAATTATAGAGGTTATCAAGGACGATTGGCTCATATCCGCTTTCGATGAGTTCGATGACGGTTTCGCTACCAATGAATCCAAGTCCTCCGGTGACTAAGACAGTCTTCATTTTGTCTTTTCCTCTTTGCTATGTTTCTTTTTCTCTTTCAAGAGAGCCTCTTTGGCTTCGAAGATTTTCTCAGCTTCGTGTTTGGAGGCTTTGGCAGAGTGCTTTTCGACTTTGTGATGTTTCTTCTGCTCAATCGCAATCGCGTGGTCAGAATGCTGGATGGCATTAAGGAAGACTTCGGCGATGATGCGGTTAACAGAAGATTGGATGGACATTCTCAAAGCGATGAGACCAAGGGAGTCAACGAGATGCTGTTCCGCTTGTTCAGGATCGGTCTCTTTGTTCTTCTCGTATTCTCTCACAAAGCGATCGACTCTCTGTTTAGCTAAAGCAATCGTGTTCTTAGCGATGCTCGTGCTCATGAGACGGAAGAAGGAATAAAGAACGGATTTATCCGCGCTGACATCGTTGTCGAGAGCGATAAGGTTGGAGAGCTCTGACATAGTCAGAGAATTCTTCAAAGAGCAGATAGCTAAAAGATAGCCAAGGTGAACTTCGTTGTATTTCTTTCTCTCTGGTTCCTTGATGATCTTCGCTTTGACATAGTTGTTGACCATGTAGGAAGTGAGGATCTCGGAATCGTGTGGGGAAAGAGGGGCTAAGGTCTTGTTGATATAGCCGACGACTTGTTCCATGTAGAGCGGAACGGTTGGGAGTTCCTTATAGGAAGGAAGCTCGTAGAGAGAGGCACTTTCGAGCCAGTCTTGTAATTTCTTAAGTTCTTCGTCCATTGTCATCTTTTGTCTAGCTCCTCCTTTAGGCATCTAGATACCTCAGCGGCATTAACTTTGCCGTGAGACGCTTTCATGACTTGGCCGACAAGGAAGCCTAAGGCTCTGTCTTTGCCAGCTTTGTAATCGGCAATCGACTGCGGGTTGGCATTAAGGACATCGGTAACGAAGGCCATGATGGTCGAGGTGTCGCTGACCTGGGCCTCGATATGAAGTTCCTCTTTCGCTTCTTTTGGAGAAATGCCATCTGAAATGACCTTATCAAGGATGCTGACACACTGCTTGTGGGAGAGTCCGCCAGTCTCTTGCATGAGGACGATTTCGGATAAATATGCCGGTTTTAGCGGCAATTCTTTGATTTTCATGGCGTGCTTATTGAGGTA
>JAEEGJ010006640.1_pt1 | contig 34361 bp, 27 predicted proteins | sample 8958761 | NCBI WGS metagenome assembly JAEEGJ01 (sample SAMN16246546, study PRJNA631951) | gut metagenome | biome: gut microbiome; feature: rumen; material: RS-attached | host: Bos | place: Iran: Karaj | collected 2018-10
TCGGACAGGCATTCCTTGAGCTTCATCCTACAAAGTACGCTCAGGAGCTCGTTAAGAAGATGCAGAAGAGCGGAGCTAAGGCTTACCTCGTAAACACAGGATGGAACGGAACAGGTAAGAGAATCTCTATTAAGGATACTCGTGGAATCATCGATGCAATCCTTAACGGTGATGTAAACAAGGCTGAGACAAAGAAGATCCCGATCTTCGATTTCGAAGTTCCTACATCACTTCCCGGAGTTGATCCTGCAATCCTTGATCCCAGAGATACATATGCTAACGCTTCTGAGTGGGAAGAGAAGGCAAAGGATCTTGCACAGAGATTCAACAAGAACTTCAAGAAGTACGAAGGAAATGCAGACGGCAAGGCACTTGTTGCTGCAGGCCCTCAGCTTTAATCTGAAGCTTAAATACAGACATACATATAAAAATGGCGCTGAGTTTTTCTCAGCGCCATTTTTTTATTTGATAGGAACCAATATGATATGCATCATAGGTAATGAGAATAAAAAAGCTATGGTTTAGATGATAGAATATCAATCTGTAAACCATAGCTTTTATCTTTAAATCTTATTTGTTCTTGGACTCGTGCTCAAGAGAAGCCTTGATAAATCCTGAGAAAAGAGGATGTGGTCTGTTGGGACGAGACTTAAGCTCGGGATGAGCCTGAGTTGCGATGTTGAAATCATTCTCAGGAAGCTCGATCATTTCAACAATACGTCCGTCGGGTGACAAACCGCAAAGCTTCATACCGTTGTTTACAAGTACGCTTCTGTAATCGTTGTTTACTTCATATCTGTGACGATGACGCTCTGTGATATTCTCTGAACCAAAGAGTTCATAAGCCATTGAATCCTTATCAAGTACGCAAGGATATGAACCGAGACGAAGTGTTCCGCCGATATCCTCGACACCGTTCTGATCGGGAAGAAGCGCGATCATAGGATGTGTTGTATTGGGATCGAACTCAATTGAGTGAGCATCGTTGTAGCCGATAACATCTCTTGCAAATTCAATGATGGCAAGTTGCATTCCAAGGCAGAGGCCGAGGAATGGAACATTGTTCTCACGTGCATATTTGATAGCGTGGATCATACCCTCGATACCGCGGTCACCGAAACCACCGGGAACGATGATACCGTCAACATCTGAAAGAATTGAAGCAACATTATCTTCTGTAACTTCTTCTGAATCAACCCATTTGATATCAACAGCGGTCTGATTGGAGATACCGCCGTGCTTAAGAGCTTCTACAACACTGATATATGCGTCGTGGAGCTGTGTGTATTTGCCGACAAGTGCAATCTTAACTTCATGACTGAGTGAGTAAAGCGTATCAACCATTGCCTTCCAATCTGTAAGATCGGGTTCGGGACAATCGAGGTTAAGGCATTCACATGCAACGTGTGCAAGGTGCTCTTTTTCCATAGCAAGCGGAGCTTCATAGAGATACTCTAGATCGAGGTTCTGAAGTACGTGGTTGCTCGGAACGTTACAGAAGAGCGCAATCTTGTCTTTGGTATCCTGGTCAAGTGCGATCTCTGAACGGCATACGATCACATCGGGCTGGAGACCCATTCCCTGCATAGTCTTAACTGCTGACTGTGTGGGCTTTGTCTTGATCTCCTGAGAAACACGAAGATAAGGGATAAGAGAAACAAGGATAAGCATTGCGTTCTCGTGACCTACTTCATGCTGGAACTGTCTGATAGCCTCAAGGAAAGGCTGACTTTCGATATCTCCGACTGTTCCGCCGACTTCGATGATCGCGATATGTGTCTCATCATCTGTGAAGTTCCTGTAGAACTTACTCTTTATCTCATTGGTAATATGAGGGATTACCTGTACGGTGCGTCCGCCGTAGTCGCCGCGACGCTCCTTCTGAAGTACGGACCAGTAAATCTTACCGGTTGTAACATTAGAGTTTTTATCAAGATTCTCGTCAATAAATCTTTCATAGTGACCAAGATCGAGGTCAGTTTCAGTACCGTCTTCCGTAACAAAAACTTCACCGTGCTGAACGGGGTTCATTGTACCGGGGTCGATGTTGATATAGGGATCAAACTTCTGCATCGTAACCTTGTAGCCACGCGCCTTCAAAAGCCTTCCCAAAGAAGCAGCGGTTATCCCCTTTCCTAGACCTGACACAACTCCGCCTGTCACAAAAATATACTTTACAGCCATTTCAAATATTCCTCCTGATCTTTTGACGAGATAAAAATTTTAATAAACAAAACAAGTTACTATTATATAATTTCATCGACCTAAAATCTATACATAACCGGAAATAATTTAATAAAACTTTCAGAATCAGCAATTGAAATAATAAATTGTACACTATATAATGGTTAAATGTGAGGGCAAAAACCCACAAGATGTCGACTTTTCAGAAAATTAGGTCGATTGAAAAAATATTACTACATTAGTATAGCATATTGAAATAAGGAATAAATAGAATGGACAACAATCAAAATCAGAGAAATAACAACCCTATGGGTGGAGGAGGACCCAACTCACCCAGGCGACAGAATATTATTTTGTTGCTCGTTGCGGCACTCGTCACAATGGTCTGCATGACATATTTTCTCAAGGCTTTTTCTCCGGAATCAAATAAAGAGATATCATATTCCGAGTTTATCAACATGGTAAGCGAGGGCAAAGTTGAGAAGATAGTTATCGAATATGACAGAATCAATATTTTCCCCAAGGAAGAAGAGGATAAGGATCAGCACGGCCTTGGCTATGCATATTGGGCAGGTGCGGATCAGGTAACTTACTTTACAGGTAAGGCTGAGGAAGATACCGACCTGACAAAGAGAATGCTTGATGCCGGAGTTCAGGTAAGCAGCAAAGTTCCCGACAATTCAGGACTTATACTCACATTTATTCTTCAGTATGTGGCACCTATCCTTATACTGTGGTTCATCCTTTCAATGATCTTCAGAAGAATGGGAAGAGGCGGCGGTCCGCTCGGAGTAGGTAAGAGCAATGCCAAAGTTTATGTACAGAAGGAAACAGGCGTAACATTTAAGGATGTTGCGGGTGAAGACGAAGCCAAGGAATCACTTGTAGAAGTTGTAGACTTCCTTCACAATCCGTCAAAATATGCCAAGATTGGAGCTAAGCTTCCCAAGGGAGCACTTCTTGTAGGACCTCCCGGAACAGGTAAGACACTTCTTGCCAAGGCTGTTGCAGGTGAGGCACATGTTCCTTTCTATTCACTTGCAGGTTCCGACTTTATCGAGCTTTATGTCGGTGTCGGTGCAAGCCGTGTGAGAGACCTTTTCAGCGAGGCGAGCAAAAATGCGCCTTGTATCATATTTATAGATGAGATTGATGCGATCGGCAGAAGCCGTGACAGTAAGTACGGCGGCGGAAACGAAGAGAGAGAGCAGACACTCAACCAGCTCCTTTCAGAGATGGATGGATTTGATTCTTCCAAGGGTGTACTTATCCTCGGAGCAACAAACAGACCTGAGATCCTTGATAAAGCTCTTTTGAGACCCGGTCGTTTCGACAGAAGAATCATCGTTGATAAGCCCGATCTTAAGGGAAGAGAAGAAATCCTCAAGGTTCATTCCAAGGACGTTAAGATGGATGAGACCGTTGATCTCAAGGAACTTGCTCTTGCGACAGGCGGAGCTGTCGGATCGGATCTTGCAAACATGATCAACGAGGCTGCCATCAATGCGGTTAAGGCCGGCAGAGAATTTGTTTGCCAGAAAGACCTTATGGAAGCCTTTGAGCAGGTTGTCGCAGGAAAAGAGAAGAAGGATTCAATCCTCAGCAAAGAAGAGCGTAAGGTTGTAAGTTACCACGAAGTCGGTCACGCTCTTGTAAGTGCGGTTCTTTCTAATACAGAGCCTGTACAGAAGATCACTATCGTTCCCAGAACAAAGGGATCACTTGGATATGTACTTCATCTTCCTGAGGATGAGAAAAATCTCAGAACGAAAGATGAGCTTATAGAACAGATTATTGTTTCACTCGGTGGACGTGCAGCGGAAGAACTTGTATTTAACACAGTAACAACAGGCGCAGGTCAGGATATTGAGGACGCTACTTCAATTGCAAGAAGTATGATCACACTCTACGGTATGAGTGACAGATTCGGACTTATGCAGCTTGAGTCGATACAGAACAGATATCTTGACGGAAACAGAGTTCTTCAGTGCAGTGACGAGACCGCTACACAGATTGATGAAGAAATTAAGGCTCTTCTTGCAGAGTGCTATGCTAAGTCTAAAGAGATCCTCAGCGAGCATCTTGATACACTCGATAAGATTGCAGAGTTCCTTATTGAGAAAGAGACTATTACAGGAAAAGAATTCATTAAGATATACAGAGAGGCTGAGGGCTTGCCTGAACCTGAAGAAGGCGATGAACCTGCAATGAGAAAGCGTATCTATGCTACAAGGCCTGAATCTGTAATGATCGGTGAAAATGTTCCTTTAAGAGAGAATAAGAAGAACGATTCTTCTGATTCTAAAGATTCTGCAAAAGAAGCTGCAGATGCCAAGGGCATAACTCTTTCAAAAGAAGCCGATGCAAAAGAGACTGAGTCGAAAGAGGCTGAAGTAAAAGAAGCTCCCGCACCTGAAGATGAGCAGGAGAACAAGGACGAAAAGGCTACCGAAGAGAAGACTTCCGGCGGAAGATTTTCACATGTTCCCGATAATTTTGATACAAAATAAATGAATGTCCCCCGCTTTTACAGCCGGTGCCAATCAGATGGTATCAGCATAGAAAGCGGGGGTTTTTGCATTAACGGATTGTCGTATTATCCCGTGTATATTATAATGTTAATGCGCTGTCAGTGTGAAATAGTCAGTGCTGTAATTACATCAGACAACATTTCGCGGTAATACAGACACAGAAAACATAAGGTAGAGCAAGAATGAATTATAAAGTTTGTATAAGTACAGATAAAGGAATAGTGAAACAGGTCAATCAGGATGCAACAATGGTCAAGGTTGCCAGCACCGCCAGTCACGGAAGGATCGTTATGGGTGTTCTGTGTGACGGAATGGGAGGATTGTCCAATGGTGAAGTTGCAAGTGCAACGGCGATTGAAGGCTTCGCAAATTGGTTTGTTACAGATCTTCCGAGAGCTCTAACAAGAGAGAATTCAACAGAGCGCCTTGATACAGTAGAGAAACCGGACATAATGACAGAAATTGAGCACCATTGGATATCTCTCGTCAGAGACATTAATTTAGACATATTGAGATACGGTGATGATAATAGATGCAGACTTGGTACCACAATAGTTGCTTTTATAGAAGTCGGTGGCGACTATCTGATCATGAATGTGGGAGACTCCAGAGTATACAGCGTGGAGAATAATCAGCTCAATCTTTTGACCCATGATCAGAGTGTGGTGCAGGATATGATAGACAAGGGACTCATGACCGAAGATGAAGCGGAGAAGAGCCCTCAGAAGAGCATACTTCTGCAGTGCGTAGGTGCGTCAGACAGAGTTGATCCGCAGTTTGTAAGGGGCAAGGTTTATCCGGGAACATCGATAATTATGTGTTCAGACGGATTTTGGAGAAAACTCTCTGTGGAAGAGATAGTAAGCAAGATCGTTACGAGTAGAGCTTTATCTGAAGAGGAAATGAAGAAGGAGCTGGACAATATGGTGGATTTATTGAAGCAAAGAGGAGAGACTGATAATATTTCCGCAATACATATTGCCATAGAGTAAGGAAACATATGTTAGAAATAGGAAGCATTGTCGGCGGCAAGTATAAAGTACTGAATATAATCGGTCAGGGTGGTATGAGTACCGTTTACCTGGCTATGAATGAGCGCGCAAACAAACAGTGGGCAATTAAAGAGGTCAGAAAAGACGCAGTTACCAATTACCGCGTCGTAAGACAGAGCCTTATTACAGAGACTGATCTGTTAAAAGAGCTCTCTCATCCGTATCTTCCGAGTATTGTCGATGTTATAGATGAGGACGGAAGATTCCTTATTGTAATGGACTACATCGAAGGAAATACATTGGAGAAAGCGCTCAGACTTCTCGGACCTCAGCCGCAGGAATACGTAATTGAATGGGGCATACAGCTCTGTGATGTACTTGGTTATCTTCATACCAGAAGACCGCCCATCATATACAGAGATCTAAAGCCCGGAAATATCATGCTTCGTCCCAACGGAACAATAACACTTATTGACTTTGGTACGGCAAGAGAATATAAGGAAGCAAATACAGGAGATACATCGTACCTCGGAACAAGGGGCTATGCAGCGCCTGAGCAGTTCGGCGGAATGGGACAGACGGACGCAAGGACGGATATATATTGCCTTGGAACGACACTTTATCACCTTGTAACGGGACATAACCCCGGAGAACCGCCTTTTGAACTGTATCCCATAAGATATTGGAATCCACAGCTTTCACCGGGACTTGAATATATTATTGCCAAATGCGTTCAGAACAATCCCGATGACAGATACAGCTCCTGTGCGGAAGTAATGTACGATCTCCAGAATTATAAGGAGCTCGACAGAGGATACAAGAAGACAGCGAAGATAAGTATTGCGCTGTTCGTTGCTGTTGTTGTGCTGTTTATCACATTTCTTTCATCGGCGGTATCTTTCAAGGTAAAAGCAAATACGATCCAGAAAGAGAATTATAAGCACTTTATTACAGAGGCAGCAAGCGCACCGGATGATCTGACAGCTGTTGATATGTATACAAAGGCAATCCTAATGGAGCCTCAGAATAAGCAGGCATATTTGGATCTTTTGAATAACTACTTTCTTGTAGATGAGAATCTGACAAAAGAAGAAGATTCTCAATTAAGAGCAATAATGATAACACCAACTTCCGATGGAACGGTTGAAGAGAGCCTTGCAAAGAACAAAGAAGCATATGCAGAGATCGCATATAGGATTGGAGTTGCTTACTTTTACTGCTATGAAGGCGAGGGAAATAAACCCATGTCATCAAAGTGGTTTACTATTGCGGCAGAAAGCGGGAAACTTCCTGAGGGTCAGCAACAAAGAGCAGAGAGACTCGGAAAGATTGCCGGTTATTATGCAACTATGGATAATATAGGCAAAGACGGAAGCTCCATAATAAGTGCCCGGGAATTCTGGGATGACCTTGTTGCGGTTGCATACGGAGATATTGCGGCGGTTGATAATGAAACAACGGCGCTTATAATCTACAAAGAGGTTGCTGTTCAGATATATAACAGAGCGGGTAAGTTCCTGAAAGCCGGTGTAACCTATGATGAAATAAATAATGAAATAAATTATATATTAAAGAACATAGATCAAATTGTTAATAACTATGAGCTTACAGACAGAACCAGAGACCTTGTTAACGCGAATCAGAGACAATTTGCCCAAGCTAAGACAGCGCTTGATACCGCTGCCGGAAAATAAAAGACGGTACAAAAAATGAACGATATAGAATTATATAATTTAATGGCGATAATATCCGCGGCAGTTGCGTTTATAATGCTCGTGCTTGCAATTGTCATGTGGATAAAGCTTGATATTAAGCATTATATTGCGGTGCTTACGGGAACTGAAGCCAGAAAGAGAATAGAGAATATCAGGAAATCATCCGAAGCCGGAAGTGTCCATGCCGATGTATACAGCAGGAACAACAAGGCCAAGCTTTCATGGAATACAACCGAAGGTCTTGCCAGAGTTGCGCAGATGGAGATTTCCGATGAAGACGGAACCGTTGTACTTGCGCCGACAGGTACAATACAGCGGGAAGGCACTACTGTGCTTGAGAGTAGTCAGGACTACGCAACAACAGTATTAAACGCAATAAAAGACTCAGAATTTGTTGTTGAAAGAGAAATAGTTAACAGAGGCGATGAGCGATTTTGACGTCAAAGAAGAACTAAAGAAACTGCCGGGGAAACCCGGCGTTTATATAATGCGTGATTCCAACGATACCATAATGTATGTGGGAAAGGCGGTGAACTTGCACAACCGTGTCAGGTCTTATTTTCGTGCAAACATCGGAAGAGGCCCGCAGATAGACAGAATGGTTGAGCAGATAGCACGCTTTGAGTATATAGTTACAGATTCCGAACTGGAAGCTCTTGTTCTTGAGAACAATCTTATCAAAGAGCACTGTCCCAGATACAATACCCTTTTAAAAGATGACAAAACTTATCCCTATATAAAAGTAACGGTCTTTGAAGATTATCCGAGAGTTCTTTTTTCAAGACTTATGAAAAAAGACAAGTCGAGATATTTCGGACCGTTTACAAGTGCGGCAGCAGTAAAGGATACCATAGATCTGATAAATAAGCTCTACGGGCTCAGAACCTGTAACCGCGTCCTTCCAAGGGATATAGGACTTGAAAGACCTTGCCTTAATTATCATATGAAGCAGTGCAGCGGCCCCTGTACCGGAAATATCACCAAGGAAGAGTACAGAGAGCGGGTTGATAAGGCGCTTGAGTTTTTAAACGGCAATTACGGGCTCATAATAAAAGAACTGGAGCAAAAGATGAATGATGCTTCAGAAGAGCTGGATTTTGAATCTGCGGCGAAGTACAGAGACCTTCTTGCAAGTGTTCGAGTAGTAGCACAGAAACAGAAAATGACAGACTCGTCAATGGAAGATAAGGATATAGTTGCCATAGCATCCGATGAAAACGATGCGGTGGTACAGGTCTTTTTCGTAAGAGACGGAAGACTAATAGGAAGAGAACATTTCTATATGACTCACGTGTCGGAAAATCCCGAAAGTGAGATACTCCTTAATTTCGTAAAGCAGTTCTATGCCGGAACTCCTTTTATTCCACGGGAACTGGTGCTTCCCGAGGCCATCGAGGACATGGAGATAATACAGCAGTGGCTCAGTGAGAGGAAAGGCAGCAGAGTATACATTACCGTTCCGGAGAGAGGACAGAAAGAAAAGCTCATGGAGCTAGCTGCCCAGAACGCACATCTCATCTTATCCAAGGATAAAGAGAGGATAAAGCGCGAAGAAGGCAGGACTATAGGTGCGGTAAAAGAGATAGAAAAACTTCTGGGACTTAAGAATTTAAGCCGAATGGAAGCTTATGATATTTCCAATATCAGCGGCTTTGCAAATGTAGGTTCCATGGTGGTATACGAAAAGGGCAAGCCAAAGAAAAGTGACTACAGGAAATTCCGCATACAGTCCGTATCGGGGCCTGATGACTACGCCTGCATGCATGAAGTGCTGACAAGAAGGCTTCTTCACGGAATTGAGGAAAAGAAGGATCTCGAAGTCAGAGAGATTGACGCCAGATACGGCAGTTTTACCAAGTTCCCGGACCTTATACTCATGGACGGAGGACGTGGTCAGGTCAATATATGCCTGAAAGTTCTGGACGAACTTGGAATTAACATCCCTGTTTGCGGAATGGTAAAGGACGATAATCACAGAACCAGAGGACTCTATTTTAACAACGTTGAGCTTCCCATCGACACAAGATCGGAAGGATTCAAACTGATAACCAGAATACAGGATGAGGCTCACAGATTTGCGATAGAATATCATCGTTCACTCCGTAGTAAAGCACAGGTTAAAAGTTCGCTAGATGACATTCCCGGAGTAGGACCATCGAGAAGAAGAGCGCTGATGAAGCACTTTAAGTCGATTGAAGACATAAGAAACGCGTCAGTCGAGGAACTGTCGGAAGTTCCTGGCATTCCGGCTAATGTTGCCGTCAAAATTAAGGAGTTTTTAAGTAAAACAAAACAGGACAGTTAATTAATTTATCTTAATGAATCCAAGCTTAAAAAGTGGCTAAAAAGGTCACTTTTTTTAATTGAAAAAATTAATATGTTTTTTGATATTTTTAGCGAAAAATCTATTGCCATTATCAAAAAAAAGATGTAATATTAGCGAAGCTGAATTAACATTCAATAACAAATCATTAACAGCTAGTATAACGTTTTTTAACACATGTGCTTACGGATGGGCGTATGGAAGTTAGAATGGCTTGGAGGAAGGTATGAAGAAGGTCAAATTAAGGTCTATGGCGAAAAGATTGCTTCCGGTAATGATGGTACCGGTTCTTCTTATGGGAAATTATGCCACAATCACTGCTTCTGCTGAGGAGGTTGCTGCTGAGGAAAGTACGGCAGCAGAGAAGACAACAGAGGAGAAGACAGAAGAGAAAAAGACGGAAGAGAAGACTTCAGAGCAGAAGACTGAGCAAAAGGTAGAGGAGAAGGTAACAGAAGAGAAGCCTGCCGAAGATAAAAAGAATAAAGATGAAAAGTCTTCATCAGATGAGAAAAAAGCCGCAGAAACCGGTGAAAACAAGTCTGAGACTGAAGAGAAGAAAGACGAAAAGAAAGAAGAAAGCGATAAGAAAGAGGAAAGCTCTAAGTCTGACGAGAGCGCACCTGATGTGGTAGAGCCTGTTAAGAATGTAGATGACGTTCTTGAGAACAAGAAGGAAGCTACACCTGAGGAAACCGAGAAGGATAAGAAGGAAACTACCGATTCTACAGCTGTTAAGAAAAAAGATAGACAAGTAACAATCAAGTTTAATATAACGAACGATTATAACAGCAGATTGAAGATTTCTGCTGAAGATAAGAGTGATATAGGAAAATATTACTATTTTAACGCCGGAAAAGAAGATTCTGCAGAGATAGTTTTCAATTATGAGATCGCAGATTTCTATGAGCTTTATGATATTTCAGGCGGCGACTTTACTATTGATACAGAGAAAAATACCATCACATGCAAATTTGAGAATTTGAAAGACGGTGAGAACAGGTTCACACTCTCTGCAAAAGTTGGCGTAACAGATAAAAGTTCACCCGAGATCTCAGAGCCGGGAACAACAGGACCTGTTGAGTATACAGGAAGTAACGGAGAAGCTGTTGTGGCTTCATCTGACAACTCAAAGCTCGCATTTTCTGTAAAGGTAACCGACGAGGGTTCGGGAGTTAAAGAAGTATACGCGGTTGATTCAACCGGAGCAAGACGTGAGATGTCAAGTGCAGGAGAAGGTGTCTACACATGGAAGCCTGACAATCACGGCAATTACAAGATTACAAAAGTAATCGCAAAAGACCACATGAACAACAAGGCAGAAACTGAAGTCGGCAATCAGCCTGTTATGTGCTACTATTCTGCAGATGAAGAGACAGGTATCAGAATCAGCACAAAGACTGACGACTGGTATTCACTTGCTGCACACAACGAGTCTGTTTACACAATGGATATAAGCGGAATAACAACTCGTGAGGTACAGGAGATCACAATTTCAGGTGTATCATCAAAGGTCGATCTTCGTAAGTCAACTCAGGGTGGCAGATATTCATTCAGAGCAACCGTTGTTCTTCCTGTAACAGAAGGCGAGACAGAATATGAAGTTAACTGCCTCTTTTACGGAGATACAGAAGCTAAGCCTGTCGGAAAGAAGACAGTAAAGATCGATAATACAGCACCTTCAGCAGAGATCAAGGTTGACGGTGACGAAGAGAAATTGAGTCCTTTGGACAGATTCATCCGCATGTATGACAGATTCGGATGGTTTGCTTCAAACAAAGACATCAATGTACTTATCAAGGTTCCCAAGAACTGTGACGGAGAATCAAAAGATAAGAAAACCAGCGGATTCTACAGCATTTCTTATACCGTAAACGGAAAGAGAAAAGACAGAACAATCAATGAAGCAAGCAACAAGAGCAATGACGAGTACTACGTATTTGAGGAAAAAGTACGTGATACCAGAGGCTCTGTTGAGAGTAAATACAATGTACAGGTAATCAGCATCAGTGACGCTGCCGGAAACGTAGCAGATCATGTTGAAGGCGGACAGGGATCATTCGTTATTGATAAAGCAGCTCCCACAATCGTTTATGATGTCGAAGGAATGGTAACACAGGACGAAGACAGAATGTACTTTGGCGGAGACGCTCACGGAACAGTAACAGTTGAAGATATCGATCTTGATATCGATTCGATCAAGTTCACTGAAGGTGAAGAAAAGAACTTTAAATATGCCGTTCCCACATACAATGAGAAGAAGGGCGACGGAAAGCATAAGGCAGTATACGATTTCAAGCTTGAAGGCGACGGCACATACAAGATCGAGACATATGCAAAGGATACACTCGGTCAGGAAGATACAGCTCTCAGTACAGAGATGGTTGTTGATACAACAGCTCCCAAGATTGAGATCTCTTACAGCAAAGAGGCTCCTTCAACAGAAGGAAATACATATTACGCATCAAACGTTCAGGTTAATGTAAAAGTAAATGATAAATGGCTTGATAAGAGCAAGTCTTTTGTATACATCAAAAAACTCGATACAGCAGGAACAGAAGTAGGTGTGGCACCGCTTAATGACTGGAGCGGAAATCTCGGTGATGATGAGCATGATATCACATTTACAACAGACGGCGACGGAATGTATCAGATCACAGTTGAAGCTTATGATATGTCTGACAACCACGAGAAGGCAGAAGGAAGTAAGTTTGGTATAGATACAACAGCTCCTGTGGTAACACTTGCGTTTGACGAGAACGAACCCAAGAACGAGAAGTATTACAACAAGACAAGAACAGCAACACTCACAGTTACAGATTTCTCTTTCTACGAAGAAGGAGCAAAGCTCGTAGTTAATGAGGAAGTTGGCGGTGCAGGAGTAGATGGCTGGGCAAATACCGGTGTAAATACATATTCACGCAGCATCAAGTTTGCTGAGGACGGAATTTACAGCATCAAGTTTAACTGTCAGGACAGAGCAAAGAATGAATCAAAAGAAGTTACGGAAGCAGAATTCGTAATCGACCGCACTGCACCTGATATAAGCGTTACATACAACAAGATTGCAGTAGGAAACGAGAAGTTCTACAAGGACACAAGAGTTGCAAATATTGCTATCAAAGAGATGTCTTTTGCTGACAAGCTCGTGGAAGTAGTTCCTCAGAACATTCCAGATGTGGCAGCAGTACCGGGACATACAGGATTTACATCAAGCAATTTCAACAACGTTTCACAGATTTCATTCAGTGAAGACGGAACATACGGATACATTATCAAGTGCTCTGACCTTGCAGGAAATACAGCAACGGAGTTCACATCAGATGTATTTATCATCGACAAGACAGCACCTGAAGTAACATTCTCAGGAGTTGAGAACTACTCAGCTAATAACGGAGTAGTAGCACCTTCCGTAGTATACGGAGACAAGTACATTGACATCGAAGCTTCCAAAGTAGCTCTTAAGGGAGCAAACAACGGCGGCGTAAACGTAGATTGCAGCATTAAGCCTATTGAGAACGGCTTCTCAGTTTCATACAGCGACTTCTCACACGACAAGAAGATGGACGATCTGTATGTGCTTGAAGCAACTGTTCGCGACAAGGCAGGAAATGAGACCAAGGACAAGCTCGTATTCTCAGTTAACCGTCACGGATCAATTTTCGTAATCGGTGACGTAGCTAAGCAGTTCAACGAGAAGTACTACATAAACGAGCCCAAGGATATCACTATCACAGAGATCAACATTGACGAACTCACACAGAAGAGCGTATCGATCAGCCGTGACGGAGATATCAAGGACCTTAAGAAGGGCAAAGACTTCTCTGTTAAGCAGCAGGGAAATGAGACATCTTGGAAGACATATACATACAAGATTTCCAAGAATAACTTCGATGCCGACGGAATTTATGCAATAACAGTTTATTCAAAAGATAAAGCTACAAACGTTCAGGATAATAAGTCAAGAGACGCAGAAGTATCATTTGCGATCGATATGACAGCACCCGGAATCGTTACAGCCGGAATTGAGAAAGATAAAGAGTACAATCAGGCTTCACTCGACTTCAACTTGAACGTAACCGACAACATGGGTGTTACAAAGGTAACAGTATGCAACAACGGAGAAGAAATTGACTCCTGCACAGGCGAAGAGCTTGAGAGCAGCGGCGGAGTAAGAAAGATCACTCTCAAAGAGTCAAAGAAGAGACAGGAGATCACGGTAATCGCAGAAGACTTTGCCGGAAACCAGGAAACTCTGGCACTTGGCGGAATCCTTGTATCAACAAAGGGAGAAGAGGTAGATCCTGTTAAGGATAAGATCCTTCCTGAACCCACTCCCGAGCCCGGTCCCGCACCCGGCCCTGTCAACAAGTCACTCTTCATGTTTGCACTTGCAGCCGTAGCAACATTGTCAGTAGGCGGCGGAGCGATCTGGTTGATCAAGGCGAAGAAGTAATAAGAAATAAAAAGCATATTTTATGCATACAGGCGAAAGTTAGATGAATCAAAATCATAGGCTTAGCCGGAGATTTGATTCGGAAAGTAAGGTGGTTTTGAAAACTCAGTTTTCAAAGCCATTTTGCTTTATATAGATTCAAAAAACCAGATGGTTACTGATGGGAACACTTAGTTAACAAGTTTTCTTTGGATAGGGCGAGATTTTACAAAAAATACATTCGAAAATGTAAAAAAAATATTGCGAAATAGTGCAAAATACGGTATTATGTCTAATATTAGGAAACATTAATATTATCATAATAATGTTAATAAAAATGTACGAAAGCAAGCAGTCCACGCGTAGAACAGACGATGAACATGGATTGCTGAGGGGAAAAATGAAAATAAGACATCTGATTCTTAATGGTTTATTGATCATGTTATTAGGAGGAAATATCCCATGCACAATCGCTCAAGCGGCTGATATTAGTGAAGAAGCTACCGGCGAAGTTGCAAGTACGGCATATACATCTGATTATTCAGAAGAAGATGCGGCAGCATTGGGTAGTTCCGAAGAAAATCCCGAAAAAGATCTTAGCCCTGCGGAGAAACTTGAAAGAGTAAAGAGCAGCGTCGTTCAGATCAATTGTGTATATATTGATGATGACGGCAAGCACCACATTATAAAAGGCGCTCCCGGAACACTTGTAGGAAAAAGTGACGGAGACGAATACGTTATAACCGGCATGAGTTCGGTTACTCCGGGAAAAGACTTAAAAAAAGCTGCGTTAAAGTCATTTGGAGTAGAAGATGAGGATATAGACATAGTCAATCTTAAATATGAGGTTGTTGTTCAGAATGATATCGTATTTGGCGCAGATTTATTGAGCAGCAGTGATGAGCTTAATCTCGGAGTATTTAAACTCTCACAGGCTCTTGGACAGAGAACACCAATGACTCTTCTTTATTCTGAGTCAGGTAAGGGCTTTGAGGGAGTAGAGGACGTTCATGCATATGGATTCCCTGATGCAATAGTATTTGGGAAGAATGTGACATATTATCCGAATGACCGCGTTAACAGAATATCCGGAAAAGTATCTAACGTAGTAAGTGAAGGAAATGTTGAATGGATAGAGCATAATGCGACCATCGCTGACAGTAATAGCGGTGGACCTCTTGTTACAAGCGAAGGTGAGATGGTCGGACTTAATATGTTAAAGACCGAAGGCGCATATTTCTATTCGATAAGCTCTAATTCCATTGTTAAGGTTCTTGACGGACTTGGAATTGAGTACGACAAGATTTCGATAGAAGAAAAGCAGCGTCAGAAAGAAGCGCAGGATGCTGCGGTTGCAAGCAGCACTGCACAGAATGAAGTTACGACTGTACCGGAACCTTCGATTCCCGTATGGCTGATTGCAGTTATCATAGTTCTTATTGTTCTTGTTTTAAGCACAATGATGGCGGTAGTACTTATGATGATTAAGAAGTCGGATAAGCCTTCATTCAAAGAGAGAAGAGAGCAGAAGAAGGAAGAAAAAGAAAGACAGATCACACCTGAGCAGTTCGACAGCAGAAGAACAAGCAAAAGAAGTGATACAGCAGTATTTAACAGCAATAATGCGATGGACGGAACAAGTGTATTGCAGCAGACAGTCGGTGGTGATACTTCAGTACTTACTCCCGGAAGCAGCCCTGTAGTTCAGGGAATATACGGCTCCATGTTCAGAAAGCAGTACAGCGAGAATATCATCATAAACAAGACACGTTTCGTAATCGGAAAAGATGCGGCACATGTAGATTACTGCATAAAGAATAACGGCGCTATCAGCAGACAGCACACAGTTCTTACTGTTAACGGAAACGATGTATATATCGAGGATCTTGGATCCACAAACGGAACATTTGTAAATGGTAATAAGTTGAGTAAGTCAGTACCTGTATTACTTAACGAAGGTGATGTGATCAGACTTGCGGATGAAGAATTGGAATTCAGAAAATAAGCTGAGGAATAAACATGGTAACAGAGCAGTTTCAGTCACATATTGCATATATGCTTGATGAAGATGAGAAATACTCACTCCTTGCTGTAAAAACGCTTACAGAGACACATGAGGATTCTCTCTTACAAGCAAGAATGATATCAAAAAACGGAAGAGACAGAATTATATACAGTACCGAAAATCTGAGAAACTATCTTGCGATATGCAATGATATGTCAGACAAGCACCGCAAAGAAGTTTTATGCTCATTGGCTGATGCGATAAGTATTGTTTCAAATAGTCCCTTCTGGGAACTTGAATATTTGGACCTTAGAAGAGAACAGATCTATATCGACAGCGCAACAGGCAAAGTAAAATTTGCTGTTGTTCCCAGAGTTTTTGATGATACCGGAAAAGCAGGTATTGTCTGGACCGAAAGGCTCCTTGCGCTTGTAAGTGAGATTGTCAGGTCAATGGAAGACTACAGGGAGATGTATGACCTTATACGCGAGATAGATACTATCAATCGTATGACGGATCTTTTGGAGCGTCACAGAGCGACCAACAAACTTATTGAAGTACTTGTGGGACGTTTTGGTAATAAGAGTATTCCGAGTTCAACCGGAGAGGTAAAAAATGTTGTTTTTGAATTTGCTTCTCAGAACGGAAGATTTTCTTTTATAGATAATCTTGAAGAATTCGTTATAGGCAGCAGCGAGGGCTGTAACGGTTTATTAAATATAAGCCGCGCTGTAAGTAAGAGACATTGCAAGATTATAAACAAGTCGGGAGAAATATTTATTACCGATCTAAACAGCACGAATGGTACATGGCTCAACGGAAAGAGAATTACGCCGAATGAATATGTATCTGTAAAAGACGGTGATGTTGCCAGACTTGCGGATATACAGTTGAGGATTCGTTTCGAATACTAATGTCGGAGAAATGATATGGAATTGTTATTTATTTCATTGGATGAAGAGTATACAAATATCATAGAGGGTGCATTGGCTGTAGGAATATCCGAAGGAATCAGCATTTCAGTAATATCGGATATAAAGTACCTTACAGAGTATTCAAAAAGTGATCATAAAGTAGACCTTCTTATCGTAGATGAGAAGTGTCTTGGATATACCGAAAGAATTATTACAGATAATAAAATTGTAGTAATTGAACAAAACGAGGTAAATGAAGGTTGCGTTTATAAGTACGGCGGCGCACAAGCTGTTTTAAGAGGACTTCCCGACGGATTTATAAAGTCTGACGGATTAAATGAGTCAAAGCTTATAAAAGTCGCGACCGTTACCGGAGGAAGCGGAAAGACAACAACTGCGCTCGGAGTTGCAAATGCACTTTTCGGTATCGGAAGAAAAGTTTTGTATATGAGTGCGGAGAATGTACAGAATTTTTCATGGCTTATCGATGACAGCATCAGTCTCTCGGAAGAGGTTGTAAAGATGATGACAAGACCTCCGAGAGTTTCGGCTGAACAGATACTAAATGCTGTAGAACATAACGGCTTTGATTATGTTCCGGAGATAAGCGGAATCCTTTCTTCGTGGCAGATCACGTCAGAAATGATCTTGAACATTGCAAAAGAAATCTGCAAGAAAAAGGTATATGACTACGTCGTACTTGAAATGCCAAGAGAAGTAACGACAAGAGACAGCTTCAGCGCTCATGCAAATGAGAGCGTGATACTTACAATGACGCAGGACAGTTATTCCAAGGAGAAGACAAAACGTTTCATCAAGCTCATGGGATATGAGGCAAAGAACTGCGTTTTGGTATGCGGGAAGTATCAGGGAGCTGCAGGAGAAATCAACGATGAAAGAATTGCAGGCTGCATAGTTTGTGAGCGAATAAAATATATCGAAGACGGAAACTACAGAAACTCTTTTGTAAGAACGGCTTTGGCAATAAGTTAACTATTTAAAACAAGCGGGTGATATGTATGGACGAGAAGATAATAGTTATGTTTTCTGCTCCGGAACTGAATATTGAATGTGATATTGAGATTCCGACAAATATATCGGCTAATGAACTTATATATGGATTAAGTAAAGGCTTTAATCTGGGAATAGGATTAAACGATCCGGAGGATTGCTATCTTAGAAGCGAGAATCCGACAGCACTCCTTAGAGGAGACACAACTATAGAAGAATACCATCTTTATCAGGGATCAAGAATTATATATTCGAGAAGGAACAGGCTTAGATGAGTTACAAGATAACCATATACGGCAATAACATATACAAGGAAGTAAAACTTCGTGACGATGCGAACATGCTCAGTATCGGAACGGATAAGAATTGCCATGTCCGTTTTTCGAGAAAGACATTCCACGAAGAATTCCGAATCGATATTGAGAAGATGGATGGCAAATATGTGGCATACTGCAGCGGCAATACTTATATCTCAACCCGTACTGCCGCAGGTAATAAGTTATGCTATTTGGAACCCGGCGATAGAATCATTGTCACATTTGAAAAAAGCGGCATTGATTTTCTTTCAATGGACTTTGCGATAGATTATGCGACACCTCAGGATGATTATAATCTTGGACTTGTAATTCCCGCTGACAGAGGAATTGCAATCGGAAGTTCGGGTAACTGTGACATCAGGATAAAAAGAGACATCTCAGGCTTGGGAATTGTTTCGATGGTAAAAACATCTTCAGGATATAAGCTCGGACTCCGCAATTTCAGTTACGGAATAGAAGTTAACGGCTATATCACCAGAGATGAGATTGTAGATGTTTCAAACGGAGATTTCTTCTGTATTTGCGGAGTGAGCTTCTTAGCAAGCAATGAGTGTATATACACGGGCGAAAATGATATTGCTGAGACAACGCTCAAAAAGATCAGGAAGAATCTTCCGAATAACCATTATAAATATCCTTTATTTATAAGAAATCCGAGACAATTGTTTGTGATGTCGGACAAGCAGGTTGAAGTGCTTCCACCTCAGCCCATTCCGGCGGAATCTAATGCAAATCTTATAGCTTCTGTATTGCCCATGGTAATAATGCTGGTACTTATGATCGGCGTTCGAAGTATGATGGGCTCCAATATGATGTACATGTTATATTTTGGCGCAAGTATGGGTATGAGCGTCATCATGTCCATTGTTTCCTACTTTACCGGAAAGAAAAATGTAAGGCAGCAGAAGATAGATAGAATCAATAAATACAATGACTACATCGACAGGAAAGAAGTGGAAGTTGAAGAACTTCAAAAAGAAGAAAGAGTTATATGTGAAAAGACTACACCTTCTATTGAGACACTTCTCCAGTTCGTTGAACATTTTGATGCAAGATTATTTGAGAGAAAAAAAGGTCATGCGGATTATCTGGATGTATGCGTCGGCATAGGAAGACGAGAAGCGCATAATCAGATAGATTTTAGGACGCAGGACAGTATTGATACAGGAGATAATCTTCAGGAATATCCTGAGGAGATGAGCAAGAAATACAAGTACCTTGATGATATGCCTATACAGCTTTCGCTGAATAAGGTTAATGCGGTGGGAGTTCTCGGAATTCGAAACAAACTGTATCAGTTTGCCAAGAATATGGTCTTCAGCATTGCGAGCCAGCATTTTTATCAGGATGTAAATATGTTCTTCATCATGGATGAAAATGATGTTCCGTATTTCTCTTGGGCAAGATGGCTTCCAAATACAGAGAATAAGAGTGCCGGGATCAGATATTTCATATATGACGAAGAGTCCAAGAAATACGGATTGCAGTTCCTTTACTCTGAATTATCTTCCAGAGAACTTAAGGGCGGAACTGAAGGAAAGCCCAATTTCGTTGTATTTGTTTATAAATCCGATATTGTGAGCGGACATCCTATTCTTAAATATGTTGAGATGGCCAAATCACTTGGATTTACGTTTATATTCTTTGAAGAACATGAAGAGATGCTTCATTATGCCGTAGATGAGAAAGTATATCTTGATACGCAGCAGAACACAGGTGTGATCCAGAGCGTATATGACGGCATGAAGGAGCAGAAGTTTGTATACCAGCACGTTGCGGGAGCAAGAGTTGCTCAAGCAGCACTTAAACTCGCACCTGTATATATTGATGAGGTCAGCCTGGAAAGCACGCTTACAAAGCACATTTCATTGTATGAGCTTATGCATATCATGAGCGCATATGAGCTCGATCTTGGAAAGAGATGGAGAGAAAGCCGCATATGGGATAGTATTGCAGCGCCCATAGGTGTTCTTGCCAGCGGCAAGACAATGGCTCTTGATATTCATGAGAAATATCACGGACCGCACGGACTTGTGGCAGGAACTACAGGTTCAGGTAAGTCAGAACTTCTTCAGACTTATATCATCACACTCGCATCACTTTTCCATCCTTATGAGCTTGGATTTGTGCTTATCGACTTTAAGGGTGGTGGTATGGCGAACCAGTTCAAGGATCTGCCTCACCTTAACGGCGCGATCACAAACATTGACGGAAAGCAGATTGACCGTTCGCTTATTTCTATTCATGCAGAGCTTATAAAGAGACAGATGCTCTTTGCGAAGTATGAAGTTAACAGGATTGATGATTATATTAAGCTTTACAGAGATGGAGTTACACAGACTCCGCTTCCGCACTTGATACTTATTGTCGATGAGTTTGCGGAACTTAAGACCGATCAGCCTGAGTTCATGAAGGAACTTATAAGTACAGCCCGTATCGGACGAAGCCTTGGTGTTCACCTTATTTTGGCAACACAGAAACCTGCGGGTGTCGTTAACGATCAGATCTGGAGTAACTCTAAGTTCAAGATATGTCTTAAGGTTCAGGATAAGTCTGACAGTAACGAAGTTCTCAAATCACCGCTTGCTGCAGAGATAAAAGAACCCGGACGAGCATATCTTCAGGTTGGTAATAATGAAATATTTGAGCTATTCCAGTCCGCATACAGTGGAGAGAAGGCAACAATCGAAGATGTAGATAAGGCTAAGGCATTTGCAATATCCAAAGTTGAGCTCTCGGGAAAAAGAGAGACTATATATGCCCAGAAGCCTGAAAAGCAAGAAGGCGGCGAAAGCCAGCTCGATGCGCTTATACAGTATATCGGAGACTATTGTGAGCATGAACATATTGCAAGACTTAGTCCCATATGTCTTCCGGCACTTGAAGAGGTTATTCCTTATAATCCCGAAGTGCCTAACTATGAAGGAAGCAACATCGTGATTCCTATAGGAATATACGATGCTCCCGAAAGGCAGGAGCAGGGAGTGCTTACTCTTAACCTGACATCGGGTAATACATTGTTTGTCGGATCGTCTCAGAACGGAAAGACAAACATGCTGCAGCTTATCATAAGAGGTATTGCAGAGAGGTATACTCCCGAGGATGCCAGAATCTACATTCTGGATTTTGGAACGGGATTCCTTGCAAACTATGGGAACTTAAAGCACGTCGGCGGTGTTGTTAAGCCGACAGATGATGAGAAGATAGCTAATCTTTTCAGAGTGTTGAAGGAAGAACTTGAAAAGCGTAAAGAGGCTCTTTCAAAGATTGGACTTAGCTCTTTTGCTTCATACAGGGATGCGGGATATCACGAGTTTGAACAGGAGATAATTATCCTTGATGATTATATCTCTTTCAAAAATATATTTGGTGAATATGTCGATCAGCTCACAGATCTGTTAAGAGAAGGACCTGCAATGGGTATGGTATTTGTTCTTACCAGCCCTCTTGCATCAGCATTTGGTTACAGGCTGCTCGCATATTTCAGCAACAGGTATTCATTTGCGGCAAATGATAATTCCGATTACGGATTTATCTTTGATCACTGCAAGCTTAGACCTGACAATGTTCCGGGTAGAATGATCTATCAGAGCGAAAGGCAATTTTACGAGGCTCAGACATATCTCGTATTTGATGCGGAGCGTGAGATAGAGCGAATCAAACTTATACGTGAGTTTATTGAGCAAATAAATGCTCGTTACGCAGCTTCTAACGATGTTGCTATTCCTGAAGTTCCTGAGATAGTGACACCTGAGATCATTGATTCGCTTCTTGAGGAAAGACAGGACTTCCTTGTTCCGGTTGGAATGAGTTACAAGTCAATCAAGCCTGTTTGCGTTGACCTTATTGACAGGATATCAATTGTCATTGCGGGCAAAAAGCACTTCGGAAGAAGATCGTTTGTGCACTATCTTGTTAATTATATGAATAATAACAATGCACAGGCGCCTGTAGATACATATATCCTAGATAATTACAAGGATGAGTATAAGGATCTTGCAGATGTTGAGACAGTTAAACTCTACACCACGGATGAGGATGTATTTAATCAGAATCTCATGAATGTATTCAACACGCTTGAAGAGCGCAGGGCGAAAAAAGAACAGCCGAAGCCGGAAGATCCGTTTGCGTTGCTTGTTCTTAACTCAAATGATTATTATCAGAGTCTTACTACAAAGAGGGATATCCTTGAGGTCTACAGGAAGATCTTTAGCAAATATAAGAATGACAGGATATTCATTGTGATCCTCGACTGCGAGGTGACGGTGGGAACTATGAACCTATGCGAGTTCTTAAGGCTTGTGAGAGACGAAAGATGTGCTATGGCATTTGAAAATATTTCTGAACAGCATGTTATTGATCTTCCCGGACAGATTGCAAGAAAGTATCAGAAGAAGATCGAACCGGGTGATGCTTACCTTATGGATGCTACAAGCTTCTATAAGATAAGGGCGGTATATGACCAAAACAGTTTGAAACAAGCATAATGCTTTTTCAATATAAAGTACCATTAAGAAGGGAGTAAAAAAGAATGGGAGTATTTGATTCATCAAAAGAAGGAGTTGTCGGTATCGACGGAGCGCTTGTAAACAGCGCGGTTACAAATCTTGAGGACTCAGCAAACAACCTCACTCAGTGGAATAATGAACTTGTTGAACTTAGAGATCTTGTAGCAAATGAGTGGTATGGTGGAGCTTCTGATCAGTTTAAGGGATCATATGAGCAGCTCGCTATGACAATGCAGCAGATGATCACTGCAGCAAGAGTGTTGCGTGATTTTTCACAGACTACAGCAGACAGCTATTCCAAGGGAGACAGTGACGTTTCTGATATGGTTGGTATGGCACTTAGAATTCAGTAAAAAGGAGATGTAAAAATGGCAGCTACAAATACAATTAGTTATGATACCCAAAACCTGGAAATGAGAGGTGCAGAGTATTTAAATCTTGCAAAGAAACTTGAGGAGTTGCTCACTGAGTTTGACAGGGTTATGAACGAGGAAGTCAACATGGGTGTTGCAGGTACTGCAAGATCTGACGTAATGGCTCAGTATACAGCAGCACGTGAAGTAATGGCAGACTATCCTGCTAAGATAACAACTGTAGGTAATTCTATTATCGAAGCAGCTAGAGCAGGTAAGGCTATTGATAACTCACTTGTTGGGGATGTTAGTCTTAATATTATGTAAGTTTTAGGGGCGGCGGTAATATAACCGCCGCTATATGTATAAGGAGTGGAGATGGCACAAAATAGAAGTCATGAAATCAAACAGATAAAAAGTGATCTGGCAAAGCTTTCCAGAGCGGCTATGCTTGTAGGAAAAATGCAAGGTAATAACAATAATCTGATTACAAATTTGACAGAACTTGGTAATGCGTATAGTGCTTCAGTCAGGATTCCGCAGGAAGATTTTTGTGCGAAGATGGATGCATTAAATGAGGACATTAAGCCTTCTTTATGTTCTATTGAAGGAAAGATTTCCAGACATGTTGAACATCTTAATTCGAAGTTGAAGAAATATGAAGATGAACAGAGACAGTGGGAAGCCGAACAACAAGCCTCAAATACAGATACTACTAACTAGATTTGAGTATAGATAAGGTGAAAATTGTATGGATAAAAGTGTAAATGAAATACAGTTAAGGTATATAAGTGAGAATGCGGTAGATAAAGATCGAGAGGATGCAATTGTATTAAGTAAAGAATCTAAAGAGCAACACACACAATTTGTAGATAATAACATTACTATGGCAAATCGTTGGTTGGGAGAGTCAGGTGATGAGTTTTTATTTGCTGCGAATGCAATTTCTCAATATTTAATAGGTGCATTGGGATATTATGATAGTAAGCAGAGTCTTTTAAAACAATATAAGCTTGCTTTTGATGATATTGATACACAGTTGGCAGGTAATACAGTGGTGAATCTCAATTAATTTATATAGGAGTAAATATATATGGCAACAGTTTCAAATAATCAAGTTGGTAGAACAGCTGGTGTAGCAACAGACAAATCAGAATTAGAGATTTGGCTTGATATATCAGCTTTGAAAGGAATAATTGAGCAGTATAATGATTTAAAAAATATAACTAATAGCTGGGTGGAACAAGCCAATACCAGTGTAAATTATTTGAGGTCCAATACTGATGGATATGCCAGTATGTCATTTGAAAGTGCAGGAAAAACATATTGTTGGTATGCATATACTATGACAGATAAAGTGCTTAAGGCAATTAGTATAATGGAAAAAGTGTGTTCTAGTGCTACAGATTTATTGTTCCGCTGTGAGAATTTTTATGAGATTCTATTGGGAGGAGATGCTTATATTTCTAGCGCAGCACCTGCAACTGCAGGTATAAGTACGGTGATATCTGTTGGAAGTAGCGTGACATCGGCATTATCACCTATTTGTTCAATACTATATTTAGATGAGACATATTATAGAAACAATACGATATCAGCGAATACCTCAAATGCTATGGTTACTTTTCATAATTTGAAAGGGGAAAATGAGGACTTAAAAAAAATTATTGATAGTTTATCGTTTGAAGATATTCTTATTGATAGAGAATATAATGAAATAAATAAAGACTGTCTGAGGGCAGATAGATTAGATAAATTAGAGAAATCTTTTATAGAATATGTTAAAGGTGTGCAGGCATTAAACGATGATGCAAAGCAAGACTTTCCTGTAGTATATGAAAATATGGAGAGATATATTTTTGATAACACAAGGACGTATGAATATCCTAATATAAGTGAAACAGATAAAGCTATTTTACAAAGAGCGATAAGAAATGAACTTCACGAGATGGGACTTTCAGATGAGGCAATTGATAATGCATTGAAACGAGGTTTTACGTTAGAAGAATTAGCAGAAATGTCAGAAAGTATTATTGTTGAAGATAAATATTACGCAAATGGTGGATTAGAAATGAAGTTGTTTGATACATTTCTATCTGGAAAAGCAACAACTGAATTTTATGACAAATATGCAGATAAACTTGATGATGGTGAGGTTACATGTTGGAAATGTGTTGCATTATATCTTTTTGGTACAGTATCATTGGAAAATCTGGCAAAAAATGGTGAAAATCCTAATGGTGATGAAGATGGATTAATGGAAATACTTACCGGTGATGAAGATGAATTAATGAAACAGATAAATGCTATTTTAGCTAGTAAGAAAAAAATAAAAATTATGCAATGCTTAAACTTTGGTGGAATGAAAATAGCTTTGGATAGTGGCAAGTGTGCAGCATTGACACCAGAAGATTGTGAGACTTATTCTTTTAAATATAGAGAATATAAGAAAAATATGATTCTTAATGATATGCTTACTTTTCTTTCTTGTAAAATGGAGGATGATGAAGTTGTCAGAAAAGGAACTGATTATAAGATTGATAGTATGACTTATAGTAAAGCGACTGGTTTGACTTTCTATATAGATTCTGAGCATGATTTTTCAATATCTTCGCATTATATATGTGGCCCAGATGAAATTAATAATGCATATGTAAAGGGCGTCTTTAATAGTGAAATTTCAGATGCACAGAGAAAACAGGCAGAGCTTTTAAAAAAATGTCTCAAGGATGATGTTGTTGCTGCAGGCACAATTTTAGGAACATACGTTGGGCACCCGGGAGAAGGTGGAGAATTAGCAAGACTTGCATTTGATGTCGTGGATGGACTATATAATCAAGATACAAGTGCAGATGTTGTTAAAAAGCACATTGATTTTGGGGCTTTAAAGGCGTTAGGAAATACTTCTGATTCGGGGAATAATAAAACAATATATAATAATACTACGCCACTTATAATGTCTACATATAATTATTTGACATATACAGGAGTAGAAGATGCATTACAAGAAAAAAATGATTTCATGAGGGTAAAATTAACTGGTTCTGCTGGAGAATGTACAATAAATTACTATGATGATATTCACACCAACAAAGATGATAAAGGTGCAGGTGGGATTAAATATTGTACTACACATGATGGTATTGTTGCTCCAGAGTATGTTAAAGCATTTTCTAGTATGGCAGTTCCGCAAGGGGATGTGCCAGTTAAAAGCGGGGTTAGTTCAGTTCTGTCTGTAAATTCAAATATAGATAAATTACCAGATGGAGGTGGATTGTCAGCTGTAGGAAACTGGAATCCGGAGTTTACTGAGAAGGTGATGGATGTTATAGACCACCCGAGTGATTATGGTATAGAAATATCAGAGCCTGACCGCTGTAAAGAAATAGTTAATGGTGGATTCGATATAACAGGGCTTTCTGGAAGTCAGTTTGAAGCTTTAGATAATACGTTGGATCAGATACAGAATGCATATACGACGGCAAAAAGTGACGCAGTTATTATAGAAGGAAACTATGCGCCTAAAGTATATGCGACTCCGGATGGGGAAATTAGAGCTTTATGGGGAGCACAGTTAAGCAATTAAAGGATGTGGCATGATGTTAAAAAAACATATAAAAAATATATTTAGCATAACAATAAGCGTTTTATTACTTGGGGTGCTGTTTGGTTGTGGAAAGAAAGAGTCAGAACCTGGCTGGTATTATATTGATACATCTGGAAAGAAAATTAGTAAAAAATTTGGTGATATACATGATCAAGCAGGGAGTTTTGATGAGTATGGAATAGCCATGGTGAAAAAAAAACAATCTGATGATAAGTATAAGGTATATTTTATTAACAGGAATTTTGATACTATAGGAAACAGGTTGTTTGATCAGTTTATGGTTTTACAAGGAGTGTATGAAGACCATGAAATTTTTATTACTGGATCTGATGGTGTAATTGAATTCTTAGATGAAAATATGAATGTCATATCGAGTATTCCTTATGATATGGAAGGAGTCACCAATATTTCTACGATAATCCGGATTCCAGGACCAAACGGGTTATTTCCAGTGAAAGATTCTAAATCGGACCTCTGGGGATATATGTCGATTGATGGTGAGAAAGTTATAGAGGCTAAATATCGTATTGCATCTCCATTTACTGAAGATGGGGTAGCGGTTGTTCGTACACAGGATAAGCTAGATGGAGCGATTGATGAAAACGGCGAGTTTGTATTGAATCCACAATATTATTCATTATCTAGTTTTTATAGCGGGCGGGCTTTGGCAGAAAGAAATAAAGGCGAAGGTGCGCAGTTGATTGATCTTACTGGACAAGTTGTAACGGATAAAATATTTGTATATGAATCATATCCTGATGGATTAAAATTGTTTTTCGATGGCTTGATGAAAGTGGAGGATTATGAAACAGGATTAAGCGGATATATAGATATTGACGGGAATTATGTGGTTGAACCGAAGTATGAATCTGCAGGTCAATATACTAATGGATATGCAAAGGTTAAGAAAAATGGTGTATGGGGAATCATAAATAGGAAGGGAAATGAAGTAATACCTTGCCAGTATGCTGAAGTTGGAAATGTATCTGAGGAGGGGCTTGTAGAAATCGATGTAGTTAAAGATAATGAAACAAGTAATCCGTTTGAGAATTTACGCGGTTTTTATTCTGTTGATAAGAACTGCTGGGTGATTGAACCTCAGTATTATGATGTAACAGAATTTAATAATGGATGTGCGTCAGTTATAGAGAATCAATAAAGTAAAGAATGAAAGTACTAATTTGTCCGACGGAGTGGGCTTTTAAATGGGAAAGATGAAAAATGAACGTACTCACAAAATAATTTTTTATGTTGTGATTCCATTTATTATAATGGAGATTTTTCTATGGAGCATTTTTTTTAACCTTGGTAAGACTAAGAGCGATGGATATTATTACATTGATACAAAAGGAAAAGTGATAAATTCTAAGCCTTTTAATGATAAAGGGACCCCTTTTAATGATGATGGGATTGCATTTGTTAGACGGATTACAAGGCAATCTACGCATTATGATGGATTTATGAATAAAAATGGCAATATTATTGGTGAATATAGTAATTTCCAATTTGATCCGCAGGGGGCATTTACTTTTCCTCATATTGTCACTCCTACAATAGGGGTTGTGCAGGTTATAGATAAGAATTTGAATGTAATAGTATCAAAAGAGTATGGAAAAGGAAGAATGAGGTGCTATTCTGATTTTTCAAATGGAGCAAGTTTGGTTTCAATAGAATATTTTAAATCTTCTAGAATTCGGTTTGGATATTTGAATGCTGATTTGGAGTGGGTGTTGGAACCACAGTATTTGGGAGCATATCCGTTTACAGAAGAACGGCTTGCTGCAGTAATAGATTCTAAGAACGGACTTTGGGGATTTATTGATATGGATGGCAAATTTATAAATGAAGAAAGGTATTATAAAGTGTCATCGTTTTCGGGGGGATATGCACTTGTACAGAAGGATATAGATGGTAAAGCTGCATATATTAACACCAAAGGAGAATATATCACTAAATTCGTTTTTGATTTTTCTAAATCACAGAAAGGTTTTTCGGATGGAATGGCATATGTTAAGTATGCTAATGAAGGTGGTTATGGCTATATAAATGAGAAGGGTGAGATGGCGATAGATATAAGCTTTAGAGACGCGGGCGAATTCTCACATGGGATGGCACCTGTAAAAAAAGAGAAATGTGTTTATATAGATAAGGCAGGAAACACGGTGATAGATGGCAATTTTAGCAGAATCGGTCGATTTTCAAAAGATGGATATGCTGCAATTGTTCAGGATGACAAGTACGGAATAATTGATACTAATGGAGAATGGCTATTTGAACCGCAATTTTTGGTGGCAGATAATAATAATTCATATGTATTTACCAATCTTCAGGGATATTTAGGCGTTGATGCAATTGCACCAGATGTTGAAAATGGATATTGTATTGTCTATCTTGAGAAGGGGCAGCGTGTAAAAAAGCCGAAAACGAAATGGTTACGTTGGTTGACCGAAAAGATTGAAAGTATAAGAATAGCGTAGAAGTTAAAGCTCCCATGGATTTATACCGGATATGTAGTATAAATTTGCGGGAGCTTTAATCTTAGGTGAAACTGCAGGCTGTTGAAGAGGAGCACATAGATGAAGAGTAAGATTAAAGCCAAAACGATAATAATATTTATATCGGTCATAATGATATTGTCTCTTGTTGCATCGATTATACATGTCAGTTATTGGAAAAACAGAGCTCGTGAGGATGGCGAATACTTTATTGATATAAACGGTAATATTGTAAGTAAAGCATTTGTGGATACCGGATCATTTGTAGATGGTATAGCTATTTGTTATGATAAGGAGAGCACTCTGGAATCAGATGAGATTTGCTATATTAATACTGATATGCAAGTGATAGGTTATAGGAAATTTCTTGAACATCGTATATTAAGAAGTAGCTATAATGGGGAAGCTTATTTTACGGCATTGGAAGGAAATAGTATTCAGATATTAAATAAGGATATGAATACGATTACCGATATTCCTTATAATACAGAAGGGATTGAATATGTTAGTGAGATTGCGCGTGAGATAGGTGATAATGGATTATTTCCCATAAAGGACTATGAGAGCGGCTTATGGGGATATATGGACATAAATGGAAATATGGTAATTGAGCCTAAATACAAAGATGCAGAGAGGTTTATAAACGGACGAGCTGTTGTCGGAAAATATGGGGAAAAAGGAGTAATCGACAGTGAAGGAAATTACAAGATAGAACCCATATTTGATGATATATCTTTATTGAAAAACGGAATTGCTTTTGCAGTAAGAGAAGAGTCAGATGAATGTGGACTATTCATTGATGTGGATGGAAATATATTGCCAGGAGAAGGCACTTTTGCAAAAGATTTTCGTGAGTTTTTATATGATGAATTTGACAATGATTTTTTTCCTGTTAAAGACAGTGCAACTAATTTAATCGGATTTGTTGATGAAAATATAGATTATAAAATAGCTCCTAAGTATTATGATGCACGGAATTTCACACATGGTATGGCTCCGGTAAAGGATGAATATGGTCGTTGGGGATACGTGGACACAACAGGAAAAGAAGTTATACCCTGTCAGTTTACATTTGCAGCTCAATTTGGTGAGAATGATCTGGCATGCGTACAATTAGAGGATGGAAACCATTGTCTGATCAAAAAGGATGGATCATATTATACAAAGCCTGGTGATTATGTGATTGACAACTTTCAGTGTGGATATGCTTTGGTTTCCTTGGGAAAAGGACAAAAGGTTGAATTATGCAAATGATATGTTACGTCCAATGGCATATTTTGAGTGGTAAAATCTGCTGATTTTTCAGCAGATTTGCCACTTGGATTGCATGGGGGCTCGGAGAATGGTTGTTTGAACCGCAGTTTTTGGTGGAAGATTACGATAATTCAAATGAGTCTAATACTATTTTGGCATACTTGGGTGTTAACGTGGATCCGCCTGATGTTGAAAATGGATATTGCATTGTTTATCTAAAGAACGGACAGCGTGTGAAAAAGCCGAAAGCGAAATGGTTGCGTTGGTTTACCGAAAAGATTGAAAGTATAAGAATAGCGTAGAAGTTAAAGCTCCCATGGATTTATACCGGATATGTAGTATAAATTTGCGGGAGCTTTGATCTTAGGTGAAACAGCAGGCTGTTGAAGAGGAGCACATAGATGAAGAGTTTACTTCGGGAGAAGATGAAGTTTATTTTATCAATACTGATATTAAAGTACGCACAACAGATGTGTGAAGGATAATAGGAGAGACAGAATATAATGATGCAGAATAATTTTAGTATTGATGAAAAAACTATAGTTGGAATATCATTTGAGCATGAGATATGGGGAAGGGATAAAACTAGGAGTTTTTGGTGTATTATGTTTGGCTTTTTGCTCATATCGCTTATTGGCATGATAAGTAATGAGAATAGCATATATATGACGGGTATTATTCTGTTTTTTATTATATGTAATGTTGTTAGAATTCTCTATATATGCATGAAAGCAAAAAAAACATATAAAGATAAAATATATGATTGTATGATTACTGTTTCAGATGACATATTGGTACAAGAGATTAGAAAAGATAATGAAATTAGTAATAGAGAAGAGCATAATATTAACGATGTTAAACAGCTTTGTGTTGTAAAAAAATATTCATTTCTTTATTTTGAGAATAAAAAGATGATTATTTTGGATAATAGAGCATTCACAACCGGGAACCTGGATGAGTTAAAAAATGGATAAAATCAAGAAATGTCAGTGAAGAAAGAACTGTTGCAGAAAAAAGTATGAGCAATCCTTTTAAAGTGGTAAAAATAACATTGCTTGTTGGAGTTATAGTATCGTTATTAATGGGAATACTATTTGTAAATAATACTGCTAACAATGCTAATGAATTGATGGTAGTGATGTTAATAACATTATCTGGGATAGTTTTTTCATTGATAATTGGATTTGGTTTGACATTTTACATTGATTGGTTCAAAAGGCAATCGGGAATAATAAGGGCTCTATCAATTATTTTTTATCCTATTACTATTTTTATATTCTATTTTGTGGGGCTTGGAGGAATGGTTCCGTACTCTATAAAGATATTAAAAAATAATAAATAATAACAGATAATGAGCGGAGATTTTGGAGAAGATATTTCAAAATCTCCGCTCAGAAAATATGCTGATAACAATGTTATTTCGATGTCCAAAGCTGGTAATAATTTCTATTATCTTCAGGATGAAGTAGAATCTCCGATGTATATGACAGGTACGGATGGTATTGCCGTAAGTGCATATGCATTTGATGATTTTGGAAGAAATATTGATCCGTTTACAGGAAAACAAAAGAAGCATGCTTATACGACGAACGGAAATATTATTCAGCCATTTGCATTTTTAATGTAGGCAAAGCGTTTGTGACTTTTGGGACTTCAGTGGCTTTTTCTTCAATTAGTGATGCAGTTTTGGATAGATTTACTAATGAAGAGGCCGTTAGTAAACACGTTGAAGCTGAAATGAGGAAAAGAGGACAATACGTGGATGGATCAACTAAGACTAAAAAAGTGATATAGAAGATCTTTTAAGTAAGCTACGGTCAAGATTAAATGATGTGACTCCGGGAACTGAAGGGTATAGAAAACTAGAAAAACGCATAGCGAATGTAGAGGATAGGCTGGAGAATATTCTTCCTAAAGCTATAGAAAGTGCAGAAAAAGTTAAGAGTAAGTGGGGAATGATACCAGAATTGATCGAAAATGTTGTTTCTATAATAGAAGATACCTATATGTTTTCTGAAAACACAGTTTCTGGAGAGGAGTGTATTGCATGATTAATGAAATAAGAATAACATTGAGACCCAAAGAATGGTTGTTGGGGGTGGGGACATCTCTAGTTCTTTTATTAGCTATGGGCTACTTGTTTATACCTGTGATATTGGATAAAAATAACTCAAATCCTATTTTAGATTCTATGTTATTTCTTTTAGTTTTATGTGCTCTTTTTTTTATGATGGCTTTGTGTACGGATAAAGTTACTGTTATGGATAAAAAGTTAGAAGTCGAGACGCTATTTATTTTTAAAAGAACCTATTTGATAGAGGATATTGATCGCATTGTAATAGTTAATCTAGGCAGAAAGGGCGTATTATATAAGGGGATTGATATTTATGTAAAAGGAAAAAAAGTCTGGATAAATAGTAATATTAGTGAGCGTTGGAATAATTTTGATGAATTGATATTGTTTTTTGAAGAAAAAAATATTCCTATGGAACATAATTACAATATTAAATGATGGTAATTAGTTTGGGAAGAAAGAGGTGAAATGGAAACTATAGTTATTAAGCAGGGAAAGAGTAGAAAAGGAGTTGTTGTAATGATTCCGGTTGCAGGAGTGGTGATACATATGCTTATCAGAGTTGCATATGGGATGTCACTGCAAGATTTTCTTGTTATTGCTTCGATAATTTTAGTAACTTCAGTATTAATGGTTTTTATTGTTGATATTATGTGTAAACAAACGATATTCATAGATCAGGATAGATTTAGAATGAAAACAGGGGTAATTACGCATACATACTGCTATGAAGATGTGAGTAAATGTATTTATAGGAATCATACCCATCTAAAATTAAAGTTGAAAAATGGAAAGAGTAAAGAACTTTATTTGGGGGAGTTTGATTATGATGGTCGTAATCAGCTTATATCTTCAGTAAAAAGTCATGGGATTGAGGTTGTAGATTTATCAATCTAGATAAGGAACTGTATTAACGATGATTCATCAGTCGGGGGAGAAAATCATGATATCATTCGGAAGGAAATTAACACAAATTAATTTCCTTCCGAATATGTTTTATTGAAATTGATTCAACCGAAATGCATTTGGGTGAAATGCATTTCGGTTATTTGATTATAAAATTTTTGCGGATCATTCAAGAGTATCCATCACAAGAAAATCCTTTAATTTAATATGTTTTACATTGCTTGTTGAATACTGAATGATTAATAGGATATGCTGACGGAAGGGAAGTAATCTATAACTATGATGACAAGCTTCAGTTAAAGAGCATCATAGGAAACGGCGAAGAGACAACATATGCTTATGACGAGATTGGACGCCTTGTAAGTAAGAATTTCGCTAACGGAGTAAGCCAGGCTTATACATACATGCCAGGTGGAAATCTTGAGAGTATGACAAGTACTGATAAGCAGGGCGTACTCGATAAGTACTTCTATTCGTACGATAATAACGGACTTATAAGCGGAATAGACAGAAACAGACGTGGCCTTGACAAGGTATCGGGAAGATATGAGTACAGCTATGATGCTATCGGACGTCTTACAAAGACAACACATGATGGAATAACGAAAGCTTCCTACGAATACGACGCATTTGGCAACAGAACCGCTATGTCTGAGATAGCCGCAGATACAAGCGAGAATATAAAGACAGCGTATACATACGATGTTCTCGACAGACTCATAGAGACTAAGGAGCTT
>JAEEGJ010006642.1_pt1 | contig 34352 bp, 29 predicted proteins | sample 8958761 | NCBI WGS metagenome assembly JAEEGJ01 (sample SAMN16246546, study PRJNA631951) | gut metagenome | biome: gut microbiome; feature: rumen; material: RS-attached | host: Bos | place: Iran: Karaj | collected 2018-10
AAAGATCGTAAGTAGTGTCGCCAATGATCACGCTGCCCAGTTTTTCAGCATTTTCTCCGGGCGGCTGCCATGATGCCCAGGCTTCAACAATATGAAATTTTGCCAATGCATTTGACATCCAGCCCTGAACCCCAACATATGCGATCCCGTCGGTATTTATATCAAGAGAGTAGTCGATAGAGTAATCCTTCACCTGATCAGCTTGTACCGTGTTTTTTTCAAAGCCCTTGCCCTTCAGTGCCGTTGAATTGTGTATGTCGTTCCAACTGAAAGAAAAGCCGTTGTTGTCTGTGTTTTCATATTCAACATCGCCCTCGTAAAAAGCATTCCAAATCTCGTAAACGTAGTCATCAATTATACCCTTTATCAGCTGATCAGCAGCATTTGCAGTGAACAAGTTAAAGGCTGACACAACACAAAAACATACGACTGCTGTGAGTACAGATAACATTTTTGTCAGTGTTTTTTTCATATGTTTCCCCCCTGAGATGTTATTTTATGCCATTATTATACAAGGCCGAGAGGCAGAAATCAAGTCGTTTATTGCCGAATATACAGCTATTTTGAAATTGTTCCTGTTATAAGCTATAAAGAAATCCGCCCGTTAAAGGGCGGATTTTCATTGTATTGTATGTGATTGATATTATTGTACCTTGCTGCCGCCCCATTCAACGACTGTAAAACCGTTTCTTTCAAAGTTCGATAACTGCTGCGGTTCAATATCAATTGCGTTCTCCAACGGAACATATACCATGAATATACGCAATATGCTGTCAGGTACAGGAGTAATGCCAAGCTTCGCTGCGTCTGTATAAAGATCGCCCTGGAAGGTGATGAGGTTATACGCATTATGCTCCATAAGCGGCAGCCAGTACACTATAAACTCATTCATTTCTTCTTCCGTAAGTCCCATATATGTAAGCTTTTCCTTGAGGAAACTCTCTGTATCGCTGCCTGCGACGCAGAAGCCCTTCGAGTAATCAAATCTTGTACGTGCATTCACGCTTTCCCAGAAAAGATACTTGTGATGTGTGCCGTCTGCCTTGTTAAGGAGTGAACCGTCGGGGTATGCTGTTACATCCCAGCCGTTGTTGTACCTTGGGTAGGTCGTATAAAGGTCTGAAGAAGTCAGTTCAAGCTCAACGTGAACGTCGGTCTCCTCCTCCGGATAAAGGTATATCACAGGTTTACCCCAGTTGAAGCCTACGGTGACAGGATCGATTCCTTCATTTAAATTTACCCATCCATTCTGTCCGTTATATTCCGTAAAGAACCATACATCTTTCATATCCTGAAAACCGATCTCGCTGATCTGTGTTCCTTTTGGGATAGAAGCAACAGCTTCATAGCTTTCATCAGGACCGCGGTATAGTTTTACTTCATCTCCCACAACATCATAGAATGCTACAAAACCATTACGGTTATCAGGTTCAACATACTCCAGGGAAAGCTTATTGACAAGCTCTTTTCTCATAAGACAGAGATCGTATATATCCCATTTTCCGTCACCGTTAAGGTCGTAATCCTTTCCTGCTGGAATATCGGCTGTTTTGCCGAGTACGAAATCGCTCAGATCATTCAGATCGCTATCAGTGTAAATAACTTTCTTCTTATTCACCTTATCGACATCTGCCGAATTGATCACAGCCGCCCCTTCGTTGCCATAGACCTCCAGAGAAAAATAAGCGTCCCATATGTCATATGTCTCGATGCCGAGTCCGCCAAGCTTTCTGGCAATATCTGCCGCGTCAATAGTGCCTGTATATTGATTTTCTGCCCCCGGGACTGACTCAAGCTGATTCTGCCTTTTGAGGAGAATAAACTGAAAATTATCCTCCTTTACCTCAGGAACAGTAAGTATAACGTCATATTTCACGTCGTTTGATTCGATAACGCCGACCTCCTGAGGATCGAGGCAATCATTCTTTCTGCCTGTAAGTTCTCCGTCCCATTTATCAGCAACGATGATCTCACAGCCGTCATATTCATCAGAAGGAACTGTTCCGAACATTGCTCTTTCGTTGCAGCATCTTATCCTTGCACCTGCGCTCCAGTAATGGCCTTCCTTTACCGCTGTTATGTCACCCATGCTGACGCAGTAATTAACGAGCAGGCTTTCATTGTTTCTGACGCCATACTTCCTGTTCTCGTCCATGATATCATAGAGTCCGACATAGAAATTACGGGGATATTCGTAATCGCCTGACGAGAATGCAGGAGCTGTATAACGTCCCCAGCTGCAGTTGATATCCTCGCCTGCATAGCCCTTCATAGTCATAGAATCGCCGTTCTTTCCGTAAACAAGCCCATTCACAAAGATATCATTATGGAAACGGCTGCTGTCTATCCTTCTTGTCTCTCTTTCAAACTCACCGCCGTCTGCGGCAAAATCAGGGAAAGATACATCGCATTTTACAAGCTCTGCGGTTCCCTTGGACACACCGCCGTTCAACTGAACCACAAGAATATCGGGACAGCCGATAGGATCACCCTTATCGTAAACATACTTCATATACGGAGCCATGTAATGCTTTGCAGTAACTGTTCCTTTTATTCCGTTTGCCTCAGCGTCCTTGCTGATAAAGTAATACTTTCTCGTAAATCTCGCCTTGCCTGTGCCGATCATACCGACTGAACCGTCATAAACGTCGTATTCCATACCTTCCGCACTGAATTCTCCTATCTTTTCAGCCCTTTCCGACGGCACCCAGTTTTTGCTGCAGGCGTCTACGATATAGAATTCGTTAAACAGGTAGTATTCCGGCATTTCAATACTTGAAAACTTAGCTGCGGTACTTACCGAAAAATCGCCCTCAGCGTCGAAATTCATGGTATACTCCATAGAAGAACCCGAGACAGCCTTGTAGGACTGTCCGCTTTCGTACTGCTTTCCGCGCTCAAAATACGGATCGTTTTTGTACCTGTTTTCCCTTGAATCCCATTCAGCCTTAAAACAAGACGGTGCAATGACCTCCATCCTGTCATCGGAGAATCTGCTGTTCATGCCATAATAATAGCCTGTACGTGCTCCGTAATCGTAATCCTTGACGATAAGCGGAGACGACGCATCTTCATACTCGTCGGAAGCTATCTCGGGCATATTCTCTATAGAAATATCATACATGTATACCGTAGCCTCGCCCTTGGAATACGAACTTTCCAGAAACAGACCAATGTCCGTTATCTCTCCGAGGTCGTAGCCTGCCGCAGCTATAGCGTCCAGCTTATCGTTGATATTTATTCTTCTATCATCCTCGATATCGTTATTCACATCCATAGGTTCGTCTCTGCGGCACAGGAAGGTACTGCCCTTACCATCATCATTCCTGCGCACATAAATACTATATGCCACATCTATAGATTCCCCGTCTGTGGGACCTAAAACGCTGTAATCGTTAAGTGCTTCCTTTGAAACAAGTTCTCCTACTTTCTTGTATCCGCTCTGCTTTTCGGTAATGCTCTTCTTATCAGGCGAAGAGTCGATTTCAAGTATGTCAAATACGTCGCCTTTTGAATTGTGGAGCCTTATGCCGAATCTTACATACGACTTTCCATCAGCGCTGAAACTCTCCAAATCTATTCGCTTCCAGTATTTGTAACTTATGGCTCCCAGGTCTGAATATTCGACCGGTGAAGCGAATTTCAAAGCTCTTCCGGCTGAAAAATCCTCATCGTTATCCCAGCTGCACTTATAGTTGCCTCCGGGCATGATCATGAATTCGGGCTGACTGTCCTTATCATTATTTGCTATCTCAAAGTAGTAGCCCTTGTCGATACCGCTGCAATCATGGTCGATAATGATATCTGCATTGACAACATTAAGCGATATGTTTGCAGTACACAATGCCGCTGAAATAACAGCGGATAAAAAGCCTTTTGTGTGTTTTCTCATAATAATTCCTCCCATGCACCCTTAACGGACACCCATAATATTATACAAATTATACACCGTTTGTGAAATAAAATCAAGTATTATATTGCGAATTTCAGGGTAAAACGATTGATCTCACGACTCTTGAGGCAGACCTCAGCAATCTCAAAGGTATAAGCATGATTAAATGTATTGTGCAGATTCAATGCTTCCGAATACATTCGCTGTTCATCCGAATAAATCATACCGGGAGTTACACTCTTAAACCGAAATGGCTTCCGGATTTGTTAATAGAAACGCTGAACGTTTATCCTGACTGACTGACTGCAAAATATGCAAGATAACGTATGCTTTCATACTTGCGTACTATGAAAAATCCGACAACAGCATTGTCATCGTATATGCCGAGAATTTCAATTCTTTCAGCCGTATCAGAGGCATACATATCATCAAGAGAATTCCTTTCGAATTCGGGGAAAGCCTCTTCATTTATAGTATCTGCTATTAGTTTATCCTCTGAGTTTTGGGGTAGTAATTTCAGCAGCATTTTTATTCTCCTAATCGATTATGGCATTCTTTCTGCGTATATATCTTGCGATACTTGTTATGAGCAGGAAAATTATCAGCACATCAAGTAGCAGACACATTACTATCGCTGATTGGCCACCCCATGTCCATACCTGCTGATAGCCGAATCCCGCATAGCCTAAAGCTGCACCTAAGACATACGGAAGCATAATTGATATGCACAGAAAGATGAACAGCGGAATTATTCTGGCATATAATAAAAGCCTTTCTTTTTTGATTGTATTTGTTTTGGCAGCAAGCCTTTTCTTTTGTGTCATGAGCATAATAACAGTAAAAAGAATAATTCCGGCTATTATAAGCGATAAGACCGACGCAATGATATCAATTATGAACATATCACATCGAACAATATCTATATAGTTCCTGTTGCCATTAAGCTCGTTGTAGCAGCTATTCATCGCATACCATTGAGTATTTGCAGTTGAATTCCAATCAATAAAAACAGCTGTTTCTTTATTGGGATCTATTATTACCTGAGCCTTAAAGGTCGGATTCCAGCCTCCGTGTTCGATCACTCCGTCATCGGTGATATACCATCCGTTGAAATAGCTGCAATCATCTGCGTCACATCTTATCCCATCCTTTGGGTAATGGGCTTCAATTATTTTGTGAGAAGCAGCAATTGCATTTTCCAGCTTTTCAGGAAGGTCAATTTGACCCATTTGCGCTTTCATCCACAGAACCATGTCCGAAGCCGTTGTTACCGCAAAACCTTCTCCTTCGATTCCTTTTGCATGAGGATCATTGTAAGATTTAGGTCTGCCCAAGAAGTAAATATACCCCTGTGCAACAGACAAGTCATATCCGCTGTGAGTCATGCCTATAGGCTGCATTATCTCTTTCACAACATATTCATCAAAGGGCATACCGCTGACAGTTTCAGTAAGATATGCAAGAATACAGTAGCCAAGATTACAATATTCAAAAGTATCCCCCGGAGCATATTTCAGTTCAAGATTTTCAGCAATATGCGCAATTTTCTCTTCATCTGCATCTTTATATAAAGGATATTTTGCCATGGTTGCTGCATTGGAAATTCCTGAACAATGATTCAGAAGCTGCCATATCTTTATGTCTGCATCCTGTCCATTGTATGTAACGTGCCACCATGGTATATATTCGGAAATACTATCCTCTATTGAAAGCTTTCCTTCTTCCTGTAAAAGCAAGACTGCCAGTGCAGTGAAAGCTTTTGAACATGAGCCTATATGTACGGGAATATCTTCCGTCATCGGCGTTTTTTCTTTTATATTAGCATATCCCCAGTTTTTAAAACCTACCTCCGTACCTTTTACTGCTGCAACCGCAAGTCCCGGAGTTTTATCAATATCTATGGACTGTTCAACATAATCGTTCCAATCAGGATCATTCAAAACTGAGTCTACATCCGCAGCATAAGCTTTAAATGGTATTATACCTCCTATTGTCAATACTGTCATAATTATTATTGCAAATAATTTTTTCATAGTCTCCACCTTATAAAAATAATATGTATTTATTATACACCTTACACGTTTCAAAATCAACTACAAGCCAAGCTATTATGAGTTACTAATACTACCTGAGATTGATTTTTATGCTTAGTTGTGATATAATTATGACAATACATAAACGGTAAAAAGTGAAAAGCCACATTATCTGGAGCATTGAAAAGGGTAATAAATTAAACTGAAAGAAAGAGGTAATAAGAAATGAAAAGAATAACAATTATCACAGCACTCGTGATCGCAGCTACACTTACAAGCTGCGGAAAAAGCGATGAAAGTACTGTAACTGAGAGCAAACCCGCAGTTACGACCGTTGCTGAAACAGTTACAACTACTGCAGCAACCCAGACAACATCTGAATCTGCTTCAAAAGACGAAAGTGCTAATAGCAATAAGGAAGAAAGCACTTCCAACGCCAGCAATTCTGAAAGTATAGGCATAGACCGCGAAACAGCTGTAAGCAACGTAAAAGAACTGGCTGGATCTGGTGCAAAAATCGTTAGCGTTACAGAGGGAACAAGTCTTGAAGGTTTTAAATGCTGGGTAGTTGTTGTTGAACCTGTAACGACCGAAAACGGACCTGATACGGTAACTTACTATTCCGGCTATCAATTCTGCTACCCGGATAACAGAGTTCAGGCAGACGGTCAGCAGAACCCAATGATGAATTACATAGGCAAATATTCTAACGGCAGAGCTATGATGTATGTTTCCTGCATCGGCACAGATCAGGCTTCAATAGTAATAACATGGAGCGGCAACGTTGCTGATTCTTCTGTATGGACTATGAGCGGTAATGTTACAGCAACTAACGAGGCAGTTACAGTGACATATAACAATTGCACAAAGGAATCTGTCAGCTATGCAGAAGATGGTTCGAACATGAGCAATACGATAGAATACTCAGACGGCAGCGGTACGATAGAGTTCATGGCTGATGATAATAAAGCTTATTGGTATGATTCAGTTGAAAACGCTTCCGGAGGAGTTCCGTTCTCGTACTATAATGAATAAAAAACTAAAAAGAATAATAAAGGAAATACTGATAATATCTGCAATTATAGCTATAATACTATTCATTCTTATGCTTATTATATTTCCGCCTAGCAGAGGAAAAATAACAAATAACAATCATGCAGAGGTCTGTGAAAAAACTTTTCTTGACGTGAACGGAACAAAGCTCGGAATGGTAATAAAAGGCTCAAAAGCAGATAATCCCGTTTTACTGTTTTTGGGCGGAGGTCCCGGTATACCTGAATACTGGATGGAGTATGAATATCCGACAGGAATAGATGAGTACTTCACTGTATGCTATCTATGCTACAGAGGCACTGCCTTGTCTTACGATCCTGATCTGCCGCTTGAAACAATTACTTCTGAGCAGATGAAATTGGATGCCGTTGAAGTAACAGACTACCTCAGAGAACGTTTTGATCAGGAAAAGATATACCTTATCGGCCATTCATTCGGCACAACGATCGCTTTGAAATTGGCTGCAGAATATCCCGAAAAATTTGAAGCTTACATAGCTATGGGCATGAGCGTTGATAAGATCAGGTCAGAAAGAAAGGCATACCACTATATGCTTGAACAGTATAAAAAAGACGGCAATAAAAAGATGGTATCTGAAATGAAACAGTATTACGACCTGTTCAGCGATGAAAACAGTGAACCTGATATGTCGAGCGAGAAAATGCACTCTTATTTTGCCAAGACACGTGATAAGGCTATGCACGAAAACGGCGTCGGAACACTTCATAATATGGACTCTGTGATTACAGGGATATTTTTTCTGACTCTTAAAATGACCGATTTCACACAGAAAGAAAGGCTTAACATATGGAGAGGAAAGTCTTTTGTTTCTAAGGCTGAAATTTCATCTGGAAATTTTAAAGCAGTAGATGTGACAAAACAGCTTGACATACCTTTTTATGTATTAGCAGGTAAATATGACATGACCACAGACTATGAGCTACAGAAAGAATATTTCGAACTTGTTCAGGCTGATATAAAAGGCTTCTACACATTTGAAAACTCAGCGCACAGTCCTTTGTTTGAGGAACCCGGAAGAGCAAAGGAAATCCTTAGCAAAGACGTAATAAACAAAAAGAACGATCTCTCTGACAGCCTTTGAGTTGCCAAAAACGTCAATATTCCAAACGATAATCAAGCAGAACCACATAATACTAACTGAAAGGCAGCCCAATGGGCTGCCGAGTTCATTTTAAGTATATATGTTCATAAAAAGTTTACGTTTTCAGCCGCACATTCCGTCTTTCTCATACGTTAAACCAAATATAGACCTGAAAACATAATTATCTCTTGAATTCATGAGGATAATATTATATAATGAAAGCAGCAGCTGATGCTGCAAATTCAGAGAGGGCAGGTGACATATAATGTTAAAGAAACTGACGGCTGCTGTTATAGCAGCAGCAACAACAATTATCCCATTTTCCGCTAATAGCAGGAATGTATCAACGTTCACGAATGTTTACGCAGAAGAGACAAGTGCTAATGCAACACTTCCCGACTGGATACCGGACAGCTTTGATTCTGCCGTACGTTTTCGCAATACTTATGGAGCCACGCATATTAACAATGGTCTGATCTGTATTGTATTGCTCAATGAATACTGCATTCCCGCTAATAATGTGCTTCGCTACGATACCGTTACCACGGAAAATGCCCTGGATACGGTTAGTCGTAAGGTCTATTCATCCAATATGACCAAGACTAAATTAGAAGTAATTGTATATAAACCTTTAGTACAGAGAGAAATTGAAGTCGATATCGTTGATATCATGATACAAGAACCTTCTCTTGATCTGGGGTATCACCATGCATCAGGTTATTATACCTTTGCGGTGGATAATAACTTCAATATCACCGAAACCGATATCTTCAGCTGGCTTCCCGATTGTAAGGAGGAATACAATGAATACACAAAGCTGAACGGTGAAGTTTCAGTAAAGGATAACTATGTGGTGTTCTGTATGATGGCGGTGAATCAGTTCGGTGACAAATGGGAGCCAGCCAGCACCAACAAATACGAGAACATCAAAGATCTCTTGTCGTCTGACTGTACAATGCAATTGCCGGAATTGTACGATGACGGTTCTGTTGATAAAATATACGTATATCAAGCTGTTAAAGACGGATATGAGAAGATCTCATGGACTCGGACTTCTAATATGAGACCGAATCAGTCAGAACCGACTACTTATACTCTGACTGCCGACTGTGCTGTTCTTGATGATGCCCAGACCGTACTGCTTTCGGGAGATATGCGTGTTACTCTTGTGGACTATGACACGGGCGAGCTCCTTACGCTCCCTGAGGGCGCTATCCCAAGAATATGGCCGGATGTACGTCAAAGCACTCCCGATGGCGAGATTGTCTGCAATATGCAGCCCCCCGGATTAATAAATAACCCCGGGATTGTACGTTTAGGTGACCTCTTTGACGGCTACAATTTCTCCTTCGGCTTAGTGGGAGATAATCTGCCGCTCGGCTATTCTCTGCCTGAGACAGAAGATAAATCCGCAGGTTACCATAACGGTACTATCGTCCCCGATGACCATATGACTGTAAAAAAATACGATAATGGCACCGCTGACGTTGTGTTCAGGCTGAAAAAAGTATCCAAAAGGGTGCTCCATGAGGAAAAGTCTGCTGAACTGACCGACCTTAAAAAGTGAGAAACAAGGATCACGGTTTATGACAAGGATACAGGAGAACTTCTCCCGAGTGAGCTGGTAAAGCATCATAATGTCGGATTCGGTACGGATATAAGATTCAGATCAAATATGTCCGCCAACGGCTGGATGTACACGGGACCTATATATGATGTTGAATCCAATCCTCAGGTCTATCAGACCGATCTCGCAAATCTGTATAGATCCGCAGATTACTTTGAATTTCTGTGTGACGATCAGCCTGAGGTCACTCTATACGACAATGGCTCAATGGATCTGGTGATCAGAACCAAGATAAAAATATCAGGAAATATAAACGGGGACAATAGATTCAATATCGCTGATATTGTAACATTACAGAGATGGCTGCTCAATGCACAGGATATTGAGCTTTCCAACTGGGCAGAAGCTGACTTTGACCTTGACAGCAAGCTTACGATCTTTGATCTTGTTCTTATGAGAAAAGCGCTTCTCAGCTGCTTAAGTCAGCCTGTTGAGGTCAGCGTAAAGGAAGAAGCAGGCGGAGTTACAGGCGCAATTTACTTATATAAAGTATACAGCACAGACAACACATACTGGTTTAGTTATCAGAATCAGACAACAGATCCGTATACTGAACCGTTTACCTGCGAGCTCACGGAATCGGAATATCGTGAAATAATGTCTCAGGATTACGATAGCATGATACAGAACATGAATGGTCTCGCTGACTCTGCAACTGATGCATGCGCATATACTCTCGAACTCAGCTATCCTGACGGTTCCATTAAAAAGGCAGTTTCAGCAAATATGCCTGATGTCCTGAAAAAACTGAAAGCTCTGAAGAAAGATAAGTTCAATTTTGTCGAGCCCTATAATATAAGTAGTTATGGTTTACCATTTACTGTTCTGGAAGATGGTCTGAGGCTGTATGCCGGTCCCGATGAAAGCTATGCGCCATTAGCTATTCTCTATAAGGGCGAGCGGCTTCATGAACTCGGATATAATAACAACAACGACACATGGCTATTTACATCATGCGGAGGAAATTACGGCTGGATCAAAACCGTCAAAGATGATAACAGAACTCCCACTATCCGTTACGAAGTATATGCTGATAAGCCCGTGATCTATCTCTATCCTGAGCAGGAAACCGATGTCCATGTGGAATTGGAGCTCACAGAAGCCGAACTCTCCACGACCTATCCTAAGTATAACAACGGCTGGGACGTGACAGCTTCACCTGACGGTTCACTTCTGAACAAGGCTGACGGCTCACACCATAAGTACCTTTTCTGGGACGCTACGAACTGCCGTACAAGATACGACTTGTCTGAGGGCTTCTGCGTTGCAGGAAAAGATACCGAGAGTTTCCTCAAAGAAAAACTCACATATATAGGACTGACCGAGGAAGAAATGAATGAATTCATCGTATACTGGCTACCATTAATGGAACATAACAAGTATAACCTCATTTCTTTCCAAGGTGATACCTATACGAATTCAGCAAAGCTGAATATAACTCCCACACCTGACAGCCTGCTCCGCGTATTCATGGCTTATGTTCCCCTTGAAGAAGCGGTTGATATCGAACCTCAGCAACTTGAGACCTTTGAGAGAAATGGATTTACTGTTGTTGAATGGGGCGGTAGTGAGATCAGGTCTTAAACATAGCAAGTATAGCACAAATCAGATATCCGCCTGCGGGCGGATATCTTTATACATAAATGCAATTTGGGTTGACGTTATAATTATTTTATGATAGATAAGTTTGAACCATTAAAGTATCATTATAAAGACGGATTTATTTCTGTACCTCTTTGGGATGCTGACTTCCTGAGGCACAAAGCCTCAGGTTACATTCTTGATTTCCACTATCTTCAAACAATAACTGTATATGATGATTTTGTTGCACTTGTCAAGAGTTGAAAGCTTTTGAGAACAACTGAAAATGATAATAATATGCACCCTTCACGGATGCATTTCTTATATAACGTAAGTGTCAAATAAAGAACATACCGGTGCCGTCGAAATCGGCTCACAAATCGCTGATAGTTTTTCTATCATTTGGCTTTCGGGAAACAAAAAAAGGACTCGGTTTCAGTGTTTTCACATTTCGTGAATACCACTAAAATCGAGTCCGAAACTTTGTATACTATTTTTTGCTGACAAAATCGATATTTGCCTATATTTCAATCTGTATCCACTCCGAAATCTGTCCTTGTGAGGGTTCAAATCCAGCCAGAGGCCTAAAATACCCAAATGTCATCCCTCATTTTTTTAAGAAATTTTTCGGAATTTGGGTAGCAAAAAATCCCGATATTTCGGGCTTTTTCTGCATGTCATACTTTTAGTCATGCTAATATGGCTAAAGACTCCAATTTTGATACAATGCACCCTCTGAAAATATAGAGGGTGCATTTTTAGTTTTGGGGAAAAGCTATCGTTTCTGATTGAAAACCAGAGAGGGTGCAAACGAAAGGCAGGCTTTTAGTTGAAAACACAGCAGAGCGGTTGTTTTCAAGCAAACATTATTTAGTATACCCTTTGTAGGCAGAATGGCGCAATCGTTTCTGACATCCCCTTTACTTTGCTATGGATTACACCGATTACATGGGGCATACCCCTGTGCTATCAGGTCGTCTCGACTCCCTAAGTAATCCCAACGATTTTTGTCTTTTATTTCTTCAACGCTTGAACACGAAGGATAATGGAATTTGTTGGTGTTTGTGTTAATCACATAGTCATATTGCTCTACAACATTTCTCAGAACAATTGAAGATGTCTCGGTAGTCTTCCATAGTTCTTGTGACTGCTTCAAGTATATGCGGAGCTATATCCGCTGTACCTCTGCGAATAACTTCCTCGATGATAACATCATCAAGTACTACATGATACTTATCCATTACGGCATTCTTTACCATATCAACGCACTTGCTCACGCCCAGCTTTTCGGTCCAGCATCGGCTTTCGTTCGCCCTCTTATTATTAAGATACATGATGTTCATAGTGCCGTTGCCGATATCTGCTATAAGGTTAACTCCGTTCATTTCGTGCAGGCGGTCGATAACCGCTGTGTAACCTTGCGGATATACCGAACAGCCTGCGATATGCACTTTTTAATGCTTATCTCTGTAATCAAACTCCGCATACTCATGTTTCAGCAGATACTTGCGGAAACTCTCACGCTGCTCTCTTACCCAGGCAAGCGGAAGTCCTGCGGAAATATGGACATCGGCTTATGTGATACCTTCACGACTAAGTTCCCTCGCTATGCCGTAGAGAGTGCAGATGTAGTTGTCGATATCCTCGGACTTATCGGGAATATATGTCTTATGAACATCACTTATTTTATAGAAGGTGTTGTCATAGAATAGTATATTGCCTTCAAATACAGGCTTCGTGTCATAGGCTGTAACTCCTGTGGGAGTTATGGTATTTGCAGTCTTGATGTTTCCATAACCGTGATCTATGCCGATAACGGCTGTTCCGTTCTTTGTCATCTTCATTTCGATGACCTCCTTGAATATTATTTGGAATCGGTACAGCTTTTTTATTTCGCTGTACTCGTTCTCCATAATTCAAGTATACTCAAAACAAATATGAAAACATAGGACAGGAATGGACATGGGGAATGTCCATTATATAAAATGTCCATGAATACAAATTAAACTATTTTTATTCGGAACCCACTTCTAATGGATGCAAAGTTAGATCAGATAGCCATATTTCGATAATAACACATAAGCACTCTGGGTCAACTCATAAATGAGTATAAGTGCTTTTTCAATATCATTTTTCTATTGAAAATTTTGTCGAGGTGTGATATAATTTTTATAAAGAATTTATTTCCAATAAAATCATGGAGGTGATGGGTTTGTTAAAAATAGCAATAGTGGACGATGAGATTGGTTTTCTTGATGTTTATACTAAAATTGTTTCTAAGGCTTTTTCAGAACATCATGTTGTTATAAATATAAAAAATTTCGTTAATGGGAATGAATTTATAAAATCCTTATCAATAATAAAATATGATCTTGTATTTATGGACATAGATATGCCTGAAATATCAGGAATAGATATTGCATCTGAATTAAGGAATAACAATCAAAACTTTGACTTAATATTTGTATCTGCTCATCCACATTTTGTATTTGAAACTATAAAATACACTCCATACAGATTCATACGAAAAACTAACTTAAGATCCGAAACGATTGAAGCCGTAAACTCTTATTGTAGCAGAACTAATATTAAACACAAAATGCTGTCACTTGAGCTTCAAAACGGCAATACAATAAGCGAAAAATTAAACGATATAATTCAGTTCTTCACTATTCGTCATGATGTATACTACACAGTAAAAAACGATCGTGAATCAAAGCGACTATCAAGAAAGTACAGCTTATCACAGATTGAAGAATTAACAAAGGGATTTGGCTTTATAAGGGTTCACAAATCATATATAGTTAATTACAGATATATAGAAAACATTGATGCTAAATCATTATTAATGACAAATGGCAGCGAAATACCAATTAGTCATGGAAAAAAGACAGATATTCAAGAGCGCTTCATGACACTGTTAAGAAGTGAGGATAATATATGATGTGGACAGTTATAGAAATAATAGCTATAGTTGCTGAATCTTTTCTCGCACTTGCATTTAACATCGGCTATTTCAGGATGAAAAGCAATGAATACTATTATATTAAAGTTCTCGGTGGAACAATAGCTCTTAGTTTTTGGGACTACTTCGGAACAATACTTGTAAAGACAGAATTTCTTGCAATGGGCGGCTTTGCATTTATACTTTTTCTGTTTTCGTTACTATTTTTGAAAAATTCCGCTTTTGAGAAGTTTATTATCGCAATAATAAGCTGCACATTGTTCTATCTAATAAATTTACCGTTACTATATATCTTCTCCTATTTGTTTGGTCGTACAGCTTATGATATGACAGTTGCACAAGGAACAGAACGAATAATAATTCTGTTCTTAACTAAGATGCTCTACTTTGTTGTTACTCAACTTATTATTTATTTCAGGCAGAAACAAGCATTTCTTTTTAGGCGTGACGAGTGGATCTTGGTATCCTCGAGCTTTTCTATTACATTTATCATTGCTTTTTTTCTGTATTCACTAAGTATAGATCTTTGGGATCAATTATATGGGTTTATAGCAATAGTAATAATGCTTATCGCTTTGGACATAATTGCATTTAAATTTATGGTAAAAATAAATCAGAAGAATACTGAACATACAGAAAACAAGCTTTTAAAACTCAGTCTCGGACAACAGTCAGAAATGATAGAAAAAATTAAAGTGCAATATGATAACCTGTCTGAAATGAGACATAATTATGTTCATGAACTCGCATATATGCAGGGAGTTCTTTCTGAGGGAAAATATGACAAACTGGAAAAATATATCAAAGAAAAGCTAAGTTCCGAAAAGCTAAAAGGATACAATTATATTTTCACTTCAAATAAAGTTATTGATTCAGTAATAAACTATAAATTCTCTATCGCCGAACAAAAAGGTATATCAGTTGTCTGCACACTCACAGCAGATATACCTGAGAACCTTGAACGAGATATTTCAATAATTCTGTCAAATTTACTTGATAATGCTATTGAAGCATCCGAAAAGCTGAAAACCGTAAACCCCGAAATAGTTCTGAATATATCGAAAAAATCCGGATATTACAGTATTCTTGTAAAAAACAGGTTAGAAAATTCAGTATTATCATCAAACAAACGCTTACAGACATCAAAAGCAGATAAACAGCATCATGGATACGGACTGAAAACTGTAAGATTGATCGCAGAAGCACATAATGGAATGACAGATATCTATGAAAAAGACAGCTATTTTATTGTAAACATCTTACTTAACACCTGATTTTTGTCCCCAAACGACTTTTTTTGGTCGGTTGGGGACAAATTTATTGACAAAGGAGAATTTGTGGATTATACTGTGCTTGTAAGGAGAGGACGTAATGATTACAAAAATAAGCAAAAAAATATCCTCAGAATTTGTAAAGCACAATATTATTTCTGATGATTTAGTAGATATATATAGATATGGTATTGAAATTACACTTTCAACCATAATAGGCTTGATATTAACTGTGATCATTGGATTGTTATTAATTTCACTTATTCAGTCAATGCTGTTCTATGTAGTTTTCATAGCATTAAGAAGTATGACAGGAGGATATCACGCCAAGACTTATTTTAAGTGCAATTTAACATTCAGCTTGATTGTTATATTTGTAATAATATTCAGTAAGGCGGCTTATGAAATGAATATATCCTTCGGAGCGCTGACTTTATTATTTTTACCTTCAGTTTTAAGTTTCACATGGCTTGCACCAGTCGAAAACATTAACAAACCGATAGAGAAGAAAAAAAGAGTATATTGGAAGATTATGGCTGTGATAGCTTCCATTCTATTATACTTTCTTAGTATTTTTCTTTATATAAATCAGCATGAACTCGAAGCTACTGTAATTATAACTACAGTATTTTCCGTTTCGGTGCTATGCATGATTCCAATAATCAAGAAAGGAGGGACGTAAATATGGGAAACTTTGATTTTTACAAGGTTCTTGCTGTAGTTGCGGTGTTAGCTGCACAATTTGGAGCTGGTTCAGCATCTTTAGCGGGGTGCTGTCAGCCTAAAGAACCAAATAACATCGACGTTGTACTCAATAAGCACAATTAAATCCTACTTGTGTACAAGACAAGCATAACTAAAGTATTATGGATGATGACAACTTAGATGTTGGCAATCAGACACAGCAACCCCAATTATATCGTTTAATTGCATTTATACACAAGACATAATAACTATTTTGCAAAATTTAGTATAACATATGTTATACTTGCCGAAGGCAAGTATAGTTTTCAACATCTCTTGTGTTAAATGTCTTCCATTCAAGTAATACATATCAAATTGGTTATCTACGAAAGGATGTATAATTATGAAAAAACTTATATCAACTCTTGCAGCTTCCATTATCGCTGTTTCTTCTATGCCAGTCATTTCTGCCTCAGCATTTGCTTATGCTGGCAACGACGAAATTTCAATTTCAACCGAGACACTTACTGAGGCGGCTATCGCAGATGATGGTAACGTGATCCCTGCTGGTTCTGTTGCTATTACAGTAAGTATTAACGGTAATACTGGATTTGATTCATCAACAACAAAGATTGATATTGGTTCGGCAAATATTCTGGTTGACAATGACGGCAATCCCGTATATAGTGCTGGCGAGGTTCTTGAATCATCAATGATAGTGTCAGCAACTAATGATAATCTTGTCGCCTTTTCAACTGCTTCAGCAGGGATGAATAATTCTGATGGTGACCTATTCACATTCTATGCAACTTCTGATTATGATGGGGCTGAGCTGATAGGAAGCGAAACTGAGCAATTTACTGGTAATATAACTATGCCTAATTCAACACTTCACTCCTATATAATCGGTGATGTTAATCAGAGTGGCTATATTGATGCAACTGATGCATCAGCTATCCTTCACGCAGTATATATCTACGACCAGGCATTTGGAGATGATGTTATATCAGTAAATTATGCAAATGCTCACTTGAGTACCTATTTTCCAAATGCTTTAGTAGCCGAATCAGCAGATGGAAATTTGTCTGATACTATAACAAATAAAGATGCAGAATTAGTATTAACTTATTATACGCATCAATCCGTAGGTAATCCTGAGCCAGTGGCACATGTAGGAGAATTAGTTTACTTCATTTCACTTGATTAATAATTATGCCTTTTGTAAATATGAATCTGCAAGGTTAGCTTTCAGAATATAACTGACTTTGCAGATTCATTAATCATAAGTCTGATTTATCATTTTAGTTATATTAATTGGAGGTATAAAAATGAAAAAACTTATCACATTATTAATATCACTAACAATGATATCATGTGCATCTACATTCTCTGTTTACGCAGGAGAATATGAAGTTCCTGAATTACCGAAAGCAGAGAGAGATGCACTAAAGGAAATCGCAAAGCAGTTTGGCTCTGAAACAGACTATCTTACTTATGTTAATTACGCTACATTAACAATAGCAGATACGAAATCGAATAAAAGCTATGCCGAATTTCTGAATCGATGCAGCAATGCTCAGACTGCTCTTGATCCGTCTGCAAGCTACAGTGCAACACTTCAAGGCGGCAGATGTATGGGTATTTCGTTGATAGAGATATTATCTCATAACGGTTATTTTACTCCATCTGACATCCATGCGGGAGCAACATATCTTACTGATATAGAACTCGACAATGAAGTTAAATATTATACAGATTTTTATTCGTCTGTTCAGCTTTATACAGAATTTGATCTGTATATGAGGTGGTATCTATCTCATTACAGCAATGAAGAAAGGGTTAAAATGCTGCTTGATGCCGCAGAGAAAGCTACAGAAGAAGGAAAATATTTTCTCATAGTTCTTGATGCCTCCAACTTTAGTCATGCGGTCACAGGAATAGGCGCAGTAGACGGCGACTGGACTATTGATGATAAGCATTATGATAAATGCGTACTGACCTATGATTCCAATGCTGTTAACGGAAATTATTACCCCGAAAAAAAAGTTTGCTGGGGGTTCCTACCTGATACTTCGCTGTTTATAAATACAGAGACCAACGAGATATGTATTCCTGCATATTACAATTATGTTAAAAGCCCTCTTAATGTGTTTTCTACCAATGATGACTCTCTGATGAGATATAAAGGTTTACTGAATCCCACCAATTCGGTAGATACTGATGTATCGGAAATAACAGGGGTAGATGTAAGCGGCAGCAGTACATATTCTATAACAGCAACAAGAAACGACGGAACATCTTATAACTGCGTAGCCGATTCTTACAAGAACTATCCAACTAAAAACGGAAAAGCTTATTACCTTGACGGAAAGAATTTTTCTGTTGAAAACACTTCTGGTACAGACCTTGATGTGACTTTCACCGATACGGCTCACACCATAATTTGTGATACAAATGGTAGTGTGAACAGTATATACAAGGACGATTCTGAGGTCAGGGTTTTAGGCGGCAAAAATGAATTTAATTATGATATATCAGTTATATTCAATGAAGGAAATTATAAATTCACACCACATTACCGCTGGAATTTCAAGGGAGGTACTTCAAATCAAATGAGTGTTTCTCAAGCTGATAATGGAATTATACTTAGCGGAAACAATGGTGTGAAATGTTCATTATCCATATATGATTCAATATTTGATGAGGATATGCATGATGTGGTATACAATACCGATTTAAATATTTATTCAGTAAATGATGTTATGATAAGTTGTAACGAAAGCTCAAACAATTTAGTTTTTTCAATAGGAGAAAACTTTGATATTCCAGTTGAAGTCGGCGATGTAAACTGCGACGGAAAAATTGATGCAGTTGATGCTTCATATATTCTATCGGACTACGCTCTTGCTTCAACAGATAAGAAAACTATTTTGAACAAGCAATTGGCTGATTATAATAACGACGGAAAAGTAGACGCCATTGACGCATCCGCTGTTCTTACTGAGTATGCGAGACTTTCTACGCTTTGATTTGCATCTTGCTCTATATTATTGTGCTTAACATTCAATATAATGATGATCTGATGCTTTAGACACAACTGTTATAAATGAATATTTTCATGTTACTAAACGAAAGGAATATATATTATGAAGAAATTTTATTTAAAAAAGTGTGCTGCTATTCTGGCTGCAATAATCACTGGCTGCACTGTTACACCTTGCTTTTCTTCAGCTGCTTATGATGATACTGAAAAGATTGACCCTCAGCTTTTATATGCTGAAAGAGCAATAGTGACGTATCTGAACTCATATGATGTAGAAAGTAACGCCGTTTATCTGAGTGATTCTTACAATGTATACAACTTAGATGAAGAAGAATATGGAAATGATGTGTATATTGTTTTTGAAAATGATACTATTATAGGTATGCTGTCTGTAACAGACATAAATGGAGAATATTATTCTTCATTTGAGTTTAACTCATTTGATAAGCTTCAGGAATTTTATGACAATAACGCTCCAATCAGCTTGGTCAGCAGCAATGAAAAACTGTATGTTGAAGAATCATCTGAAGCATATGAAATTTATGATAAAGACGTTACAATCCGTTACAATTTTTCTATAACAACAGAGGCGGAACTTGAGAAAGCACATAAGCTTGAAATTCCCAACTCGACAGATTCAACACGGGTATATACTTACCAGAAAAATCTAACTGTACCTATAGTTCCAAACGAATCAATTAATGGTGGATTATGTTGGGCAGCAGCAATTGCGTCAAAGATTGATTTTCTCAATACTTCAACATATGTAGCACATGATGTATATTATATTTTGGCTGGAATGTATAGCGGTACACCATCCGGAGTTCCCCTTTGGATAACAAGAGGTTATGACTATTTTGGCATATCAATTACAACATATTACAGAATGTTAAACTGTGTTGAAGTTTATAATTCTATCAGTTCCGACAACCCAATTCATATTGGTTTGTTTAATTCGTCAGTTGGTCATTCAGTTCTCATCTCTGGCATTACAATAAATGCTGATGGTTCCGGAATATACCGACTCGTAGATTCAAATAAACTGTCATATGTGGATGTAATTGTACCAGCAGATGTTATGACGGCAGATAGTGATTTTATTTATGCAACATCATATGGATATACTTTTGATCATTGGGGGCGTTCATATGTTGATTAACACCGACTTGGTGTGATTGAAATTTCTATATCAACTACTATAGCCAATTTATAGCCTGTGGCATGCGCCAAAACCGTTCTGCACAAGTCGTAATCAGAAGTGTGGAGCATACTAAAACAGGCAAATTCCCCAAAGGTACCACTAACCGTAAGTGTTCTCTCTGAGCTTTCACAGAGAGGGCACTTTTTTCATTGGTTAATTTTCCAATCCGCAACGGTGAACCATGATCTTGAAATCGCTAAGCAATGATGGACACTATTGCACTGTCGTTGCAAACACTTCGGAAGAAATGATGAAGGAGTTTCTTAGTTTGTTCAGATATGAACAAATATTGCTATAATTCAGAACTATCATATTTTGTGATGAAGCTGATGTGATAAAACGGCTTAATGTGAGAAAAATGATTTGCTCCGATCCCCTTCTTGGAGAGAATCGAAGATTTCTCACAGTGCCGCTTAAATCGATGTAGTAAGTTTTGTTCATAAGTCATACTATTTCTGTATTAAAAGGAGATGATAAGAGGCTATTCTAATTCTGTCCGTATTTACCATACAAAATGAGGTGATTTTATGAAAAAGAAGATTATGACAATGCTGGCTGCAATGATGTGTTTAGGATCAAGTTCTTTAAGTTACTCGTCTGTGGCTATAGCAGCCAATTCTCTAAACAGTAATGATATTGCTGAAGTGAAAATTACTTCCTCAGATTTGAAAGAGTGTAATTTAGTAACAGAATCAAAAAATGATGGTTGCTGGATAAATCTTAATCTTGAATCAGGTGTTTTCGCAATGTCTGGAAGTGATACCCAGTCATTTTCTGTAATTGGTACTTTTGAGAGAAAAGATAGCGATTTGTATTTGTACCCTGAAAACGCTTCCGCAGAGTTTTACGTTCTTCACAGAGAGGAAGATTATTTTGTAAGCCAATCTGATGAGATGGGTGTTCAATTAAAAGAAGGTCTTGTCTTCAATGCGGATAATGATGCCTTTTGGGAAATCCTCCTTGATTGGACACTTTCAGGAAATGAGCCCAGCAATACTGGTGAAACCGCAGAACAGAATATATCGTTCATCATGGGTGATGTCAATGGTGATGGTTCTTTTGGAGTATCTGATGTGGTACTGCTCCAGAAATGGCTGTTAGCCGTTCCCGACACACACCTTGCTAACTGGAAGGCAGCAGACTTTTGCGAGGACAATAAACTCGATGTCTTTGATCTGACGCTTATGAAGCGAGCATTGCTTGAAGGCATAAATTCCCCAGATGAACCGCCCGCCACTGAAATTGCTCCGCTCGAATTCAATAGCACAGATGATGCCGTGAAAGCTATCAATGCAAATGACCTTAGCGATTATTACAGCCCGTACAGAGAAGCTTATGAAAGTATGTTTAAGCAATTCAGAGAAGAGGGCTTTGTTTACAGTGTTAAGACAAACGATAATGTTGCCTTTGCAGAGAACAGCAAAATCAGACTTTTTCCCGATCATGCGCTCGAAGATATGTGCATCAAGTATTCTGTCATGTATCAAGGCAAAAAATATAATATTTCGTTCCGATGCGCTAATATGGATGTTATCTCAGAAACAAACGGTATAACAGAGTATGTCAAAAAGCGTTGGGGAAGCAAAACAGATCATGAGATCATGATTGGTGATAAGACATACACTATAAGCAATGCAACAGACGGAAGCCAAATCGCTGCGATGGCTTTTATTGATGTAACGCATTATATCCAGGTAATCGGATTTGACTCGGTAGCAGAAGAGGAGCTGACGGAGCTGCTGAATGCTCTTGAGTATGAAAAAATTAGCTTAAACACCATAGGCGAACCCCCTGCCGATCTTATTGCGCCGCTTGGTTTTCAGACTGCTGATGATGCCATAAAGGAAATCATCCAAAGCGAGTACAGCATAATAGAAGGCTATGCACAGATGTTTGAGCGCTTCCGGAATGACGGATTTATCTATCATTTCACTGATGCTGAAAATGCGATCACGCTCCGTGAGGATCGCACGAATGCAGCGGTTTGGCTGATGCCTTATGATTATTTTGAGGATACAGGCATCCGGTATAATGTGGTATATCAAGGAAAAGACTATCAGGTTTATTACTACTTTACCGATCCGGCTTTTCCTGCATCGGATTTGTGGGATTACATGGAACAGCGACTGCATACCGAGAACATCAATGTCGTTGACGGGAAGTATGGCATTGTAGATCACAATAATGGCGGGAATCCTGTTGTGAGTGCGTACTTTGCAATAGATGATACCCATTATTGTAAAATCAGGACATATGAGCCGGAAGAAGCACTTATGGACTTCTTGCAGGTTCTGAGTAGCGAAAAGACTGTATTCTGAACCGATCTGCAATGTGCGGATATGGGACAATAATCCTTTGGGGACAAATCAGATGATGCTGTACCTGCATAGCAGGTGCCGGCAGCAATGATATTCAAAGCGACCTCTGAGAGCTATTCTTAAAGGTCGCTATTTTTTCTGTTGAGATATCCCCGTAATTTTCATGGATGGTGATGAAGGACTTCTCCGTTCCGCTTAATGATGTATTACCTTGACGATACTGTGCGAAAGTGATATAATCAGATTAGATTATACAGCACATTGCACAAACTTCATTTCTTTTCAAATAAAAGCGCGTAGTTTTCTCCATTTTGTTGTTTAATAAGTGAAGGCACATGAAAGGGCTTTCAGAAAGGAGTTTGTCGATGGATAACGGTGCAAGTAGCTACCGCCGTTTCCGTGACAATGGCGACATATCCGGCTTCGATGAAATTGTTATGAATTACAGCGACGGTCTGATGCTGTACCTGACAAGTATTGTCGGAAACATCTGGACAGCGGAGGAGCTTACAGAGGAAACCTTCTTTTTACTCGGCACAAAGAAGCCAAAATACATTGAAAAGAGTTCCTTTAAGACATGGCTCTACACAATCGGCAGAAATATTGCACTCAATTACCTGAAAAAGAAAGCAAAACAGCCTACTGTTTCGATTGAGAATACACCTGAGCTTATCAGTGATGAAGCAGCCGTTGAGGATGCGTATATCAAAAAGGAACAGCAAATTGCGGTTCACAGGGCTATGCGAAAGCTGAAACCTGAATATCAGCAAGTTTTATGGCTGATATACTTTGAGGGATTGAGCAATAAGGAAGCTGCAAAGGTCATGAAAAAAAGCGTTCGCAGTATGGAGTCCATCTTATATCGAGCTAAGAAGTCACTAAAATCACAACTTGAAATGGAGGGTATCAATTATGAGAGATCGTGAAGAAATGCTCAAAGATTTACATCGTCGGATGGATGAGTACGAATCCGATAGAAGAATGAAACGTGCAAAGATGACGAAGGTCGCTGCATCGGTTACACCTGTGTGTGCAGCAGCCGTTGTCGGCGTTGGATTGTGGAAAGGCGGAGCGTTGGCTCCCCACAATGATCAGCTTATCAGCAGCACTGTAGAATCAACGGCATCTGATGTGATCCTATCTTCGGATAATGACACATCGGCTGACAAGCATTCAGAAAGCACCAAAAATACCACTAATAAAAATGTTGAACCTGCAACATCGGCATCAACAGCAGATCGACAGACAGCAACCTCTGATGCTACTGTTCCTCGTACTACTGAGAACTGCGTGAATGTGGTCGATGACAGCGTGGCAGATAATGCTACTGTTGAAGCAAATACACCTACAGCTGATGACAAGGATGTGTCTGCGTCGAATAACTCCACTATCACTAACAATGAATCGCAGAGGGCGACAGAATCACCAGCAGTGCAGACCGAAGCTCCGGTTCAGGAAACTGAACCAGTAACACAAAGTGTTCCCACAGACCAGACTGCTCCGAATAAAGACGATAACCGTATGATGTGGTGTATCTTTGGCAGCACCATTGAATGGAATGGTATAACATATAATGACAATACTGAGATTGACGCATCTGCATATACACAGGATAAGTATATCGGTAAGGTTAATGAATTTAAGGGAGAATACAAGGATTCCGTCAATTACCTTATCAATCCCAATGACAGCGTTTATACGACAAAAGAGAACCCTTATGTCCTGCTTATTGTGAAGGCTGAACCTTACCCGTTTTACGGTTCGATAATAGCAATGACAAATCCTGAATTCTTAGATGGTGTAGTATGCAAACCGCATATTGAGAATGTATCCAATGATGGCGTTCAAGTTTTGTTTTGATTTATAGGAACCTAAAAGTATTTCATTTATTGATAGAGCTTTAAATAATTTAAGGAGGATTAGACCAATGTCGTACTAATTAAGTTTTGTAAGTAATCTAAATGTAAGTATATTTAAGGAGGTTCGTTTATTATGAAAAGATTATTAAAGTTTGCTAGTAAAATAACAGCCCTGATTTCCTCGTTCGTACTTGCCTGTACGATTACTATGACAACTGTTGTTGACGCAGCAGACACCGCTGAAACTTCACGACTATTGCAGTGTGACCATATTGAAGAACTTAGTGATGGCGGAAAAATCTATGTATATTACATAGATGGTGTCGAGAATGATTTTCCAGTTCCACCAGAAGGTTTTAATCCGGTGAAAGCTTCTGATGAAGCTTTGGCTACATATGGTTTTCCTCCAAGACCTACAGAAGCAACTGAACTTGCTGAATGGGAAAAGAATATGTCTTTATACAAAGGCACAAATGAGCCACAAATAGCACAAACCAATATTGTTTTTGGTGAGAATAAAGAGAACTGTATGAAATACGAGTCTTCTCCTATCTTAACAGATTCTTATTTCACCCAGTATTCATCCCTTTGGTCTGGGTATTATTCTGATGTTTCAGGACTAAATAATAAATATACACAGGTACAGACAGATTATAATCATCCAACAATAACTGGAATTTCAGGCAACTCATATAATAATGTGGCGGGTTATTGGTGTGGTTTAGGCGGTAAAAACTCTTTTAAATTAGTGCAAGCAGGTACGGCTGATACCGGAATGCAAAAGCATTGGGCATGGTATGAGTATTTAAGTTCTATTCACTATAATCCAGCGGTTGAAATAACATCGTTAACTATAAATCCAGGAGATAGTATCCATATTTACGTTGCTTTCTCTGCTGCGCTAAATCACTTTAATTACTATATTGCTAATAATACAACGGGCTACAGTGCGAGTAGCGTTATTACTATTGATGCAAATGAGTATTACGATGGAACTACGGCAGAATGGATAACAGAAAAAGCAAGTTCAAGTCTTCCTAATTTTGGAAGTATTACAATGACAAATTGTAAAGCAATACTATATACATCAAGTAATTGGACAAATCTTAATTCTATGTATGGTGTTGAAAAAATAATTTTAACAAGCAATGGAACATCAACAGGCACTGCACTTTGTACCCCTGGTTCAATTTATAATTACCATAGTTTTACATCCACATGGAACGGATATAACTAACTTATCTTAGATTATAGCCTATTGGCACACTCACTTTCTATTCCGCATAAGTTGATATTAAGGTTATGGCGCGCACCGAAATCAGCATACACACAATTGGAACTGAATAGCAGACCAGCCCTGAGATTTGCAATACAAGCATTTCTCAGGGCTGGTCTTTTCAGGATGCGTATTATTTACATATTTCCTAAACCGTTGACATTCCCAATCCCTATTTGTATAATAGAAAAAAGAGGAAAAAAATTTTTTATTCAGGTGCAAGGTTTTCAATTATTTTGCGTCTTATGTAGTGAGGAGCCTCGAAAGGAGGGATCACATGGACGATACCTCTATCATCGAACTATACTGGAACAGGGATGAACAAGCTATTCGTGAGACTGATAAGAAGTATGGAAAACTCTGCTATCGGCTTGCAGATAATATCTTAAAACGCAGGGAAGATACAGAGGAATGTGTCAATGATACTTTCCTGAAAGTATGGAATTCTATTCCTGATGACCGCCCCGAACACTTTGCTGCGTATATCTGTCAGATCGTGAAGCGGCTTGCACTTTCAAAATTCCGCCATAATACAGCAGAAAAACGGCAATGTGACCAATATTTATCCTATGATGAACTTTCTGAGTTTGTATCAGGTACAGAAAATCCCGAAGAAGCAAGTATTATGGCAGAACTCAGCAATTCTATAAGCGATTATCTTTCAGGTGAAAGCAAGCAAAATCGTATAATCTTCATCAGAAGATACTGGTATTATGATTCCGCTGAGGAAATAGCAAGGGCTTTCAACATATCCCCTAATACAGTATGGTCGATACTAAGCCGAATGAGAAAGCGTTTGAAAAAATACTTACAGAAAGAGGGTTATGATCTATGACTACCGAGATGTTTGATAAAGCTATTAACGGCATTCGCCCTGAACTGATTGAAGAAGCAGCATATATTAGCTCTGCTCCTATGAAAAAGCCTGTTTATAGAGTCGCTGCCGTGGCTGCGGTCTTTGCATTATGCGTTGTAGGCGGAGCTTTAGCAGTTTCACATATCTCACACACACCTGAAAACAGTACGCCTGAAATCTCCAACATCGGTGAAAATGATCTGTATGGCGGTGAGATAGATAATTCTGTTTATGGAAATACGGGTAATTCTGCTATTTCCGACAATAAGCCTATAATCAAGGGAACAGCATATACCGATGAGGAGATAATTTCACTAATTGAAGCAAACAAAGAGATCATTGCTTTGAATATATCGGCTGAATACGGCAGATTCGGTGAAGAAGTGCAGATTTTTACTAAGGGGTACTATCATGTGATACTCGGTGAAACTAACTGTGTTGATCTTGACTATCTCACGCTCCCTGTCTGCATTGACAACAAAATCGTTGGCAATATTGAAGTGTTCCGTCATAATGAAGAAATTATGTACTCCTTGAATGCCGGCGGAAATAAATGGGACGCAATGAATGAAGCTCTTGCTTATTCTGATAATATTGCTTTCGTATTCGGCGGTTCAGCAAGTGAGGTTGCTATTGCACCTGATAATAAGGTCTTTGAGATTACTCACGATGCAAAGAATACTGTTACAGCAGGATATGAGCTCTTGTCCACGGAATATAATACTTTTTCCAGTTCGATGCTTTATAATAGCAATAACTATATTACAGCCGTTTCAAATTAACATAATATAATCCAATTCCATGTAAAGAGGGTGATAACAATGCACAGATGAAAAAGCAAAACTAAAACGCACATAAACTAAAAAATTCGTTTTGAGGAGGAAAATATATGCTATTATTTAACAAACGTGCTGTAGCATCATTATTATCTGCTACAATGTGTATTTCTTTTGCTACTTTTAACATGAGTATTGCAGCGAATGCGGATGATTCATCTTCTACAGTTTCAAACGATAACACAATATCAACATCAGACATAATGTATGCAAAAACAAATCTCTTTCCGGCTTTAGAGGCAGATTTAATATATACACCCGAAGCATTAGGCTTTACATCGGAAAATGTGTTATCTCTATCGTTGGGAGATGCGTTTACAATAAATACATATGATGGTGGCAATTTCAACGAGATTAATGACATCATGTATTTTCCGATTATTTCAGGCAATGATATTCTCGCTCTATTAACCTTAACGAAGTATAACGGAGAGCTATCTGCATCAATCGGAAAGGATTTCGCTGATGAGCTATCCGATTACCTTGATGATAATGATGATACTGTAGCACTGTTTTCATATGAACAGGATATTTTCGGAGTTGATTCAAATTCTAATGTTGAAGTTGTTTTTGATTCACCTGATAACAATGAATCAAGACAGCCGTCGATGGAGAATATCCTTTATACTGATGTTGTAACAAGCTCTAATGTTTTATCGGAGAAAACACTGTATGAATCTACAACAGATATTGATATATCTGGAATAGAACCAACTCGTTCATATAATTATCTGATATATTATCCAATTGTATATCAGGATAATTGGGGTATCTGCTGGGCAGCAACTGTAGCAGCAATGGTTATATATGAGGTAAGCTATATAAACAACTTAACTGCAACACAAGTATGTGATGCAATCGGACATCCATATACAGGTGGCTCGATTGCAGATATTAAAAATGCTCTTAATTACTACCTGCCAAGTATTTATGCTCCCACAGAATTCTATTATGTAATGTCTCAGTATGATATTAAAACTATTATAGACAATGATGATCCTGCATGTATGTTATGTCACGATATAAATAATGTAAATAATGGTCATGCAGTATCTCTTTGCGGATATAGTGAATGGGATGGTGGCTTTCAAATAAGAATAATGGATTCTGCTTATCAGTGCTTTAAGTTTTCAACCTATTCCTCAACAAATGGTTACTTATTCCCATTCGGTAATACACAGTATAAGTGGGACTATACTGTAAGATTACTGTATAATCTGTAAAATGAAGTGCAGTTATAAAAAATATAGAATCACTGCTTTTATAATGTGTTGTTTGACTGTGATATCTATAACATCTTGTGGAATGGATGCAGCAGACAAATCAAGCGATTCAACTATGTCCCACCAGTTAGAATTAGATAATAATAGTAGTGATTCAACAAAGAACGACACACAGAATCATACAGAGAAAAAAAGTATAGTAAATAATAAAAAAGAACAAACATCCTCTTGTACGACTACATCTGTAAATATTATATCAGATACAATCGAAAGCACAGAACAAAATAAAGTAGTTGAGCATAGATCAGATAAGGAAAGTATAATTTCTGAAAATACAGTTTCGACAATACGGCAACAGGATACATCCAATGAAACTCAGAACAATACACCGCAATTAGCTGTAACTACAAAAGCCGATATTGAAACAGAAACTACCAACACGGAAACTGTTATTCATTCTGATTCCGCAATGTATGATGAAAATGATAATGAGATTCTCACATCTATGCCTAATACTGATCATGTTGTAATTGCAGGTGACGGTAATGTATTATTAAATGGCACTTTAGAAGAACAAATGGGGCGACAATCTGTTCGTGTTTCTAAAGAAGAAGCAGAAAAGCTTATCAATATGCTGAATGAAATAGAACTTGAGCCCGTCGATTATCCTGATCCAGCAAGCATTCCGTATGGCGGTGGATTTATTATGGATATTGAAGGTAATGAAAGGTATATTCTGCTCGGCGGACGATATCTGCAAATTGGAGACAAATATTACTACGATGCAAATAATAAATCAGAAGCACTTAGCGCAGCTATCGGTTATATATTGAATTCATAACAGATGTGCGTACCATACTCTGATATACCTTATTGCATTTGAATATTATCTGTAAGCTCTCGGAAACGCTCAGTAAGCGTTTCTGAGAGCTTTTTCTTTCAGCGATTAATTTTCCAAATAATCATCATGACCGCCTCTGATGGCTTTTCCGTTCGCCGCAGGGCATAGCAAAAGGCTCTGCATTTCTGCAAAGCCTTTACGCTGATTATTCATCCTCGTCACTGCACTCATCAAGTCCGTGCATGAGCTGAATGTATACGCACTCTGCTCGGTCACGCTCCTCGCCCTCGGTGGACATCATCATTTCAAGGAAATATGCTTTTGCTTCTTCATAGTCCGTCCAGACCTCACGCTTGCCGTTGCATACGGTAGTGACCTGACGGCTTCAGGGCATTGCCAATTCGGGTATTTTTAACATATCGCACCTCCGAAAGATTTATTGTAGCTATATTATACTCTGCTATAATATCGGAGTCCAACATATCGGAAGAATTGTAATAATTCTTGTGCAGGGCGCAGCAATTTCAAAAGCCTGTCCGGTGCATTTTTACGATTCACTACTCGGCACATGAACAGCAAGCCGCCTGATAAACATATCAATTTTCCAGATCGCATAAATCTGCTCCTCAATTTCCCGAAACTCTTTGAGGTAGTGCGGCAATTATGAGTAATCTAGGTTTCATCGATCTTACACCTCCTCTGTGGCTGCTTTCACTTATCATTTAATGTTTTTCTCAACTACGCTATGACAATGTCAAACACATAGACCTGTGTTGATCTTATTCTCTCAATCATCTTCACCACGGTTTTTTATACAGATATCGGCTCAATCCTCAATAGGATAATTCTGAATCAGCCACTCGCCTCACCCGGTGCAGCCTGAGCGTGCTTAGTCTTGCCTGTGTCAAGAGAACGGATATATATATCGCCTTCGATACTTCCTTTGTTGTAGAGAAGCATCCCCTCCCATCTGCTTAACATTGATATCATATATCCATCAGCGTGAACAGCCTTTTCAGCATCAACAAACCACACCAATCTTAATTCATTCATAGCAAGGAACCTATCTAGAATATCTTTACGGACCATTACTCCAGTTAGACCTTGTGATAGATTAGTATCAAATGCCGCTATTTTATCTGATGTATCATAATAAGCACCATCATCTTGTTTTTGAGTTAACTTCATGTCCTCTATGAATTTCGGACAAGGATGGCAAATAGATATTGCGGATTCTTTTGAAGCGTCATATTCTTCTTCCCATAATAATTCAATAGTTGAGGCCAAAATACATCCGATGTCTTTAACTATTTCTTTGGAGCGAGTCCGTTTATTAATAGTCTGATGCATATCTGCTTCACCCGTTTTTTCCTCAGAATCGCCCTCGTTATCGGCGCTATAAATGGCTAATAGTTGTTTGTAGATTGAATCATCAAAGCTGCTGTCTGAGTTCACAGGTATCTCCTCATATTCCCCAGTGCCAATAGAATAATTTACCCATGTATCATTAGTTATACAGTGGCAACTAGGAGACCATGGGTATTCTCGATTGTAAATGGTATATGTATGCAAAAGAGAAGTGATCTCTGATGATAACAACGAACGACCTTTTTTAAGTTGCTCATTACAAGAATCAATTTGGGAAGAAGTCATAAAATATGCATAGAGCCAACTCCATTCATGCAGTTTATCAACCTCTATGTTATGCAGTATAAGCCGATATCCCTGCCGCCGGAGGATTCGCAGTTCCTGTCTACCCGCGAGTTTGATGTAGAGGAGATATGCCGTATGTTTCAGGTCCCACCGCATCTTGTGCAGGACCTCAAACGCAGCACATTCAATAACATCGAGCATCAGGGCATCGCATTCGTACAGTATTCTCTTATGCCGTGGATCATCCGTATTGAAAAAGGCATCATGAAAGACCTGCTGCTGGAAGAGGAACAGGATGTATATTTTCCGAAATTCAACGTTGATGGTCTGATGCGCGGTGACTATCAGAGCCGAATGAACGCATATGCGATCGGCGTCGGAAACGGATTCTTCTCTCCGAATGATGTGCGCCGTCTTGAGAATATGGACCTTATTCCGGACGATCAGGGCGGCAACGACTACTACCTCAACGGCTCATACAACAAGCTGCAGGATGCAGGTGCGGCGTATGCGGCAAATCAGCCGCAGGATCAACCGGATACCGAGGAACAGGATGAGCCGGATGAAAATCCGGACGAGGAAACCGATGACAGATTCCTGCGGAAGAAACGCAGGAAGAAATACAAGAACGGGGGTATGTAAATGGAAAAGTTCTGGAACTGGATTCACGATGACAGTGGCGGCAGAGTACTCCGCCTTGAAGGGCCAATCGATTCGGAGAGCTTCTGGGGAGACGAGATCACGCCGCAGGATTTCCGCAATGAGCTGTATGCAGAGGACGGAGATATCACGCTCTGGATCAATTCGCCCGGCGGCAATGTGTTCGCCGCAGCTGAGATCTACACGATGATCCGTGATTATCCGCACAATGTCACTGTACGAATTGCAAGCATCGCTGCATCAGCGGCAAGCGTCATCGCTATGGCGGGCAACACTGTGGAGATGTCTCCGACGGCACTCCTTATGATCCACGATCCTTCTACTATCGCGTTCGGCAATGCAAAAGACATGGAAAAAGTCATTGCAACGCTGAATGAAGTCAAGGAAAGCATTATCAACGCCTATGCAGCAAAGACAGGACTGAGCAGAAACCGCATCAGCAAGCTTATGTCCGATGAGACATGGATCAATGCGAAAAAGGCGGTGGAGCTTGGCTTTGCTGATGTGATCCTCTTTGATGAAAAGCCTGCGCCGGAAAAGAAGGAGGATGAGCCTGAGAATCCGGACGAGGACAAGCCCGAAGAGCCCGATGAGGAAGGCGGTGACGAGGACGGGGATGAAAAGAAGGAAACCGAAAAGAAGCCGTTTCAACTGGACTCCGGCGATGCCCTTTGGCAGTACAGTACCCGTATCATGGGGCAGACCATCTTGGGAAAGATCACAGCGTCCGCTGAAATCGCAGACACGAACGACACTCCCGATGACAAAACTGAAACACCGAAACCTGCCGAAAAAGGGCTGACCGCACCTGTGGTCACTATTCCCGATATGCCAGTAATCGGCATGGACGGCAAAACCGCAGACGGCTCGATGCCGTATGAAATTCTGAAACAGCAGCTTGCTTTCATGAGATAAGCAGGCTGTATTTTTATGACCGCCGGAGTTTTACCTCCGGAGAAATGGAGAAATGAATATGAGCAAGATCATGGAACTTCGCGCAAAGCGCAATACCCTGTGGGAGCAGACTAAGGCATTCCTCGAAAAGCACCGTGGTGAGAACGGTCTCGTGGAGGCATCCGCTGTCGAGCAGTACAACAAGATGGCATCCGAGGTGCAGGCACTCGGTGCAGAAATCGAGCGTCTGGAACAGCAGGCTGCGCTCGATGCAGCACTTTCCGCACCGACCAGCAAGCCTGTCACCAATGCCCCCGGTGCAAAGAACACACCGCCCACCAACCCGACCGCAACCGACGAGTACAAGGGTGCATTCTGGGATATGATCCGCAACAAGGGCGACCAGATCGCAGTCCGCAACGCACTCTCTGTCGGTGAGGACACCGAGGGCGGCTACACTGTGCCGGACGAGTTCGAGCGCAGACTGGTTCAGGCTCTTGAAGAGAACAACATCTTCCGCCAGATGGCAACGGTTATCAAGACCAATTCCGGTACCCGTAAGATTCCGATCGCCAACGATACGATGGAGGCACAGTGGATCGATGAGGGTGAGGAAATTCCGGAGACTGACACCAGATTCGGTCAGACCACACTCTCCGCATACAAGCTCGGTACAATGATCAAGATCAGCAACGAGCTTCTGCATGACTCCGCTTTCGATCTCGCATCGTATATCGCCGCACGTTTCGGCGTGGCAATGGGCAATGCGGAAGAGCGTGCCTTCTTCACCGGTGACGGCGATAAGAAGCCTCTCGGTATCCTTGATGAGACAGGCGGTGCGCAGCTCGGTGTTACTGCGGCTTCTCAGACTGCGATCACCTTCGATGAGATCTTTGATCTCTACTACAGCCTGAAGTCTCCCTACCGCCGCAACGCACAGTTCGTCTGCAACGAGACCATTCTCCTGCAGCTCATGAAGCTGAAGGATAAGAACGACAACTATCTCTGGAAGCCCAGCCTTGACATCGCAAAGCCGGATACACTGCTCGGCAGACCGATCCGCACCTCTTCCTTCATGCCCGGTATCGCCAGGGGTGAACGTGTTCTCCTCTTCGGTGACATGAAGAACTACTGGGTGGCTGACCGTCAGGCGAGAACCTTCCGCCGTCTCAACGAGCTGTATGCCCGCACCGATCAGGTAGGCTTCCTCACCACTCAGCGTGTGGACGGCAGACTGATTCTTCCGGAGTCCGTCAAGGTCCTCAAGATGGCGGGTACAAAGGCGACTACAGGCGGTAACACCGGCGGCGGTGCAGGCGGCAACGGCTGATCTCTTGAGAACGGAGGTCAGTCATGAACCTGATATCGCTTCCTGAGACAAAAAACTACCTCCGTGTTGACCACTGTGAGGATGACAAGCTCATCCTCACTCTGATCGATACGGCACAGCGGCTCGTGATGGATGTGGGGCGCATGACTGAAAA